>ENA-ORCW01000553-ORCW01000553.1-marine-metagenome-genome-assembly--contig:-NODE-553-length-18911-cov-3.255442_pt1 | contig 18911 bp, 16 predicted proteins | sample MGYA00237784_ERZ508517 | MGnify/ENA primary metagenome ERZ508517 (study PRJEB26187, sample SAMN06268979) | marine metagenome | isolation source: Tt ae E1 feedstock associated aerobic enrichment on... | reverse complement strand
GTCCGCTGGATCGGTTCGGTCGGCGCGGACTATGGCGTTATCGCGGTGGCCAAGGATTCACCCGTCAACACGCTTCCCGAGCTTATGGAAAAGATCAAGGCCGACCCGGCCGCCGTTTCGGTCGCCGGCGGTTCGGCCGTTGGCGGATGGGATCATCTGAAGGTTCTGATCGCCGCTTCCAAGGCCGGCATCGAAGATGTCCGCCAGGTGAAATACGTCGCTTTCGACGGTGGCGGGGAAGCTGTTACACAACTGCTTGCCGGCTCCGTTCAGGCCTTTACCGGCGACGCGTCGGAAGCCAAGGGTTTTGTGGACTCCGGCGACATCAAAGTGATCGCCGTTCTGGCGCCGGAACGCCTCGAGGGCGATTTCGCCTCCTTTCCGACCGCCAAGGAGCAGGGCATCGATGTGATCGGCGCGAACTGGCGCGGTTTCTACGCCCCCGGCAACATGTCGGATGAGGCTTATGCCTATTGGGTGGATGCCGTCAGCAACGTCTACGCTTCGGATGAGTGGAAGCAGATCATGGCACAGAACGGTCTCGCGCCGCTCGACCTGCAGGGCGAGAAGTTCCAGGCGTTCGTGAAGGAATCCATCGATTCCATCACCGATCTGTCGAAGCAGATCGGCATCGTGAAGTAAGACACGAGCCATCCTCATCGGGCCTGCCGGGCGCTCCCGCGGGCCCGAATTGTATCAGGTACAAACAGGGGAACACGTCCGTCATGAGCGACCGCATCTTCGGCGTTTTCGGTTTCCTGCTCGCCGCCTTCTACTTATGGCAGGCGACACAAATCGAACTGAGCTTTATCTCCGACCCTTTCGGTCCCAAGGCTTTTCCGTACATGATCGGCACCGTGCTCGCGATCTCCAGCACGGTCATCATGATCAAGCCAGACACCGAGCCGGAATGGCCCACTTTCGCACGGCTGTTCGAAATCGGCGTCGCCACCGCTGTGATGATCGCCTACGCGCTGTTCCTGAAGGAATACGGTTTCGTGGTCTGCACGGCCATCGCGGCAAGCTATCTTTCCTGGCGTCTGGGTTCGCACCCTCTCTCCGCCATCATCGCCGGCGTGCTGATCGCCGTTGGCATCTACGTCATTTTCCATCTCGTCCTCGGGCTGTCGCTGGCACGCGGCCCCTGGGGCTTCTGAGGCGGGAGGCCCTTTCATGGAAACACTCGGTTCACTCGCAGACGGTTTTGCTGTCGCGCTGACCTGGCAGAACCTCATGCTGGCGCTGATCGGCTGCTTTCTGGGCACCATCATCGGCGCATTGCCGGGGCTCGGCCCATCCAACGGCGTGGCGATCCTCATTCCGCTCGCCTTCACTCTCGGTCTGCCGGCCACGCCGGCCCTCATTCTTCTGACCAGTGTCTATTACGGCGCCATGTATGGCGGCCGTATCTCGTCGATCCTGCTCAACATTCCAGGCGACGAACCGGCCCTGATGACAACCCTCGACGGTCATCCCATGGCCAAAGCGGGAAAGGCCGGTGAAGCGCTGGCCATTTCCGGCCTGGCATCCTTCATCGGTGCGTTCTTCGCCACCTGGGGGCTCGTCTTCCTCGCGCCGCAACTGGTCAAGGTCGCCCTGCTGTTCGGTCCGGCCGAATATTTCGCATTGTTCGTGCTCGCTTTCGCCACGCTCGGTGGCATCGCCAGCCGCAACCAGGCCAAGGCGGCGCTGGCAGCGGTGATCGGACTGGGCATCGCAACCATCGGTGTCGACGGCCAGACCGGCGTGCCGCGCTTCTCCTTCGGCGAAGTGCATCTCTACGACGGCATCGATTTTCTCGTCGCCATCGTTGGCCTGTTCGCACTCTCGGAAGTCTTCATCTTCCTCGAGCATCGCGCCGGCAGCGGTGCTGACGACAAGGTCGTGAAAGTGGGCCGTATCGTGCCGCCATGGAAGATGGTGCGTTCGACGATCCCCGCAATGGGCCGCTCGACCGTCTTCGGTTTCATCGCCGGTGTCCTGCCCGGGGCGGGTGCGTCGCTCGGATCGTTTATCGCCTACACGTTCGAAAAGCGCATTTCCGACCGCAAAGGCACGTTCGGCAAGGGTGACCCGCGCGGTGTGGCCGCGCCCGAGGCCGGCAACAACTCCGCCGCCGGCGGCGCGCTGGTGCCGATGCTGGCACTCGGCGTTCCTGGTTCCGGCACCACCGCCGTTCTGCTTGCCATGCTGCTCGCGCTCAACATCACGCCCGGTCCCCTGCTCTTCCAGCAAAATCCGGATGTGGTCTGGGGTCTGATCGCCGCCCTCTTCATCGGCAACATCATGCTTCTGGCCATGAACCTGCCGCTGGTATCGCTGTTCGTGCGCGTGCTTCTGATCCCGACCCGCTATCTGATGCCCGCCGTGGCGATGATCTCCTTCGTCGGTATCTACGGCATTTCCGGCTCCACTTTCGACCTGGTGGTCATGGTCGCCTTCGGCGTGATGGGCTGGGTGTTGCGCAAGCTCGACGTGCCGTTGGTGCCAATCATCCTCGGCGTGTTGCTCGGCGATCAGATGGAAAAGAACCTGCGTCGGGCCATGACCATTCACGATGGCGACTGGACGATGCTGTTCAACTCGTGGCTCGCCATCGGACTGTGGACTTTCGCCATCGTCGGTTTCGTGCTGCCGCTACTCGTCGGCCGCTATTTCCGGCCCAAGATCGCCGATGAACCCGTCGCCGAGGGCGCCGATCCGGACTGATCCGCTTTTGCCGATCAATTGCCAGAGGCGGCGTGGCTTCTCAGCCGCGCCGTTCTCAATGTGAGAAAAGCCGTGGCCGCAACGATGATAGCCGCGCCGATCACCGTGTTCAGTGTCGGCACCTCGTCGAAGAAAACATAGCCCACCGCGCCCGAGAGGATAAGGCTCGAATAACCGAGCGGCCCCAGAAACCCGGCGTCCCCCAGCCAGTGGGCCCGCAGGAAACAGAACTGTGCGGCTTGCGAAAAAACGCCCACGGCCAGGAGAAACGGCCAATGGCCGGTCGCCACGTTCTGCCAGCCCGAAAACGCCGGCCAGGCCGTGATGAGTGCCAGACCGCCCGTGTAAAACAGCATCATCACCACCGGCGGCGTTCCTTTGAGCTGCCTTGTGACGATGATCGCGCCAGTTCCGGCCAGAACGGCTGCGAGAGCGGCCAGAAGCGCCGGTGTCCACGGAACATTGCCCGGACTTGCGGCAATGAACGCGCCCACGAGCCCCAGCCCTGCCGCCAGCCAGCGCGAACCAGAAACAGCCTCGCGCAAGATCAAAGCCGAGAGCGCCACGAGAACCACGGGCCGCGTAAAATTCATAGTCATATAGAGCGCCAGCGGCAGATGCGCGACGGCATAAAAACCACCGGTAAGCGCCACCGCCGACAGGAACACGCGAAACACATGGAGCGGCAAGCGATCGATCCCCCGCAACACCTCCCGCTGATGGGCGAGCCAAGGCAGGATCAGGCAGAAACCGACCACCGCCCGCAAAAAGACAAGTTGCCACGGCGGATAGCCCGCGCCCAGCGCCTTGACGATGGATATGGCCCAGATGTTGAGACCCATATCCGCCAGCAGCCAAGCGCCGGCACGCAGATTGTCCTTTGCGGTGGCGCCGCCACTCACGGCAGCGCCAACAGATTCGCCATCAAACGGAATGCTCCGGGCACCAGTTTCTCCATCTGGTGATGCAGGATCAGCGCCACATGCGTGTGCCGCCCCTTGCCGATCCGCGCTGAAAGAAGCGCGCCCTGATGCGCGTCCTCCTCCGGATCGGCCATGGACAGAAGCGGCTCATAGGCGTCGTCCCAGCTCTTGGCGAAATAGAGCCCGCGCTCCTTGTGCCAGTCCTTCCAGTCCTCATCCGTTATGCGGTTCGGCGTGTTGAGCAGCGGATGGTCCGGCGCAAGATGGGTCACTTCGGCATTCTCGTCCGTCACGCGCCAGCGCAGCGAGGGTTTGCCGATCTCCAGCCGACGCGGCGGCACCGTATCGGGGTTCCACGCATCCCAGGGGCGGTGATAGAGCGTGACCAGATTGCCGCCGCCCTCCACCCAGGTTTTCACCACAGGCATCGCCTCCTTCAGCGCCGGACGGGTGCGCATGGCGAAAATGCCCGCCACCAGCGTGTCGATGTCCTTCAGCCCTTCAGCCGTCAGCGCCTCGTCGGCCATGTCGGTGACATCGAGACCCAGTGCGCGGAGCCACAGTCCGACGCGATCATTGCCGCCGCCCACATAACCGACACGCACATCCGGCAGCGCCACGTCGAGTACCCGCAGCGAAAGCTCGGCCGGAAAGGCGCGCGCCCGCGCGCCGGTATGCGGATAGTCGAACCGGCGAACCGTTTCGGCTGGCTGACCGTCAATGTACAGCGGCAAATCATAAAGCCCCGGCGCGATGGTTTCAGGCGCTGTAACGCGGAAACCGCCGGTCATCGGGGATGCGGCCCAGCCTTCCGGCAGTTCCAGCACGGTTTCAGCCTGTGCCGGAAAGCGTTCCAAAACGCGTAAATCGACCTCGCGTGCCTCGGCCGCGATATTGATAAGCGCCCGGTCAGGCACAAGCGTCGCCGAGCGCGCGGGCAGAACCACCGGCGCACGCTCCAGCGGCAACAGCGTTTCTGCGGAAACACCATCGACCGTGACGCCGATCCGCACCGCAGGCAGGCGTGCTATGCCCGGATGATAGTGCATGGGATAGCAATCCGAGGGCGCGGCATCTTCCGGCACATGGACAACGCCGTCGACGATACGCCATCCCTCCGGCACCACGGGCGTGACGTCCGCCGCTGATCCTGTCGCTTCGATCGTCAGGGTCGCGTTTTCGCCTGGCTGCAACACATCACGATCGAGCGACGCGCGCACTTCCACCCCGCTGGCGATCCGCATTACATGGGCGAGTTGCACTTCCTTGGCGGCAAGGCGATGTTGCACCTCGCCATGCGCATGCTCCGGGCACGCATCGCGGGCGGCACGCACCGCCCTCATTGCCCCGGCTGCCTGCAACGCCACGTCTTCCATATTCGGGAACGACGCAATGGCAGCTTCACATGCCCCATGTGCGGCATCGAGATAGATCGCGATTTCTGGCGCCTCGGCAAATGCGGCCAAATCGGCCAAGGTCCCGGGCAATCCGTCGGTCACGCGATCGTCCCGTCCCTCGACCTCGGAGCGCACCAGATGCAGCGGCCAATCGTTCGGCTCACCGTGCGGCACCCAGCGGCCCATACCCTGCGTACGATGGTAGGCTCGCGACTGCTCGCCGATCTGCGCCCAGCTCCAGCCTGTCACGGGATCGTCGCCACCGCCTTTGACCGTCAGAGTGGCGCGTGGCGGCGGCAAATCGTCGTCATAAGCGTCGCCCGCGCCCGACCACGCCGGCAAATAGAGTTTCTTCACCCGCCACACCGGCAGATCGACATCGGGGAATGTCGGATCGGCCGCGGCATTCATTACGTCATGCGCCAGTTCCGTCATCGCCCGGTGATGACCGTGCTGGCCCGGAATATCGAGGAAGGTTGGGCAGATGATGTCCGGCCGCTCGGTGCGCACGATCTCGACGAAACGCTTTAGCGTACGCTGGCGCCCCCATTTGACCAGCGTCTCCTTGCCGTTTTTGGAGAAGCCGAAGTCGAAGATCGAGTCCTCCGGCGTTTCCGACAGCCAGTAGAGATTGAGATTAAGCACATCGGCGGCCCGCTCCATTTCGGCCGTACGCACCACACCAAGATCGTGCGTCACCTCCGCGCCGATGGCGTTCTGTCCACCCTCGCCACGGTTGGCGCAGGCGAAAGAGAGCGCGATGCCGTCCCGCAGTCCCAGTGCCGCCAGCATCTTCGAAGTTTCATCGTCGGGATGCGCGCCGGTGTTCATGAAGGAAACGCAGGATTTGAGCGGCGCCAGTGCCCGCCATAGTTTGACGATGCGCGGGTTTCGCATCTGCGTGGCAATACGCTCCTGATCGGACACGGGCATTTCTAGGTCTCCCAGAGAAAATCAAGTCTTTGCGGCAATACGCGGGGTGACGGTATCGTGGATGACGAGTGCGGCCCCACCGAGGGCCGCGGTAAGACGGCCGCACGCACCGCGCTGAACACGCGGTGAGATTCGTCCGGCACGCGCGGCAACGGAGCCGCCAGGAAGATCGAGCGATGCAATCAAGTGATCGAGCACGGCATCCGGCATCGCTCCACCGAGGATGACGGTTTCCGGATCGAACAGGTTTTCGATCATGCCGATAGCCTGTGACAGGGGCGCTGCCGCCTCATCGATCCAGGACATCAAATGCGCGTCCTTCGCCCGATAAAGCTTCTCGATGTCGGTTGCGCTGCCAATCTCGATTCCTGCCGCCGCCAGCTTGGCGCGCACGGCGATGCGACTGGCATAGGTTTCCAGGCAGCCGCGATTGCCGCATGCGCACAAGCGTCCTCCAGGGGCAACGACCACATGACCTATCTCGCCGGCATTGCCGAAGGCGCCACGCTGGGTATCTCCATCTGCCACGACACCCAGGCCGAGGCCGGCGCCGAAATAGATGAAACAGAAGGTTCTGAGCCCCATGGCGACCCCGCGCACTCGCTCGGCGACGGCCGCCGCGGTCGCGTCGTTCTCCACCACAACCGCCATATCGAGCGCATTTTCGAACAGAGAAACCGGATCGCTTTCCTCCCAGCCGTGCAGGGCCGTTTGACCCGCGCCGGAAATGCCCACCTTACCGAAGGGGCCGGGCATCACGACACCGGCACCCAGTATTTTCCGGCTTCCTTCGCAACGTCCAGCCAGCGCGGCAGCGCGAATATTGCGTGCAGTGGTTGCCACCGTGACTGGATCGTTTGCAGTCAAGACCTCGCGTGTGGTGAAAAGTGTCTCGCCTGCAAGGTTCACCAGGGCGCCGAACATGGCATCCGGCCTGACCTCGATACCGAGCGCCGCCGCACCGTTGGCGTTGAGTCGGTATTGGAGCACCGGCAATCCGCGCCCCGCAGACTGACGGCCCGCTTCGATCAGGAAACCGTCGCTCTCCAACTCGGCGATGATATTGCTCACCGCCTGAGTCGATAAGCCCGAGCTGCGCGCGATCTCTGCGCGCCCGATGGGTTGTCTTTCGCGTATCTGACCGAGCACGACCTGGCGGTTGTGCAGACGGGTGCGCTCGGCGTTCGATCCGATAATGCGGCGAGAACTGGCGATCTTCATACAAGCTTATTAATTCAACTTACTTGAACGTTCAACTTGATTGAGTTAATCGTTGAAAATTGAACCAAAGGCCCCGCAAGGCGGCCGAACAGAGGGCGAATACCGCCACCGCCGCCAATCGAGCCCGATGGCAGGACGGGTGGCGATCACAAGGGAGCGACGACAATGCGATTGTACAGGTTAAGGAGTTTCATTCTTGGCGCCGCGACGGCCGCGTTGACGACTGCGGCAACCGGTGCCTCGGCCGTCGAGATCGAGTACTGGCAGTACTTCTTCGAAGCCCGCGTCGATGCGATGGACAAGCTGATCGAGAATTTCGAGGCAGCCAATCCCGACATCACCGTCAAGATGACGCATTTCCCCTATGACAGCTACCGCACCAAGGTTGCCGCCGCCATTCCCGCCGGCCAGGGGCCGGACGTGGTGCAGCTTTTCTACGGATGGCTGAACGATTACGTCGAAGCCGAGCTCATCCAGCCGCTGCCGAACGATACCTTCCCTCCGGAAAAGATCGAGGAAGAGTTCTTCCCGATGGTTCAGGCCATGCGCATGGGCGACAGTTACTGGGCACTGCCTACGGCCGTGCGCTCCCTGGCGCTCTTTTACAACGAACGCATGTTCGATGAGGCCGGCATCGAGAATCCGCCGGCCAATCTCGACGAGCTCGTTGAAACCGCAAAGAAGCTCACCAAGAAGGATGGCGCAGGCAATCTGACAGCCGTGGGCCTCACCACCGGCATGACCGCGCAGGACCATCACTGGATCCGTGAAGTGCTCATCCGCCAGTTCGGCGGCGAGCCGTATCTGGATGACTACAAGACGGTTAACTACAACAATGAAGCCGGCCTGAAAGCCTTTGGTTTCTACAATGATTTGCAGGCCAAGCACGGCGTCACAAAAGCGGCGTTCATGGATGAGCCGCAAGCCGCCTTCAAGGCGGGTCGCGCGGGCATGCATATCGACGGTTCCTTCCGCATCGGCGCGCTGGAGAATGTGCGCGGCCTGAAGTGGAGCGTGGCGGAATTGCCGGCCGGTCCAGACGGAACCAAGTCGAACTACTCCTCCTACTGGGTGAACGCCATCACCTCCAAGGCGGAAGGCGAGAAGTTCGACGCCGCCGTCAAGTTCATGGAGTATCTCACCTCCGACGAGGCCATGCAGATCTGGCTTGAGACCGTTGGCGAACTACCAGCCAAACCGTCCGCGGCCATGACCGACGAGAACGTCAGCCATCCAGTCTATGGCCCGTTCATCAAAGGTCTCGAATACGCCAAGACCACAGTTTTCGCCAATGAGAGTGCCCAACGTCAGGCGATGGTCGACATGATGCAGCGCATCGAATTGCAGGGCCAGCCGCTTGAAGAGAGCGTCTCCCAGGCTGCCGAGGAAGAACAGAAAATCCTCGACGAATACTACCAGAAATAAGGCCTTTCGGGCGTCCGGTCATCTGCCGGGCGCCCCATTGTCAGCCGGGACGGGTCATGCGCTTTTACAACACACTATCCATCACGCAGAAGCAGATTGTGTGGGCCTGGGCCTTTCTCGCCCTGCCCGTGCTCTTCTACGTCGTCATCCGTTTCTATCCGACCGCCAACGCCTTCGTTCTTTCCTTTCAGGAATGGAACCTGCTCGGCGACCGCAAGTTCGTCGGTCTGGAAAATTACGCCAAGCTCTTCGGCGACCCCGTCTTCTGGAAGGTGTTCAAGAACACCTTCATGTATCTGATCCTGGGCACACCGGTCAGCCTCGTCTTGTCCTTCATCATCGCCTATCACCTCGACAAGGTGCGGTTTATGCACGGCACGATCCGCGCGCTCTATTTCCTGCCTTTCATGACAAGCGCAGTGGCCATGGCCTGGGTGTGGCGCTGGTTCTACCAGCCGGTCCCCATCGGCGTGTTCAACAATTTTCTCGCAAGCTTCGGCATCGGCCAGATCGAGTTTCTGAGCTCCACCACAAACGCCCTGCCCTCGGTTCTGGCCTGCGCCGTCTGGGCCGGCCTCGGCTTTCAGGTCATCATTTTCATGGCCGGACTGCGCGCCATTCCGCAAAGCTATTACGAGGCCGCGCGCATCGATGGCGTGTCCACCTGGACGGTTCTCACCGAGATCACCATCCCGCTTCTGAAGCCGACCATCGTGTTTCTGGTCGTTTTCTCCTCTATCGGCTTTCTGCGGATCTTCGATCAGGTCTTCAACATGACCACCAACAATCCTGGCGGTCCGCTGAACTCCACCAAACCGCTGGTGCTTTTGATCTACGACACCGCCTTCAACGGTTTCAACATGGGCTATGCGGCAGCGCAGACCGTCGTGCTCTTCACCATTTTGCTGGTCGTCAGCCTGATCCAGCTTCGACTTTTGAAGGATAGCTGACATGGCCAGTCAGGACATCGCCGTCAAAGCGTCCACCGACGCTCTTTTTTCCGGGTCGTCGCGCAATTCACGGCGCAATATGGGACAGTTCATCCGCTGGGCGCTCCTGTTCGGTGGCGGCATTCTCATGATCATGCCCATCGTCTTCATGGTGTCGACCTCGCTGAAATTTCCTTTCGAGGTCTACAATCTGAACCTGATCCCGGAAGAACCCACGCTCGAGAACTACACCTATGTGCTCGAAGACGGACGTTTCTACCGCTGGTTCGTCAATTCTCTGGTGATCGCCATCGTCACCACGGCGTCGGCCGTCTTCTTCGACGCGCTGGTTGGCTATGCGCTGTGTAAGTTCAAGTTCCCCGGCCGCTACCTCGTTTTTATCGCCATCCTGTCGACGCTGATGATCCCGACCGAGATGCTGGTCATCCCGTGGTATCTCATGAGCAAGAGCTTTGGCTGGCTCGACACCTATTGGGGCATCATGTTCCCGGGCGTCATGACCGCCTTCGGCACCTTCCTCATGAAGCAGTTTTTTGAGACCGTTCCTGACGATTTCCTGGAGGCTGCGCGCATTGACGGGCTGAACGAGTTCCAGATCTGGTGGCAGGTGGCCATGCCGCTCGTGCGCCCGGCGCTTGCAGCCCTTGCGATCTTCGTCTTCCTCGGCAACTGGACCGCCTTCATCTGGCCGCTGATCGTCACCAATTCGGTCGACATGTACACGCTGCCGGTCGGTCTCTCGAGCTTCGGCGACGAAGTGGATGTGGCCTGGGAGCTCATCATGACGGGTGCGGCCATCTCCACGCTGCCGACGCTGGTCGTCTTCCTGATCTTCCAGCGCTTCATCATTCGCGGCGTCGTCATGGCCGGTCTGAAGGGATAAGCGCACCATGAGCCTCAACGAGAATTTCCCCCATCCCGTCTACAAGGACACGGTGCTGGCACCGTTGTTCGAAGGCGTGAAGGCCAATTATGTCGGCGCTTTCCGCGCCATCAACCGGGCGCATCTCGTGATGCTGACGGAGACCGCCATCCTGACGCGCGATGACGCCGCCCGCATCGCAGCCGCCCTCGTCGACATCGACGAGACGGTCGATGTCGATGCCCTCATCTATACCGGCGAGGTGGAAGACTATTTCTTTCTCGTCGAGGCGGAGCTCAAAAAGCGGCTTGGCCCGGATCTCGCCGGCATGCTGCACACGGCGCGTTCGCGCAATGACATGGACCACACGGTCTTCAAACTCACATTGAAGCACCATGCCGACACGCTGATCGGCAAGGCGCAGGCCCTCGCCTCGGCTCTGATCGCCAAGGCCGAGGCCGAGCGCGACACGCTGATCGTTGCCTACACCCACGGCCAGCCGGCCCAGCCCTCGACCTTCGGCCACTACCTGTCGGCCGCCGTCGAGGTGCTTCTGCGTGACATTGAGCGCCTGCAGGCGGCCCGCGCCAATATCGACCATTGCCCGATGGGCGCTGCCGCCATCACCACCAGCGGCTTTCCCATCGACCGTACCCGCATGGCCGACTTGTTGGGTTTTGCCGAGCCGCTGCGCAATTCCTATGGCTGCATCGCCTCGGTCGACTATGTCACCGGCCTCTACAGCGCGATCAAACTCACCTTCCTGCACCTTGGCCGCCTGATCCAGGACATGCAGTTCTGGTCGGCCTTCGAGGTGGGACAGCTTCATGTGCCCGGCAGCCTCGTGCAGATTTCGTCCATCATGCCGCAAAAGCGCAATCCCGTTCCCATCGAGCATCTGCGCCATCTCGCCTCCATGACGTGCGGACGCGCCGATGCGGTCGTCAACACCATGCACAACACGCCCTTCACCGACATGAATGACAGCGAGGGCGAAGTTCAGGTGGCCGGCTATGCGGCCTTCCAGAGCGGCGCGCGCGTGCTCGATCTTCTGGCAGCCCTGATCAGCGCCGTTTCCATTGATGGCGAACGGGTCGCGAAAAACTCAGACGCCGCCTGCATCACGGTCACGGAGCTGGCCGACACGCTGGTGCGCCGCGAGGGGCTTTCCTTCCGGCAGGCGCATGAAATCGCCGCCGCCACGGCCCGCGCCGTGATTGCCGCCGGCAAGCCGCTCGGCGAAGGGTTCGAAGCCTTCTCAGCCGCGTTCAGGGAACTTGCCGGGCGCGACAGCACGCTCGACCGTCCAGCCTATACCGAAGCCGTCAGCGCGCGCCATTTCGTGGCGGTGCGCGAGCGCTTCGGCGGACCGGGTCCCGAAGCCATGAACGAGGCGCTTCGCACCTATCGCGCCACCCTCACCCGCCTTTCAGAACAACAGGCAGCGGACCTTGCCCGCGTCGAAAAAGCCGAAGCCGCACTCGCTGCCGCCTTCGGCGCTCTCTTGCAGGAGTAACCCCTTGGCCACCTTGTCCCTTCGCAATCTCGTTAAATCTTACGGCAAGGTGGAGGTGCTTCATGGCATCGGCCTTGACGTGGCCGATGGCGAGTTCGTTGTCTTTGTCGGTCCATCGGGCTGTGGCAAGTCCACCACGCTGCGCATGATCGCCGGTCTCGAAGAGGTTACCGGCGGCGAGATCCATATCGGCGACCGACTGGTCAACAATCTGGAACCCAAGGAGCGCGATATCGCCATGGTGTTCCAGAACTACGCCATCTATCCGCACATGTCCGTGCGCAAGAATATCGGCTTCGGTCTGCGCACCTCGAAACTCTCGAAGGAAGCCAAGGACAAGCGCATCGACGAGGTCGCCGCCATCCTCGGCATGACGGATCTTCTGGAACGTCGTCCCAACCAATTGTCCGGCGGTCAGCGACAGCGCGTCGCCATCGGCCGCGCCATGGTGCGCGATCCCGCCGTCTTCCTGTTCGACGAGCCGCTCTCCAACCTTGATGCGCAATTGCGCACCCAGATGCGCCTTGAAATCAAGAAACTGCACCAACGCGTTGGAAACACGATCATTTTCGTGACGCACGACCAGGTGGAAGCCATGACCATGGCCGACCGGATCGTGATCATGAAGGATGGCTACATCCAGCAGGTCGGCACGCCGCTGGAAGTCTATCACAAGCCGGCAAACACCTTTGTCGCCCAGTTCATTGGCGCTCCGTCCATGAACATGCTGCCTGGAAACTGGACCGGAAAGGGCGTGAAGCTTGGCGACGGTCTGGGCATCGACCTGCCACAGCGTAGCGCAGATGAAGGTTCGGATGTGATACTGGGCATCCGTCCCGACGACCTCGTCGTGACGGGCGGCAATGGGCTTTTCTCGGGCACGGTCAACATTGTCGAGCCGCTCGGCGCAGACACGCTGGTCTATGTCGGTGTCAATGGTCATGAAGTGATCGCAAAGGCATCGGGCCGCAAACCGCCAAAGGCCGGCGAGACGGTCAAGCTTACGGCAAAGGCCGGTGAAATGCATCTGTTTGATGCCAAGTCCGGGGAGGCGCTGCCGTGACACGTGCCAGCCGGTCGGGGCGCGTCCTGAGCGTGGGACGGCTCTATTGCGATCTCATATTCACGGAACTGCCGAAGATGCCGACGCTTGGCGAAGAGGTCTTCGCCGGCGGCCTGTCCATCAAGCCCGGCGGCGGTGCATTCATCACCGCTGCCTATATGGCCGCTCTGGGGCGCCATGTTTCGCTCGTCTCGGCACTGCCCTCCGGACCCTTCGCCACTGCGTTGATGGCCGAACTTGGGGCAAGCGGAGTTGACCTTTCCACCTCGGAAGAGACACCGGCCAGCCTCGATCCGCAAATCACCATTGCCATGGTCTCCGGTACAGAGCGTGCTTTTCTGACACGCCGCGCTGGCCCTGCCGTGCCGAAGAGCTTCGAAAAGGCCGTGACCGGCCGCGACGTCGTGCATTTGCATATCGGCGAGTTGGCGACCCTGGTCGAAGCACCGTTCCTCATTGAAAAAGCGCGTATGGCCGGGCTCTCCATTTCGCTCGATTGTTCCTGGGACGATGCCGTTCTGGCACGCGGGGATCTGGCCGAACTCATTGCGTCTGTCGACATTTTCCTGCCAAACGAGACCGAGGCGGAACGGCTTGGCATTTCCGAGGCCTCCGCACCCCCCGCTCCCCTTACTGTCGTGAAGCGCGGCCCCGGGGGATCCGTCGCGATTACACACGAAAAAGCTCTTGCGGCACCGACGCGCCCGGTCGATGTAATCGATTCCACGGGCGCGGGCGACGCCTTCAATGCTGGTTTTATCGCCTCCTGGCTGGCCGGACATTCCCTCGAAAAATGCCTTGAATCCGGCAATCGCTGCGGGGCGGAAGCCGTAACCCGTGTCGGCGGCGCTTCCGACCTGCCCGACCTCAAGGCGCTGGCTGTGGAGACCGCTTCCTGAGAACCCTAACTGTCTTCGGGCAAGGCGTCGCCGCGCGCCCTCGCCTTGAGCCTGGCAAAGCTCATGGCCACATGGGCACGGCGTATCTGCCCAACGGTCTCCAGCGCGCCGCAAGCAACCGCGGTAGCAATATCGGAGACCTCGCGCAGGAAAAAATCGATCTCGCTCGCAAGCGTGTCCTCGTACCCGTCCAGTCCCGCAGCGGTTTTCAGCCAGATGCGTGTCGTCTGGTAGTAAAGCCTTTCGGAAAACTCTTGCAGCGGCTCGTTTTCCGTCAACGTCATAAGAAGATGGAAGAAGTCCATATTGAGTTGTGCGAAAGCGCGTTGGTTCGGTGACTTTGCCAATGCTTCGCACCGTGCTCGCATGGCGCCGAATAGGTCTGCGGCCTCCTCGTCGGGCGTGACGGGAGAAAGCTTGCCGATCAATTCGGAAAGCTCCACGCGCAACCGATAGACCTGTTCCAACGATGCGATATCGATGTCGGTGACAATGGTTCCCACACCGTGAACCGAGCGCAGATAGCCTTCATCTTCCAATCGTGCGAGCACGCGGCGAATCGGCGTGCGGCTGGTTTCGAACTCCTTGGCAAGATCTTCTTCGCGCAGCCGCACGCCAGGCGGATAGTCGAGCAGACAGATGCGCGAGCGCAACAGCGCGTAGATGCGCTCGAACCGCGCCCGCCCCTCACCTGTCATCTTGGTCGCTCATCGCTCTAAGCTCATTCTCCTGCCCAACCGCTCCAGCATTGCCAGGCATTCATCGAGTTGGTCTATGGCAACAAACTCGTCCGCTTTGTGAGCCTGCTCGATGGATCCCGGTCCACAAATCACGGAGGAAATGCCCGCTTTCTGGAAGAGCCCCGCCTCGGTGCCGAACGCAACGACTTCCGCCTCGGTGAGACCGGTCAGTTCGGAGACGGTCCGCCGCGCCTCCGATTCGCTTACAGGCTCCAGCCCATCGACCTCGCCTATTACATGGGTCACGATGTCGGACCCTTCGAAAACCGCACGCATGGCCGGCTTCAGTTCCGTTTCGGCATAGGCGTGGATGCGGTCTTTTACGAAATCCGCGTCCTCGTTTCGCACGGGGCGCATTTCCCATTCCACCGAACAGTGATCGGCAATCACATTGCGTGCGGCTCCGCCGGAGATCGTGCCCACTTGAAGCGTCGTCCAGGGCGGATCGAAACGGTTGCCGTGCGGTGCCCGTGACTTGAGCTCCTCGGCGATAGCCATCAGTCGCGAGATATAACGTACCGCGTATTCCACCGCGTTGACGCCGCGCTCCGGCCCGGAAGCGTGGCCGGCCAGTCCGCGAAACTCGGTCGTGTATTCGAAACAGCCCTTGTGACCCTCGATAATGCGCATCATGGTCGGCTCGCCGATAATCGACACGGACGGCCTGATTTCGGCGCGTTCAAGCTCCTCTACCAATGCGCGCGCACCGAAGCATCCCACCTCCTCGTCATAGGTGAAGGCGAAATGCAGCGGCCGCTTCAAATCGAACTCTGCGAATTGCGGCGCCATGGCGAGACAGCAGGCGATAAAACCTTTCATGTCGCATGTGCCGCGCCCGTAGAGATTCCCATTGGCCCTGCGCAGGGCAAACGGGTCGCTGGTCCATTCCTGCCCGTCCACCGGCACGACATCGGAATGACCGGAAAGCACGATACCGCCGTCACCATCCGGTCCGAGCGTGGCGAACAGATTGGCCTTTCGGCCGCTCTCGTCGAGCGTCACCGAGAGCCGGGCACCGAGAGCACTCAGGATCTCGCTCGCATAAGCAATCATTTCCAGATTGCTTTCGGCCGAAATGGTGGGGAACCCCACCAGATCGGCCAGAATGCGGGACGTGTTCTCAAGCGTTTCCGAAGCCATGGATCAAGACTTCACGATCAGTTCGCGCGGCCGGCGGCACAAGGCTTCCGCAGGCCCGTCCTCCGTAATCAGGATGCTTTCAGTGATTTCGAGCCCCCAGTCGGCCATCCACAAGCCCGGCATGAAATGGAACGTCATGCCCGCTTCAAGGATCGTCTCGTCCTCGCGGCGGAGCGAAATGGTGCGCTCGCCCCAGTCCGGGGGATAGGAAATACCGATCGGATAGCCGCAGCGTCCATCGCGTGTGATGCCGGCCTTCTCAAGCGCCCCGTAAAGCGCATCGGCGATCTGCCCGGCGCGATTGCCCGGACGAGCGATGTCGAGTCCGGCTTCGATTCCTTCCACCAACGCCTTTTCCGCATCCAGCATGTGTTGCGGCGGTGTGCCGAGAAACACGGTCCTGCAGAGCGGCGCGTGATAGCGGCGATAGCAGCCGGCGATTTCGAAGAACGTCGCATGCCCCTGCTCGAAGCGGCGTCCGTCCCAGGTCAGATGCGGCGCGGCTGCATCCGAACCCGTAGGCAGAAGCGGCACGATCGCCGGATACTCGCCCCAGTCGTCATCGACGCCGCGGATCGCATCGGCATAAATCTCGGCGACGAGATCGTTCTTCTTCAGGCCTGGCTCGATGCGTTCGACAATGCCGTCGATCATTTTTTCGGAGATGCGCGCCGCGCGGCGCATGAAGACGATTTCCTCATCGGATTTCACCGCGCGCTGCCAGTTCACCAGCGCCGTGGCGTCGACGAATGTCGCATTGGGCAACTCTTCCTTCAAAACCAGATAGGCCTTGGCGGAAAAGTAGTAGTTTTCCAGCTCGACACCGATGCGCTGGTTGCCATAACCATGAGCGCGCAGGATTTCGGCCAGATGCTGCATGGGATGCAGCGTATTCGCCTGCACATAATGATCCGGGTAGCGCAGCACCCGCTCGTCATCCATGTAGACGGTGCGCACCGCGCCGTTTCCATCCATGGCGCGGCCCCACCAGATCGGATCGGCATCCTTGAAGACGATCACGCCCTGATGGACGTAGAACGACCATCCGTCATAGCCCGTCAGCCAGGCCATGTTGGACGGATCCTCCACGAAAAGAACGTCGATACCCTTCGCCTCCATGGCGTTGCGGGTCTTATCGAGGCGCGCGGCATATTCCTGCGCGCTGAAGGGCATTTCGGCTGCTGGCATGGTTCCTCCACATGCGAAAAGCCGGACGCTGACGCACCCGGCGAAACCGTACACCGAACAGGCATTCGCAACCTTGTGTACAACTACTCCATCATCATATTTTTCAAAGCTGGAATCGCACGAAAGCGACATCGAATGTCGCTGTTTTGCTTTCCCGCCTGGCGATGATGTGTACAAGTTCCAGAAACGCCCCCACCTCGTGCATCACGGAGCCTTTCATGCGTCACACGACCCTGCTCGTATCGGCCGCGCTGCCATGACAGCGCTGACGCTTGCCGATATTCTGGACGCCCGGCGCCGCATTGCGGACGTTGCGACACTCGATACGCCACTGCCTCCCTCGCCCTTTCTCAGCCGGATCGCCGGCGACGATGTGCTTTTGAAGCTCGAGATCGGCCAGGCGACCGGCGCTTTCAAGCTGCGGGGTGCCGCCAATGCGGTATTGAACCTGCCGGAGGGCACGAAGGGCGTCACCTGCTGCTCGACCGGCAATCATGGTCGTGCGGTGGCCTATGCCGCCCGCGCACGCGGCTTGCGCGCTGTCATCTGCATGTCCAATCTCGTGCCCGAAACGAAAGTCGCCGGGATCCGCGCGCTGGGGGCCGAAGCGCGGATTGTTGGCAGAAGCCAGGACGAGGCGCAGGTGGAGAGTCTCCGCCTCGCAAAAGAGGAAGGTTTCTACGAGATTTCGCCCTTCGACGATCTTCATGTGATCGCTGGCCAGGGCACGATTGGCCTGGAGCTCCTGGATCGGCGGCCCGACCTTGCAACCGTTCTCATCCCGCTTTCGGGCGGTGGACTTGCCGGTGGCATCGCCTGCGCGCTCAAGACCATCAAGCCTTCGATCCGCGTGATCGGCATCACCATGGAGCACGGCGCGGCCATGCACGCGTCCATGGCCGCGGGAAAACCCGTGGCCGTAACCGAAATCGCGAGCCTTGCCGATTCGCTCGGTGGCGGTATCGGTGCTGAAAATCGTTATTCCTTCGAGCTTTGCCGCCGCTTTCTCGACGATGTCGTCCTCGTCAGCGAAGAAGAGATCTACCGCGCCATGCAAGTGCACTACCATGAGGACCGCCTGGTCTGCGAAGGGGCGAGCGCCGTCGGCGCGGCGGCACTGATCTCCGGCAGGCTCGACGTCCAGCCCGGCCCCATCGCCACACTCATCACCGGCCGCAATGTCGATATGAAGGTGTTCACCGACATTATCTCGGGCCGAGACGTGCATCTCGGCGACACAACGCTGAAGGGACACCACCATGCCGCATGATATCCTCATTCTCACCGAAGCCGAACTGCGCAAAGCCGTCCAGCTCGACCTGAAAGCGATCGACGTGGTGGAGAGCGCCTTTCGCGCGCTCGCTTCCGGCGAGGTCATCATGCCGCCAATCCTCTCCATGGATATTCCGCAGGCCCATGGCGAGGTAGACGTGAAAACGGCCTACATCCCGGGCTTCGATGGTTTCGCAATCAAGGTCAGTCCCGGTTTCTTCGACAACCCGAAGATCGGTCTGCCGAGCCTCAACGGGCTGATGATTCTGTTTTCGGCCAAGACCGGCCTCGTGGAAGCACTTCTGCTCGACAACGGGTTCCTGACGGATGTGCGCACTGCCGCCGCCGGTGCGGTCGCCAGTCGTTACCTCGCACCCTCGAAAATCGAGACGGCCGGCGTCATGGGAACAGGCGTGCAAGCCCGGCTGCAGATGATCGCCGCCCATCAGGTGCGACCTTTCTCCCGGCTTCTCGTGTGGGGCCGAGACGCCGCAAAGGCGGCGGCCTGCGCGGACGATTTGGCCCAAAGCCTCGAAATCGAGGTACGGGCCGAGACGGACCCGGCCCGACTCGTCGCTGAAAGCCAGCTCGTCGTCACCACAACACCCGCACGCGAACCCGTTCTCATGGCCGAATGGCTCCATCCCGGCCTTCACATCACGGCGATGGGCTC
>ENA-ORCW01000552-ORCW01000552.1-marine-metagenome-genome-assembly--contig:-NODE-552-length-18938-cov-4.438577_pt1 | contig 18938 bp, 19 predicted proteins | sample MGYA00237784_ERZ508517 | MGnify/ENA primary metagenome ERZ508517 (study PRJEB26187, sample SAMN06268979) | marine metagenome | isolation source: Tt ae E1 feedstock associated aerobic enrichment on... | reverse complement strand
GTTGGCCGCATCACTGTGTTGATGGATCACCGGTCGTGTTGATGGCTCACCGGTCGTCGGCCGTGACGCACCCTACGGCTCGCTGCGTGCCTGGGGTGGCCCCCGACCGGGTGTGCCACGGGCTTTGCCCGTGCACGTGCAGGCGGTTCGTGCTGGCACTGGAAGTGCTCACTGCCGGCAACGTCGGTGATCGTCAGGCGGAATCTGACCTGCGCGCCGACTCCCTGCGGCTCTTCAGAGATTGTGAACCAGCACGCCCTTGTCGACGCCGAAGACCTCTACAAGCTTTGCAATCAACTGACGGGTGAAGCGCTTCTTGCCTGCAAGCACTTCAGAAATCGTCGACCTGGCGATTCCTGTGCTGCGATGCAGCTCCGCCTGGCTCATCCCCTTTGCTTCCATAAGATGCCTCAGCATGTCGGCATCTGACGCCGGAGGAATGACGTAGTGGTCATCTTCGTAGGCTGCGACCAGATCGCTCAGAGCATCGAGGTACAACTCTTCTCCGCGTGAAAGGGTGCCCCTGGCCAGCAAACGATCCATGACTTCCTGAGCCTCTTCCAGATCGTCATCAGATCGGATCGCCGTCAGAGGAAGCTTCATGATCAGCCTCAGGTAATCGTCCCGGACCTTTCCTTTGAATCGTTTCCCGATTGTCGCCATTGTTCTGCACTCCCGTGAAGCGGGTGGTGTTGCTTCAGATTTGCCCCGCTCTTCCCGGCAGGGGAGCGAGGCTGCCAGTGAGTCGGCTACGTCTTCCGCTTCTTGAGGACCTTCTTCGCGGTTCCCTTCTTCAGAACGCTCTTCGCCGGCTTTCCGGGGAGAGGGGCAAAACAGCCGCAATCGTCCTTCCACTTCTCTCCATCATACTCCTTGTGCGTCATCACCTTGAGAACGAACACCTTCCGGCTGGGGTAGAGGATTCTGGTGATGAGCCTGTACTTGTGCCCCCCGATGTTGAATACGACACAATTTCCCACCAGATCTGCGTTGCCAAACGTTGTCTTCACGTCCGACCAGTTCTTCCAGGCAACCGACCTGTCGCCGACATGCGTGTACCAGGCCCGCAACGGGCCTTCGGAGTCACCACAGTCCGGGCTTTCCCAGAACAGCCTGAGTCGAGCTTTCGAAATCACTCGCATCCCAGCCAGCCTCCAGATCGGTATCGGCAGCCGACAACATTGTAGTTCGCAAAACACGAACAACAAAGAGTGAGTTCGCGAGAAGCGAACCTATCCAATCGGGGGGAGTGTGTCCGAATGAACAGGTAAACAGTGGATGCCGGGACGAGCCGACCGCCCCCCAGCCGTCGGACATGCCTTACCCGTTCGCAGGGCACACATCACCTCACGACCGTCATACGAGCCGCGACCGTGAGGGAGCGGACGACGGGTGGCTCCGGATCGGGCGACGCACCATTCGCGTGAGGGGAGACATGCAGAGTTACAGGCCGGTGCGTCACGGGCGTTTCAGAGGTTGGCCGCATCACAGTGTTGATGGCTCACCGGTCGTCGACCGTGACGCACCCTACGGCTCGCTTCGCGCCTGGTGCCCCCCCGACCGGGTGTGCCACGGGCTTTGCCCGTGCACGTGCAGACGGTTCGTGCTGGTACTGGAAGGCTCACTGCGGGCAACGTCGGTGATCGTCAGGCGGTGCCTGACCTCCGCAGCAGCCGAACTCAGCGATCGATCTCGCCCATCACGATGTCGAGCGAGCCGACGATCGCAGGGATGTCGGCCAGCAGGACGCCCTGGCAGAGCGGGCCGGTCACCGAGAGATTGCAGAAGCAGGAACTCTTCGCCCGGGCCCGCAGCGGTTCGGCCTGGCCGTTGCCGACCAGGTAGAAGCCCATCTGGCCGCGGGGACATTCGGTTTCGAGGTAGCACTCGTCTTTGGGCAGCTTCGTGCTCATCTTGAAGGGGACACGATACGCCCCTTCGGTCGATGGATACTTCGCCAGTGCCTGCCGCACCAGTCCGATTGACTCGACCAGTTCGATCATCCGCACATAGAAGCGACACCAGTTGTCGCCGACGACGACTTCCGGCGGGGCCTCTTCGAACGGCGGGACGGGGATCTTGTAGTTGTAGCCCTCATACATGCGGGTGTAGATCGGCTCACCGTCGCGGCGCAGGTCGAAGTCGACGCCACTCCCGCGGAGCACCGGGCCGCTGCAACCGTAGCTGATGGCCATTTCGGCGGGCATGACGCCGATGCCCGCGGTCCGTTTGATGAAGATCGAGTTACGGGTCAGCAGCGTGTGATACTCGGCGACCCGCTTTTCGAGGTGTTCGAGAAACAGCAGCGTGGCATCGGTCCACGTCATGCGGGTCTCGGGTTTGTGACCGGTCAGAGCGGCCAGTCCGGGCGGAATCTCGATCATCCCGGGCAGATCGTGCGTCGCACCGCCGATCGTCAGGTAGCTGTAGGTCAGGCGGGCACCGCAGGCTTCCTCGAACAGGTCGAGGATGATTTCGCGTTCGCGGAAGGCGTACAGAAACGGGCTGAAGCTCCCCAGGTCCAGCCCGTAGGCCCCCATGCCGACCAGGTGGCTGGCGATGCGGCCCAGCTCGGCGATGATGACCCGGAGGGTAACCGCCTTTTCGGGCAGTTCCATGCCCAGCAGCTTCTCATAGGCGAGCGACATGCCGAGATTCATGTTCATCCCGGCGAGGTAGTCCATGCGGTCGGTGTAGGGGATCCACTGCGGGCCGGCGAGGTTCTCGCCGATCTTCTCGGCACAGCGGTGGAGGTAGCCGATGTGCGGCGTGCACTCATGAACGACTTCGCCGTCGGTCCGCAGCAGCAGGCGGAGCACGCCGTGCGTACTCGGGTGTTGCGGCCCCATGTTGACGAGCATCTCGTCGGTGCGAACGTCAAACTCGATGACGCGGGGATCTTCAGTCTGAATGGCCATGGCGTGTTCTGATCCGATCGGCCCGGCGCGGGCCCGTGAACGGTCTCGAATGACGTGACGCGAAGTGCAACCCGCGACTGCGGGCCCCGTCTACATGCCGCGAATGCCGTGATATTCCAGCGGGAATTCGTAGTCCTTCCGCAGCGCGTGTCCGACCCAGTCGTCGGGGCAGAGGATGCGCAGGAGGTTGGGGTGACCGAGGAACCGGATCCCCATCAGGTCGAAGGCTTCCCGTTCATGCCAGTCGGCGATCGCCCAGACGTGCGCAACCGAGGGGACTTCGGGAAGTGATCCTTCCTGGTCGTCCTTCCATCGCGGCAGTTTCACCTTGATGGTGCAGCGGTGTTTGAGCGGGAAGCTGTACAGATGATAGACGACCTCGACGTGCGGTTCGTGCTCGAACTTCTTCTGCTTTTTCGGATCGGGCTCGAGGTAATCGACGGCACTGAGATCGGTGAGGTTGTCGAACTGCAGGGCCTCATCCTGCTTGAGGAACGCGGCCACGTCGGCCATGCGGCCGGCGGCGACCTCGATCCAGTGATCGATCGCTTCGGTATTGAGCGTCAGGACGACGTCGGAACCGAACCTGTCGAGAAGGCGTGCGTGAATCTCGGAAACGGTCATGAGCGCTCTCGGAACGTGCCGCGGGATGACGTGCTGGTTCGAAAGAACGGGGCAGGGCCCGAGCGGGCGGCCCCGGCACCGCAGGGGATCAGGCGACCGTCTGCGTCGGTTCGTGATGCTGTTCATGCAGCAGCGGAGATCGCGGCCGCGAAGAGACCTGCTTTGCCTGGGCCACCATTGCGCGGACCCAGTCGAGATCGCCACGCTTCCAGACGTAGGCGAAACCGACGAGCAGCACCCCGAAGAAGACGAGGATGTCGGCGAACCCGGTCATCGCCAGCCGCAGAGCATCGGTGGCAGTGACAGCGGTTTCGGCCGTTGTGGTGCCGGGCATCACGTTGGTGAGCTGGTCGCTCAGCCTCAGGCGGGCGTCTTCGGACAGGCGTGTGTCGGCGAGCTGGGTCGCGTTGCCGAACACCAGTGCCCATGGGAAGAAGAAGGCGACTTCGACGTCGAAGATGATGAACAGCAGCGCGACGACGTAGAATCGCAGGTCGAACTGGATGTAGCTGGAGCCGATCGTCGGTTCGCCGCATTCGTAGACAGCATCTTTTTCGGCGGTCGGAAGTTTGGGGCGAACCAGTTTTCCGATCAGCAGCGGAACGAGCAGGAAGACGGCCCCGGTGGCGACGGCGAGCAGCAGGTGCAGGTTCAGGTCGGTCATCGTCGTGACGTTCGTCCTTCGCTTGAGAATGCAACTCCGATCGACGTCGCTGTCGATGAGGGGGACATCAGGATGTGAGATCAGGCGTCGGGTTCACCCTCGAGATCGCTGTCCGGCCCGGTCATGGATTCTTCGAGAAGCGAAACCCGTTCGCCGACACCGGCATCGATCTCGTGCCAGTAGCCGATTTCCTCTTCGCCCAGCTTCCAGCAGAGATAGACATCGCGGTCATCCATACGGGCGCGAAAATCGACCAGGCCGACGTACTCGTCTTTCAGTTCCGCCCCGATGGAGGAGAGTTCGTGGCGGTACTCGTCCAGCCGACGACCGTCCTGCTTGAGTTCCTGCTCCATCTGCCGGACTTCTTCCTCGTACGGATCATCGCGGTCACGTTCGGGGCGGCTGGAGGCCTTTTTGCGGACCGACTCCATGCGTTCGCGTCGGCGTTCCAGATCGCCGGCGAGCGAGACGATGTCCTTGACGATGGCCCGCACCAGCGGAAGCGTGCGATTCGCCTCTTCCGGGGTGAAATACTTCTTGTTCGGCGTTGCCGGAGAATTCATTGGAATCAGACCTCGCCGGCCAATTCCGGGGAGCGCACCCCGGGACAGGACGTTTCAGGACTCTTCGGATGCGTATTCGAACGGGCTTGGTTCTCCTTTGACCCAGACCGGTTCGTACAGAACTTTGGACTCGGCGACCGCCGTCGGATTGAGCGTGGTCTGGCCCCACGCCACCTGCAGCGGAAGTTTCGCGTAGTCGACGATGCAGCCATCACGACTGTAGCAGCTCAGGTCGTGGTTGGACCCCATGAAAATACAGTCGACCGGGCAGGGCTCGACGCACAGTGCACAGAACATGCACTTCGTATAGTCGATGGTAAATCCATCGATCCGGAACCCTTTGCCGACCGGGCTCTTTTCTTTTTCGATGTAGATGCAGTCGACCGGGCAGGCTGCCGCGCACTTCTCGCAGCCAATGCAGGTCGTGAGGTCGAAGCGGTGGAATCCCCGGTAGCGGGCCTTCACGGGGACCGGCTTCTCGGGATATTCGTAGATCTCGGTGAACGCCTTCCGCCGATATGTGGCGAACATGACGCCGAAGGTGACCCTCAGGCCTTCGAGGACCGTCGAGACTGCGACCCAGACGTTCCGAAACCATTCACGCATGTCAACCTCGCGGCAGCTGGGGACAGCTTTGCACAGAACGTGTGCACGAATGCCAAGGCTTCCAAGCGATTATAGGGTGAAGCTGATCTGACACAAGCGAACGATTTTCCCGGCTGTACGTGCGGTTGGCCCGTTTCGCGGCAAACCGGGAGTGTGAAAGGACGTCCACCGGCACCCGCCCCCGCCGGAAACGGCCGGTGCCGCAGCCTCCGCTGTCCCGGGAGACGAATTGCCAGGTCTGGCGGGAGGTGGTAGCATCGGGTGTTGACAATCGCACGAGCGTGCTCAACGGGGCAACCCAGACCTCCACCTCCAACCAGGCGTGCTCCGGTCATGGACAGGCAGAGTCCACTGTTTCTGGCATTCCCGATCGGCTACTGGTTCGGTGTGCGCATCCGGATCAGCTGGCTGTTCCCCCTGCTGGCAGTGGTCTTCTGGTTCCGCTTCGGATTCAACCTCGGCTCGCTGCTGTTCGGAATCCTGTTCGGCAGCGTCCTGATTCATGAACTGTTCCACGTCTTCGGAGCCCGCATGACGGGTGGTTCCGGGGACGACATCCTGCTCTGGCCCCTGGGGGGACTGGCGTCGGTCCGGCCGGCCCCCAACCTCCGCTCCGAACTGGTCACCACCGGAGCCGGCCCCTTCGCCAACCTGCTGCTCTGCCTGGCGACGCTGCCGGTCGTCCACTCGGCAGGTCTGCTCGGATCCGCCGCCAATCTCGTCACGATTCCCTACGGCGAGATGCCAACCAACGTCCTGCAGGGGACGCTGGTGCTCATTTTCTCGCTGAACTGGAAACTGCTGTGGCTGAACCTGCTGCCGGCCTATCCGCTCGATGGCGGCCGGATTCTGCAGGCCCTGGTTGCCACGCGAACCGATGCCGAGTCGGCCTGGACACTCTGCCATCGCATCGGAATCATCACCGGAGTCGTGCTCGCGTTCGGCGGACTGATGTTCGACGAGGTGTGGCTGGTGATGCTCGGATTCCTGATTGTCACGCTTGGCATTCAGGAGTTCTACATGTCGCAGCTGGTCGAGCGGTTCGACGATTCGTTCATGGGATACGACTTCTCGCAGGGTTACACGAGCCTGGAACGATCGTCATCCGAATCGCAGCCCCGGACCCCGCGACCGGGCCTGATCCAGCGCTGGAAGCAGAAACGGGCCGAAGAACGTCGCCTGCGCGAGGAACAGGAGCGGGCCGAGACCGTCGCGAAACTGGACGAACTGCTCGATAAGGTTCATCGCGAGGGGATGGACTCGCTGACCCCGGCCGAAAAGCGGTTTCTGCAACAGGCCAGCCAGCGATTCCGCAGTCAGGACGGCGCCCAGCAGTAGGGCGGCAGCCACTGGTCCGCAGTCGTTGGTTCTCCCGAGAGAAACAATCCGAGGTCATTGCGCATGCGTTGTCGTCCCGTCGTGGTCGCTCTGTGGCTGATCGCATTCTTCCCTGCCGCCCCGGCCCGCTCCGACGAGAACAGTTCTCCCAACCCGGCAGAGCTGGCGACGCAGGCCCGCCTTCGCCGTCCGGTGGCGCTGGCATGGACTCCGGACCGGACGCGTCTGCTCGTCGCCAACTCACGCTCCGGCAGCGTCTCGGCCCTGGATGTCGAAACGCTCGAAGTGACCGGCGAGTTCCCGATCGGCGGACACCTGGTCGCGATGGCGGCCGTCCCGGGAACGGATGCACTCCTGCTGCTGGACGATGCGGCCCACCAGTTGATCGTTGCCCGCTGGTCGGAGGGCGGAATCAACATCGTGTCGCGACAGTCCGTTGCAGCGTATCCGTATCGCATTGCCATCGATGACGACGGCAGGACCTGCTACGTCACCTCGCGGTGGACACAGCAGCTGTCCCGGTTTCGGATCGAGGGGAACAACGGCAGCCAGTCTTTCTCGATCGAGCCGGACGGCGAAGTCGTCCTCCCGTTTCCGACCGGCGAACTGACCTCACTGCCGGACCACGGGACCGTCGTGGTAGCGCATGCGTTTGGCGGCGATCTGGCCGTGGTTGACGCGACGGCGCTGACGATCCGGCACATGCACCACCTTCCGGACCATAATATCCGCAGCATCGCCCGCAGTCGGGATGGCGGCGAACTGCTGCTGTCGTGCCAGCAGCTCAACCCGCTGTCGCGTGGTGGATTCAACGACCTCGACTGGGGAATCCTGCTGACCAATGGCGTTCGCGTGCTTTCAATTGGCGACCTGCTTGATCCCCAAACCGATCTCGACGGGACAAGTGAAATCGAGTCGATGCAGATTGGTGGCGACGCGGGTGCCGACCCCGGCCCGATCCTGATTCCCTCCCGGGGCCGGATGCTCGTGACCCTCACCGGAGTTGCAGAGGTCGCGATTGGAGGTGTCAATTTCATTTCGATGGAGCGGCACGAGGTGGGGCTCCGACCGGTCGCGGCCGCTGCGAACGAGGATGGCACACGGTTTTATGTCGCCGGCATGTTCTCGGACATGGTCAGTGTCATCGACGTTTCCGGGCCACTGTGGCGACGGACGGTCCCGCTCGGCCCCACGCCGGAACTGTCGCCGGCCGACCGCGGCGAGCTGCTGTTCTACGATGCCCGCCTCTCACATGACCGCTGGATGAGCTGCCAGAGTTGTCACGCGGACGGCCACACTGCCGACCGGGTTGTCGACACTCTGGGAGACGGCGACTACGGCGCGCCGAAGCGGATCCCCAGCCTGCTGGGCGTCGCCCGCACCGGCCCGTGGGCGTGGAACGGACGCAAGCAACAGCTGGAGGACCAGGTGCAGTCTTCGGTGGCGACGACGCTGCATGGCATTCCGCTCGATGACGACCAGACGCACGATCTGACGGCATTCCTCGAAACGCTCGAGCTGCCGGTGCTGCCGCCGAACAGCGATGATCCGTCGTCGGTGGCCCGTGGCCGGGCGGTCTTCGCGCGAGCCGGCTGTGCCGAGTGCCATGCCGGGACGGAGTACACGTCCGAGGGTGCGTACGACGTCGGTCTGACAGACGAGCAGGGGCGGTCGCGGTTCAATCCGCCGTCGCTGCGGGGTGTGTCGTTGCGGTCGGCGTGGCTGCATGATGCCCGGGCGACAACACTGGAATCGGTCTTCGTCGAGCATGAGCACCCGCATGCCAGGGCAGTCGACGAGGCCGAACTGGCCGAACTGCTGGCGTTTCTGCGTTCGCTGTGATCCGCCGGGCGGGCGTATCCGTTCGTCTTCCTGGCCCCACACCTGGAGACAACGGCATGCAGCAGAAACTTGTGACGGTCTACCTCGACACGACCGCCTACGAGGGGAGCAAATGGCGGGCCCCCGGTCGCTCCGATGCGCACGGGATGGCCGAGGAGCACCTGCAGGAGTACCTGGAGGAGGGCTGGCAGATCGCATCCCTCTATGGAGTCGGCGGCGCGGCGTACACGGATGCCCGCGGCTGGATCGCCGTCGTGCTGGAGCGGGAGTGACGCCGAGCGCGAATGTCACTCGGGGATGTCGAACAGCCGGCGAATCCAGTCGACAAAGGCGATCGCAGCGGGTGAATCGTGGCCGAAGTAACGCGCCTTGATCGCAATACCGTAGGGCTGCCCCGGTTTTTCCTGCCACGCCAGCCAGGTATGCAGTTGGGCTTTCGTGCGGTGCACCTCAGGAAACCCGGCCCCCAGCGTGGTGGCCTCAGCGGTCGCCTCTGTAGCGTGTTCGATCAACACGTCCCCCTCGGCAATCAGCTCCTGCAGAAAGTCTTCGAGCGTGCCATCCCGCTGATTGTCCGGCATCAGCCAGACGCCGGCGCGAGCACGCCACCTGGGGATGTCGAGGATCAGTCCGTCCGACGGAGGTGATGACGGGATCGCATCCTTCGGGGCCCCCGCGGCACGGAGTCGATCACAGACCGCCTGCCAGCGTGACTTCAGCCCGCCGCTGACACCTTCCCAGTCAGCATCGATGACGAAACCGACGGGGGCTCCCCGACTTTGTCGGATCGCGAGGTCCATGCCGTTCAGCAGAGCTTCGACCGACTCGGTTCCGGCCGGGGCACCGTCTGCTGACTTCTTGATGTCGAACGTGCGTGATCGTTCGCTACAGTCGATGGCATGGCGCTCGAGCAGGTTGACGATCGCGAAGAGATCGTCTTTGCCTTCGACGTGAAGCCTGGCCCGCCGCTGTGTCATCAGCGCACCTCAATCTCCTGTTCCAGGGCGATGCGCAGGTCGCCGGCTGACATGAAAACCGACTCCTCCAGCGTCGGATCAATCGTGTGTGCCGAGACGTCCTCGGCCAGATGCGGGTACTCCCGGCAGGCCTGATCGAGGCCTCTGAGACAGTCCAGACTGTGCGTGGTGGCGAAGACCTGCGTGTTGTTGCGGCGGGCAGTCTCGATGACCAGCCGCCACATATCGGCCATGACGGTCCAGTGCAGACCGGTGTCGATCTCGTCGACGAGGAGGTAGCCGCCGGATGTATGCGTGAGGGAGAGTGCCAGAGCGAGCATACGCCTCATCCCATCGCCGTGGCTTCCAAGTGGGACGCGACGGCGCTCACCCTCGAACCCCAGGAGCACGCCGGAGCGCGAATGTCGATACATGTGTTCGGCACTCAAAAAGTGAATGCTCTGCAACCGTGGTTCCAGAAGCTTCATTGCATCGACGACACTCTCCTCGTCACCCGTTTCAACGGCCCAGTCCCACATCTCGCCCATCAACATCGGTTCCAGTGATCCGGGTGAGATAAACTCCACATTCGTCGAAACGGTGTGACCATCCGTCTGCATGGCGGCCCAGCGAGGCCTGCCTGGACCGGTCGGAAAACCGATCGTTCCCTTGGTGGAGAGGGGAATCGCAAATATGGATGCAACCTTCGTCGCACAGGCGAATTCAGACCAGAGCAATGTTTCTGTTGGCGAGGACGAACGCCTCAGGAGTTGCTGAACGAGTTCCTCGTAGTCTCCTGATGTATCGACGCTGTCAAACGTCGACACACTGATTCGCAACAACTCTGACTCGCTGCCCTGGATCACCAACTCCTGGCCGAGCTGAAACTGGCGATTCCGGAAGAAGTGCGAAACGGCCGGAAAGTACCGTCCTCCCTCAGGACGCTCCGGCTCGTCGACAAATGTCACCTCACCTCGATCGAGTGCAATGTATTTGAGGTCGTCAGGGTACCCTTTCCTGGCAAACAGCCGCACGGCTTCCAGAAGACTCGTCTTGCCGCAGTTGTTGCGGCCGACCAGCAGATTGACCCGGCGCAGCTCCGGCAGCCGATAGCGTTCGAACCCGCGATAGTTCTCGACCGTGAGTTCCGTCAGCATCTCGCACCTCGCTCAGTGGCGTGCACCGTCGATCCGCAGGAGAGGCGCAGCCCCCACTCGGTCAACCGCTGAATACCGTGACCGGTGACCGCGCGCAGCCCCGCTGTCGGTGGCCACATGTACCGTACCAGCCGTCGCCAATTCTACGCAACAGGCTTCCGCTGCCACTGCCCGCGGTAGATCGGCAGCCCCAGCTTCCGCTTCTTCCGCTCGTAGCTCGTGCGGTAGTCCATGTCGTGCTCGGGCGACTTCTCCGCCGGCGGCGGCAGCGTCACGAAATCCTCGTGGTGGTTCATCAGCGCCTCGATGTCGTGGAAGTACTCCTCGACATCGGTCCACGAGTGCAGCAGGCCGCCCGGCTTGAGCACCTGCGAGCAGAGGGCCACGAACCGGTCGTTAAAGATCCGCCGGCTGCGGTGCTTCCGCTTCCACCACGGGTCCGGAAAGTACACATGCACCGCGTCGACCGTGTGCGGCGTGATGTACTTCGAGAGGGCCAGATTCGCATCGCCCCCCAGCACCCGGACGTGGTGCATCTCCCGCTTCTGCAGGCGGCGGGCGGCCCGGCGACCTTCCCGGTAGTCGATCTCGATCCCCAGGAAATTCGTGTCCGGACGGGCCTCGCCGGCCGTCACCAGATGCAGCCCCCGCCCCGAACCGATGTCCAGCTCCACCGGACGGTCATTACCGAAGAACTTCGGCCAGTCGAGGGCCCCGTCGTACTCGGCGTCGACGTCGGTGAGCGTGAGGAAGAACGGCTTGAGATCCGTGGGCGGGGCAGGACGCATGGAAGCAGGGGCGGGCATGAACGACCGATACAACTGATTGCCGGACGGAAGATTGCCGGGGGAACAGGTCAGGAGTCGACGCGGCGTTCGCGGCTGATCGGCACACCGATCATCTGGCCGTTGAACACGAGCTTGTCGTCGACGAATCCCTGGAATTCGAACTCGGCCCGCAGCCGCGGTTTGATGCGGGTGGCGCGAGCACAGATGACCAGCCGGCAGGAGGGGAAGACCGGAGCGCGAAAACGGACGCTGTCCATTCCGCCGAATCCGAGGTAGTCGCCCGCCCCGAGGATGTCGTACTTGCGGGCGTAAAAGCCGGCAAGCTGGGCGGCCGACTCACACAGGAGAACGCCGGGCATGAGGGGAAACCCGGGCATGTGGCCCTTGATCCAGAACTCGTCGTCAGTGATTTCGCGGAACCCGATGATCCCGTGATCTTCCCGATCGACCCAGACGACGCCGCTCAGCTGCTCCATCTCGTGCCGCTGCGGATTGAACTTGCGGATGTCGTCCAGTCCGAACAGGGGCTTGTCGAAGTTGAACTGCGAGTAGTCAAAAAAAGGTTGCGGGGGCATGGGCGCAATCGTTCTGGCAACGGTGGTGGAATCCGGTTCCCCAGGAGAGCGGCATCAGATCTGGAGCAGATGCCGCACCTGGCTCAGTTTCGTCAGAAGCCGGTCGGGCTTCACCTCAGCCTGCCTGACGTCTGCGGCACTCACCTGGCAGCAGACCGCGTCGGCGGCCAGCAACGCCGTGCGAAAGCCAGTCTGCCGGGCGACCGAGAGGTCATCCTGCAGACGATGACTGACGTGCAGAACCTCGTGCGGCTCGATGCCCATCTGTCGGAATCGTTCAGCCGCCGCGGTGAACAGGCCAGGCGACGGCTTGCGGAGACGCAGACTGTGCGAAAGCGTGATCGAGTCGGAGGCGAACAGGTCTCCGAGGCTCGGGATTGTACCCTGTCCCCGTAATGCCCGCAATAACTGTGCAAGCGTGAACACCTGCGCATCGGCGAGCAGTCCGGCACTCAGTCCTGCCGACGAGAGTGACTGCAGTGTCGCGAGGGCCCCGTCGGTTGCCTCCACGCCCTGCAGGCTCGCGTGGAAGAAGTACGCCACCTTTTCCGCCAGCTCGTCGACATCGCCGTAGAAGCCCTGATCGTACTGATACTCGTTGCGGATGAGTCGCTCGATCAGCTTGCCCCAGATCCGTTCCGAGGCGATCTCGGGGGTTCCCCCCTTCTGCGTGCCCGAGGTCATCCGCTCTTCTTCGACCAGCCTGGTGTACTGCTGCAGCATGTACTCCCAGGGCTGCCCCGGCTTGCGGGACATGCTGTTCCACATGTTGAACTCTTCGATCGTCTTTTCGAGAGCGATCTGCATCCGCAGAGGCTGCGGATGAATGTGAAACAGCTGGCCCGCGTCGATCCTCAGCAGCGTCCCGTACACACTGAAGGTGACCGCCCGGATCCCGGCCAGCGGTTTCAGGTACGGCGTGGCCTTCAGCGGTTTGGGAGCGGGTGGCCGGGGCCACCGCAGGTCATCCCGCTCGTCGAGCCAGTCAAGGTATTCCTGGATGGTTTTCGACATGGTGTTCCCCGGATCGACGCAGGCCCGCAAAGGTCAGGGAAGGGCCAGCCGGCCTACTTCCAGGCGAACGTCTGTCCGGAAAGACGCTCGTACGCCTCGATGTACTTCGCCCGGGTCCGGCTCACGACCTCGTCCGGCAGCGACGGTGGAGCACTGTTCTTGTCCCAGTCGGTCCCGCTGAGCCAGTCCCGTACGATCTGCTTGTCGAACGAAGGCTGCCCCTTGCCGGCCTCGTACTGATCTTCCGGCCAGAACCGGGAACTGTCCGGAGTGAGCACCTCGTCGATCAGCAGCAGCTCGTCTCCCACCTGACCGAATTCGAATTTGGTGTCGGCGATGATGATGCCGTGCTGCAACGCATACTCGGCACCGCGCCGGTAGATATCCAGACTGAGGGTCCGCAGGCGCTCGGCCAGGTCGGTCCCGATGATCTCGCACATCCGCTCGAAAGAGATGTTCTCGTCGTGACCGGACTCCTCCTTGGTGGCCGGCGTGAAGATCGGCTCGGGCAGCTTGCTGCTCTCGACCAGACCGGCAGGCAGCTCCAGTCCGCAAACGGTCTGCGACTGCTGGTACTCTTTCCAGCCCGACCCGGCGAGGTAGCCGCGGACGACGCACTCGATCGGCACCACGTTCGTCCGGCGGACAACCATGCTGCGTCCATCGAGGGTGTCGACGTCGGTTCCGTCGGGAAGCGGCAGCTCGCTCAGATCCATGCTGAGCAGGTGATGCGGGACCTCGAGCTTGTCGAACCAGAATTCGCTGATTTTGGTGAGGACGCGTCCCTTGTCGGGAATCGCGACCGGCAGCACGTGGTCGAAAGCACTGATGCGGTCGGTCGCCACAAACAACAGCCGATCGTCGAACTCGTAGATATCACGGACTTTGCCGCGACGGGGCGTCATTCCGGGGACGTGGCTCTCAATCAGGGCCGAGCTTGTCATTGCGATCACACGCTGAAGAAAATTGGGGGGATGATCCGGCATCGCGTCCGACAACCGGGCCCGTCCGGTCGCGACCGCATCGAGCGAGTCTAGCAGCCGGACCACTTCTTGAACAATAATCTGAGTCACAGTAGACTTCAGAAGTCATTGAAGTGGCACTACTTTGAGATTTGGCGCCGGTTCCGGTCGCGTGACGGCCACCACGGTCGACGGTCAGCTCGAAGGACACGTCGGTCCGGATGACTCCGGGCACCGTGATGGTCCGGGATGAAATGAAGCTGGTTCTGTGGAGCGGGGACCACCTGACGTGAGGACATCTGATGGGAGTGATGCGGTTCCACGTCTATCCTCGCGAACGAGTGCAGGACTGGCCAGAAGCCTCACGCGCTTTCATCAGCGGGTTTGACGGCCGTATCTACCCCACACGCGTCGAGTTCGACGACGCGGTCATGAACTGCCGGCGACCGCATTCCGACAGCGGCAAGCTGCATGTCGCCTGGCCGGTCGAAGGCTTCGGACGGCCCATCCTGTCCACCGCCTCCCTGCCCGAACGCGAAGAACCGTACTTGCTTCCGCTTGAACTGGCCCGCGGCAAGATCGTCGAAATCCGGGACCAGAGTTCCGCCTGGGCGATGCTCCGGATGGAGATCCCCCCCGCGTTCGAGGTCAAACAGAAACAGGCATTCCGCAAGTTCAGCCAGGCCTCCGCGAACCAGGACTCGCCGGAATTGGCGGCAGGTCTGGCAAGCGAAGCCCTCCAGTTCGCCTGTGAAGCGGCCGAACTGCTCGCAGCCGCCTACGTCGAACAGAGGCTCACCAACCAGAAGCAGCTGGCCAGTCACCCCCCGGCCCTGGTCGGGTGCGACCTGGGCTTCGGCGTCCCCACGTCCCAGCATCATCACCTGCTGCGACGAACCTTCGACTCGGCCGTCGTCCCGATCGAGTGGCGACACATCGAGCCGACCGAGGGGGAATACGTCTGGGATGTCTGCGACCGGCTGATCGGGGCCTGCACGCAGGATCGCATCATTGTTCGTGGCGGCCCGTTCATCCGGCTGACGCAGAACGGAATGCCCCCCTGGCTGGACCAGTGGAGCCACGACTTCCTCAACCTGCAGAGCTTCGTCTGCGACTTCGTCGAAACGGCCGTTTCCCGCTACATGGGACGCATCCGGATCTGGGAAGTCTCAGCGTACGGCAACACGGGTGAGGGATCGAATCTGTCGGAGGAACAGCGGCTCGCCCTGGTTGCCCGGACACTCGAAACGGCGATTCGCACCGATGCCGACTCGCAGTTCTTCATCCGTATTGACCGCCCCTGGGGCGAGTATCAGGCGGCCGGCCAGCACCGGCTCTCGCCATTCCAGTTTGTCGATGCCCTGGTCCGCTCGAACCTGGGACTTTCGGGCGTGAACCTGGAGATTGCGGTCGGATATCTGCCCAACGGGACCGGTTTCCGGGATGCCCTGAGCTTTTCGCGGCTGATTGACGTCTGGAGCCAGCTGGGAATCCAGATCCACGTGACCCTGGCGTTTCCGTCAGCCGACGAGCCGGATCCTCTTGCCGACCCGAATGTTCGTGTCGATCGTCCCCAGTGGAAACAGCCGTGGAGCCAGCAGGCTCAGGCGAACTGGCTCAATGAGTTTCTGCCGCTGCTCATCGCAAAACCGGCCGTCACGGGCGTGTACTGGGGGCATTTTCAGGACGGTGTGACGCACGACTACCCCCATTCGGGACTGATTACAGCGGATGGCACGGTCAAGCCGGCGTTCGCCATCATCCGCCTCCACCACTCCGTTCACCGCTTTGACGACGACACCGACCTCGAGCTGCCGTCGCTCTCGCCGTAACCGGCACAACTGATCGATCCTGACGATCTTCTGCAACTTGCCTTTACTGCGACACCCTCTTCACGTTCTCTGTTGCGCACAGTCGTGGCAGCTGGCACATGCGGCGGCCTGTTGACCGAAAACTCTTGGATTCCCCAGGATCCGATTGAAGATGCGGGCGCCCTTCGCGGATGATTGGTCCTCGCACAGCACACGGCCGAACTCACCGCGACGCAGGACAACGCCACCATGCTTCCTGAACTTTGCCAGCTAGAGCTGCTCGAATCGACCGAACTCCCCGAGAGAACTCTTGTCGCCCCGCTCGACGTGGTGCGCGAGCTTCGGTTGAGCATCGGCGAAATGGCTCTGAACATTCACGTCGGTATCGGACCGGCCGTGCTCGTCTCCTCTGACGTCTACACCGCCTTCCAGGCCTGGACGCAGCAGCAGGCGGACGCGGAGCCGGAAGAGAACGGCGACGACTTCGACGACTATCTCTACAACTGACGCCTCGCCTGCCTGTGTCACTGGCCCGCAGCCGGACCGGGATGTCCGGCGGCCCGCCAATGGCTTTTTGTGAGTAAAACGCCGTCGCCCTTCGTTGGTGACGGAGCTCACAGGCGTCGGGACCGGTTTCCGTCTGGACGCACTGCAATCAGACCCGCAATGTGGTTCCCCGGATTCGCGTTCCTCTTCCGGACCCGGGATTCAGGATGCTGCTCCTCAGGGACGAGGTGGCAGGCCCCGCTGCTCCGGGGCCCGAGGCCATTGGCGCCTTGGCCGTCAGCACGTGACCGAGAGCACACTGACACGGTCTGATCCCCGCTCAATGGTCCTGGCATCGCTCGCCAGACGCCGCATCGGTTCCCTCCGAGGTCTCCGCCTCCTGCCCGATGCGGGAGAGCGGATAGTCGGAGATTGGAAGACGCATTCGCCGCACTTCCTGCAGACGCCGCCATCCCCGTGAAACCAGCTCTTCCCGCCGCCTGACATCCTCCTCGTCCAGTTCGTGCTTGCTGAATGGTCCCTCGACGGAGACCGGCTCGAATGCGTCGTCGACGATAAACTGGGCGAGCGTGGGGTTGCAGCGAATGTGTCTCTCCGGGCTGGCGAGCAGTTCGCGGCTGTCGATCTCGCCGATCACGTAGCGGAGATACAGGTCGCTGCTGCGGATATCGCTCACCTGCTCGCCGCAAACCTCACACAGATATCCCTCGTCGCATTGAGCCATGTGGCGAACCTGGTCGGAGTGCGTAGAATCGACAGAACCATTCGGTCAGCACGTTTCTGCCCGCTGACAATCCCCGTTGGCGGCTGAGGCAGAAGCATCTATTCTTCGGGCCGTTCCGGCCAGTCCGGAGCGAGTCCGCCGGCGCGGTCGGCACCGCACAGTATACACGTCCGGAGCGTGACGATGTCCCTTCCCCGCTTCAGCGTGGAAAACCCGGTCCTGGTGAACATGATGATGGTGGTCGTGCTCATGGCCGGCGCCGCCTTTGCGTTCACCCTGGTACGGGAAATGTTTCCCGAAAGCCGGCCCAACAAGATCGCCATCATGGCCATCTATCCCGCGGTACAGCCGCAGGAAATGGAAAAGGCGATCACGATCAAGGTCGAAGAGGCGGTCCGGGATGTTGAGGGCGTCGAGAAAGTGGACTCGACCGTCTCCGAAGGTCTCTCGACCACGACGCTGACGCTGTTCAACGACGTCGATGACGTCGACACGGTGCTCCAGGAGGTCAAGAACGAGGTCGACGCCCTCCAGGACCTGCCCGACGACCTCGAGAAAATCACCGTCTTCAAGATCGAGCCGACCCTGCCGGTCATCATGGTCGCCGTCTATGGCGACGGCACCGAGGCCGATCTCAAGCAGGCGACTCGCGACATTCGTGACGATCTGCTCGAGCTGCCCGGCGTCAGTGACGTGCTGATGACGGGCCTGCGGGACGACGAAATCAGCGTCGAAATCCGCCCCGACCGACTGCTGGAGTACAACGTCACCTTCGACGAAGTCGCAGCAGCGATCCGGCAGACCAACCTCGACGTATCGGGCGGCAACCTGAAGGGCGATCGCGGGCACATCTCCGTCCGCACGCTCGGGGAGGAACAGAAGGGAGCCGACCTCGAAGATATCGAAATCCGGAGTCTTCCGGATGGCCGGACGATCCGGCTGCGCGACGTGGCGATCGTACGCGACCACTTTGTGGACACCGACGCGAAGAGCTACTTCAACGGCAAGCCGGCCGCCAACCTGATCGTCGAAAAGACCGCATCGCAGGATGCGATTCAGATTTCGACGCTGATCAAGGCATACGCGGCGGGCAAGTCCGGCGCAGAATACTACCCGTACGGCGATCCTCCCTCGCCGGATGCCCCCTGGTGGGAACGGAGCTGGGCCGTCCTGAGCAGCCGCGTGGCCTACACGATCGACCGCATCGCCGGTCGCCCCGACCCGCTGGTGATTTACGAGGAGAGCCGACGACGACCGTTTGATCACTCGTTTGAGCTGGGGCTGCACACCGACCTGGCCCGGTTCGTGGAGGGGCGCCTGGACCTGATGCTCCGCAACGGCAAGGCGGGCCTGGTGCTGGTGCTGATCTGCCTGATGCTGTTCCTGAACTGGCGGGTTGCGTTGTGGACGGCGATCGGACTGCCGGTCTCGTTCCTGGGCACGTTCATCGTGATGTGGCTGTTCGGCGTGTCGATGAACCTGCTGTCGATGTTCGGTCTGATCATCGTCCTGGGAATCGTCGTCGACGACGCGATCGTCATCGGCGAGAACATCTATCGGCGTGTCGAGGAAGGCATGCCGGCCCGGGAGGCGGCCATCAAGGGGGCCGAAGAAGTGATGTGGCCGGTGCTGATCGCCGTAACGACCACCATCGCCGCGTTCTCGCCACTGCTGTTCATCCAGGGGCAGATCGGCGACTTCATGTCGCAGCTCCCGCTGGTGGTCATTGCGGCCCTGACGGTGTCGCTGGCGGAAGCATTGATCATCCTGCCGGCCCACCTGCGGCATCTGCCGTCGAAGCTGTCGCGAAAGAGCACCGAGGAACCAAAAGGTCCGCTGCAGCGGCTGGCCCGCTACGAAGGGGTCCTGCTGCGCACCTTCCTGTTGCC
>ENA-ORCW01000551-ORCW01000551.1-marine-metagenome-genome-assembly--contig:-NODE-551-length-18986-cov-4.746787_pt1 | contig 18986 bp, 18 predicted proteins | sample MGYA00237784_ERZ508517 | MGnify/ENA primary metagenome ERZ508517 (study PRJEB26187, sample SAMN06268979) | marine metagenome | isolation source: Tt ae E1 feedstock associated aerobic enrichment on... | reverse complement strand
TGCAGCAGTGTCAGCGTGACGTTGGGGTCCTCCAGATCGACCTCACCGGCCGCCAGGGCGTCCTGCACCTCGGGCGGAATGGCCTCGACGTCGACCTTGAGCCCGACCGCGAGCGCGGTAACCGGGCTCACACCCGCGCCGAACCCGCCGTTGTCTGCGCCCTGGATGGCGTCATGGATCCCGAGGGTGTCGCCCCAGAAGCGTTCACTGCCCATGGTGTCGTACCGGAAGATCTCCTGGCCCTCGGCCACCAGTTGCATGGCGTGCTTCGCGGCAGGGTCACCCGAGGGGTCAGCGCCTTCGTCCTGACCGGGAGGGGTCGTCGGCCGACGTTCCTGTCCCGGAGGTGAACTCGGGGCGTTGCCACGCTCCGAGTCGGCCGCGGCGCCGGCCGGTGACGCCCGGTCGCTCAAACAAGAACTCCCGGGGTCGGAAGGGGACCGACCCCGGGAGCCTGCTCCCTGGTGGGTGGGAGCCGGCGGGGCTAAGCAGGAAACCCCGCCGAGAAGCTGTCTGGCCCCCGGCGCATTCCCTCCCTCCAAGGAAGGCGCCGGGGGCTCCGGGGTGCTCGGGGCACCCCCGCGCGGGCGGTCAGGTCACAGCGTCTGGCCGCCGCGACCGAACTCCGGATAGGCCTCGATACCGATCTCGACCTGGTCGAGGCCGCTCATCTCCTCCTCGGGGCTGACCCGGATGCCCATGGTCGCCTTGAGGATGAACCAGAGGACGGCGCTGGCCACGCTGACGAAGATGCCGATGGCCACGATGCCGATGATCTGGGCGCCGAAGGTCACGTCCGGATTGGTGATCGGCACCGCGATCGTGCCCCAGATACCGGCGATGAGGTGCACCGGGATGGCGCCGACGACATCGTCGATCTTCAGCTTGTCGAGCATGGGCACGGCGAACACCACGATCACGCCGCCGATGCCGCCGATGACGATCGCCCAGATCGGGCTCGGCGTGAGCGGCTCGGCGGTGATCGAGACGAGGCCGGCCAGCGCGCCGTTCAGGATGAAGGTGATGTCGACCTTCTTGTAGACGATCTGGCTCAGGATCAGCGCCACGACGACGCCGGCGGCCGCGGCGAGGTTGGTGTTCACGAAGATGCGCGAGACCGCGGAGGCATCGGCCATGGAGCCGAGAGCGAGCTGGGAGGCGCCGTTGAAGCCGAACCAGCCGAGCCACAGGATGAAGGTGCCGAGGGTGGCCAGCGGCATGCTGGAGCCCGGGATCGCGTGAACCTCGCCGCCCTTGCCGTATTTGCCGTGGCGCGCGCCGAGGATGAGCGCGCCCATGAGCGCCGCCCAGCCGCCGGTCGAGTGCACCAGCGTGGAGCCCGCGAAGTCGGAGAAGCCGAGGCCGTCGAGCCAACCCGCGCCCCACTCCCAGGAGCCCTGGATCGGGTAGATGACGCCGGTGAGCACGGCAGTGAAGATCAGGAACGGCCACAGCTTGATGCGCTCCGCCAGCGTGCCCGACACGATGGAGGCCGTGGTGGCGCAGAACACCATCTGGAAGAACCAGTCGGACGCGGCCGCATAGTCGCCCGTATCCTGCGAGGGATCGGGGATGGAGACCGGCACGGGCGTGCCCATCCAGCCGCCATCGACGCCGGAATACATCAGGTTGTAGCCGATGACCCAGTACATCAGGCCGGCGATGGAATAGAGCGCGATGTTCTTCGTGCACTGCATGGAGACGTTCTTGGCACGCACCAGGCCCGCCTCGAGCATGGCGAAGCCGGCGGCCATCCACATCACCAGGAAGCCGCCGATCAGGAACAGGAGCGTGTTGAACACGAAGGCCGTGTCCGCAGCGGCCGCCGGGGCGGCGTCCTGGGCGGACGCCGGCCCCGTCAGGGCGAGAAGCCCGCCCCCCGCGGCGAGCGTCAGATATCCGAGCTTGGAATTGAGTGTCATTCGGGTCTCCATAGACTTAAAGCGCGGCGGCATCGGTTTCGCCGGTGCGAATGCGCAAAGCGCGCTCCAGCGGCACCACGAAGATCTTCCCGTCGCCGATCTGGTCGGTGCGGGCCGCGTCGGCCACGGTCTCGACGACCTTGTCGGCGAGTCCGGCCTCGACTGCGATCTCCAGCTTGATCTTCGGCAGGAAGTTCACGGTGTATTCCGCGCCGCGATAGATTTCCGTGTGCCCCTTCTGGCGCCCATACCCCTTCACTTCCGTGACGGTCAGGCCCTGAATGCCGATGGCGGACAACGCCTCCCGGACCTCCTCGAGCTTGAAGGGCTTTATGACGGCTATGATGAGTTTCATCGGCCACTCCTAGATGCTGTGTCGAAGGCAGCTCATGCCGTTTGTCGCGCGCCCTTGGCGAAGGATTCGCCGTCGCCCACCACGCGCGCATGCCGCGTCCTTCGGCCTGTTCATTACAAGGGCCGTGCCAATTTCGATCTTTGCGTCTAAGAGGTTGATTCCGTAGAATTTTATGGAATCGAATGCGGCGACTGCCCTAAAAGGCGTCGCTCAAAATGAGTGCAAAATGTCTAGATTGCCTAATAATTAATCAGTGCGAGGCTCAGGACCGACGCTGACGAATAAGGCCTTCCTGCGCCACCGAGGCGATCAGCGTGCCGTCGCGGGTGTAGACGGAGCCGCGATTGAAGCCGCGCGCGCCGTGGGCGCTCGGGGAGTCCTGGGCATAGAGCAGCCAGTCGTCGGCGCGGAACGGGCGGTGGAACCACAAGGCGTGGTCGAGGCTCGCCAGCATGATGTCCGGATCGAACAGCGAATGGGCGTGCGGCAGGAGGGAGGTGTCGAGCAGCGTCATGTCGGAGGCATAGGCGAGCACGCATTGATGCAGCGTCGCGTCGTCCGGCAAGGGGCCTGTCGCGCGGATCCAGACATGCTGCACCGGATCGGCCTTCTCCGGCTCGATATAGTTGCGCCGCATGACCGGGCGCAGCTCGATGGGGCGCTCGCGGGAGAAATAACGGCGGATATTGTCCGGCACCCGGTCGCTGAACGAGGCGAGAAGTTCCTTCTCGCTCGGCAGATCCTCCGGCGCCGGCACCTCCGGCATCGTGATCTGGTGCTCGAACCCGTCCTCGGCCCGCTGGAAGGAGGCGGCCATGGTGAAGATCGGGTGGCCATGCTGGATCGCGACCACATTCCGGGTCGTGAAGCTCTTGCCGTCGCGGTAGCGATCGACCTCGTAGATGATCGGGATCGAGGGGTCGCCCGGCCGGATGAAATAGCCATGGAGCGAATGGACCGCGCGCCCGCCATCCACGGTGCGCAGGGCGGAGACCAGGGCCTGGCCGATCACCTGGCCGCCGAAGACCCGCTGCCAGCCGACCTGCGGGCTGCGTCCGCGGAACAGGTTCTCCTCCAGCGGTTCCAGATCGAGCGTTTCGACAAGCACCTCGAGCGCCGATGCCATGGCCTGCATACACCCTTTGACGTGATTGGCCCCGTTCCGAGCCTGCCTGTTTACGCGAGAACGTCGCGTTGCGCAAAACATGCCGGCGGAGCTACTGTGCCCAAGGGCAATCCGCGAAAGAGTATCCGGCCATGGCAGCTTCACCACACCGTTACGACGCGATCGTTCTGGGCGCCGGCCTTGTCGGCATGGCGGCCGTCGCGCTTGCCGGGCGGCATGCGCGCACGCCGCTGTCGGTGGCACTCGTCGATGCCCGCGCGCCGGAGGGCTTCGCCACGGCGCAGGCCGACGGGCGGGCCTCCGCGATTGCGGAAAGCTCGCGCCGGATGCTCGACGCCATGGGCGTGTGGGATGCGATCGCGCCGAACGCCCAGCCCATCGAGCGCATCGAGGTTCTGGACGGCCGGCTCGACGAGCCGGGCCGTCCCGTCCTGCTGCGGTTCGATGAGGCGACCTTCGAGAACGCGCCTTCGGCCCATATGGTGGAGAACCGCCATCTCTACCGCACGCTTTACGAAGCCATCGCGGCCTCGCCGACCGTCACGCTGAAGACGGGTCAGGCGGCATCGAGCTTCGCCTTCGACGGCGCGCTCGCCCGCATCGGGCTTGCCGACGGGACGGAGCTCGCCGCCCCGCTCGTCGTGGCCGCCGACGGCCGCAACTCGCCCGCGCGCCAGGCCGCGGCGCTTGCGACGGTCGGCTGGTCCTACGAGCAGAACGGGCTGGTGGCGACCGTCGAGCACGAGCGCGCCCATGGCGGTGTGGCGGTGGAGCAGTTCCTGCCGGCCGGCCCCTTCGCCATCCTGCCGCTTCCGGGCGGACACCACTCGTCTCTGGTCTGGACGGAGAAGGCGGCGGAGGCCGAACGCCTCATGGCGCTCGACGACGAGGGCTACACGCGCGAGCTCCAGCGCCGTTTCGGCGAGCGGCTCGGCGCGGTGAAGCCCGTCGGCCCGCGCCACAGCTATCCGCTCGCCATGCATGTCGCCAGGGATTATGCGGCGCCCCGTCTGGCGCTCATCGGGGACGCCGCCCATGTGCTCCATCCGCTTGCGGGCCTCGGCTTCAATCTCGGCCTGCGCGACGTGGCGGCGCTCGCCCAGGAGGTGGTGGAGACGGCCAGGCTCGGTCTCGATCACGGCGCGCTCGACACGCTGGAGCGCTATCAGCGCTGGCGGCGCTTCGACACGCTGAAGGTGGCGGCCATGACCGACGGGCTGAACCGCCTGTTCTCCAACGACAATCCGCTCCTGCGCATTCTCCGCGACCAGGGTCTGGCCATGGTCGACCATATCGGCCCGCTCAAGGGCTTCTTCATGCGCCAGGCCGCCGGCGTGGAAGGCAGCCAGCCACGACTCCTCGCCGGAGATCCGGTCTAGAGCGCTTTCAGGAAAAGTGGAGACCACTTTTCCGGTTCGAAAGCGCGGCGATACAGGGACGAGGAGGGCATTGAGTGAACATGGGTTCGCGAAATGCGCTCTAGGGCCGGGTCGCTGTGCGGGTCAGTGCCGGCTGAGGCCCTTCCTGTCGAGCTCTTCGAGATAGCGCGCCCAGAGCGTGTCGGCCTCCCGGCCGATCCTGTGGAGATAGTCCCAGGAATAGAGGCCGGTGGAATGGCCGTCGTCGAACACGATGCGCACGGCGTAGTTGCCGACCGGTTCCAGCCGGACGATCCGCACATTCTCCTTGCCGGCGACCGTCACCTCCTGGCCGGGGCCATGGCCCTTGACCTCCGCGCTCGGGCTTTCCACGCGCAGGAATTCCGCGCTGAGCTCGTGCACATCGCCGCTGTCATAGGTGACGGCGAGCCGTGCGCCGGCGTTCTTCAGGCGGAGCTCGCTCGGCCAGGGCCGGTCTTCAGTCCCGTTCGTCATCGCCGAGCTCCCTCGCCTCTTCGGGCAGCATGATCGGAATGCCGTCGCGGATGGGATAGGCCAGCCCCGCCGCCCTGGAGACGAGCTCCTGGCGCTCGCGGTCATAGACGAGGGTGGTCTTGGTCACGGGGCAGACCAGGATCTCCAGAAGCTTGGGGTCGACCGTGTGGCCCGCGGGCTTCGGTGCGCCACTGTCCCGGTCCCGGTCCGCGTCTCCGTCCCTTGTCGTCGTCATGTCGGCTGTCCTCCGCGAGGGTTACTGGAGCGGCGGGGGCGATCCGCCGCCGCCGGCCAGCGCCATCTCCGTCAATGTCACCAGGATCTCGGCCCGGGTCTTGAGGTCTTCCGCCTCGAGCAGCGCCTGCTTCTCGCTCGGCGCATAGGGGCTGATCATGCACAGCGTGTTCACGAGCGATTCGGTGGTCGTGCGCTCGATCTCGCTCCAGTCCGCCTTGAGGCCGTTCGCGTCGAGATAGCTGCGGAAGATCGCCAGCACACGCTCGCGGTCCACCGCCTCCTGGCCGGCGCCCGGCTTCAGGTCGCCGGCAAAGCGGCTGTAATCGACCTCCGCCATCCGGAACGGCCAGTCGCAGGACGGTTCGGCGGCGATGGCGAACCGGCATATGCCGGTCAGCGTGATCTGGCGGCGATTGTCCGGCGTCTCGACATAGGCGGTGATGCGCCCGGCGCATCCCACGGCATAGACATCCGGCTTCGCCGACGGGTCGTCCTGCAGCGCGAGCGCCTCCTCGCCGTCGGGCTGCACCATGCCGACGATGCGGCTGCCGGCGAGAGCATGGTCGACCATGGCGAGATAGCGCGGCTCGAAGATGTTGAGCGGCAACTGCCCGCGCGGCAGGAGAAGCGCGCCTCCGAGCGGAAAGATCGGTATCCGCGCATCGAGATCCGCAACGGTCCTGTACCGGTCGACCAGGCCCATGGTCCGCCTACGGCGCCATCGTCACGAGAACAGGAGCGAGGACAGCCGGCGCCGGCCGGCGAGCGTCAGCTCGTCCTTCGGCCCCCAGGCCTCGAACAGCTTGAGAAGCTGCTTGCGCGCCGCCTCGTCGTTCCATGCCCGGTCCTTGCCCACAATGTGGAGCAGATGGTCGAGCGCCTCCTCGCGCCGCCCGGCGGCATTGAGGGCGATGGCGAGGTCGTAGCGGCTCTGGTGGTCGCCGGGATTGTCGGCGATGATCGCTTCGAGCCGGGCGATCTCGCTGTTGTCGACGGGTGTTGCGGCAAGCTCCAGCGCCGCGCGGGCGCTGACGATCTCCGGATCGTTCTGGCGCGAGGGGGGCGTGAGCGTGAGGGTCGCCTCCGCGCGGTCGAGCTCGCCGCTGGCGATCTGGCACTTGGCGAGCCCGCCAATGGCGGCCGTGTTCTCCCGGTCGATCTGCAGCGCCTGGGCGAAGGCCTGTGCGGCGCCGGCGATGTTGTTGTCGGCGAAGGCGTTCTGGCCGGCCTCGACGAGCGCGTCGATCTCGTCGGATGCGCCGCCCTGCCCGTCGGTGAGGCGGTCGATGAACGCCTTGATCTGGCTTTCCGGCAGCGCACCCATGAAGCCGTCCACCGGCTGGCCGTTGACGAAGGCATAGACCGCCGGGATCGACTGGATGCGCATCTGCGCGGCGAGCTCCTGGTTCTGGTCGACATCGATCTTGACCAGTTTCACCGCGCCGCCGGCCGCCGCGACCGCCTTCTCCAGCGCCGGGCCGAGCTGCTTGCAGGGCCCGCACCAGGGGGCCCAGAAATCCACGATGACCGGGACCTTCGCGGAGGCCTCGATCACGTCGGCCATGAAATGCGCCGTGTCGCTGTCCTTGACGAGGTCGTCCGCCGCGCCCGGGGCGGCGCCGTTTCCGCCGCCGATGATCGGTGTGTCCATGGTGAATGCCATCCTTTTAGAATTTCGGCGCTTTCCGAGCCCTAAGATGGCCCGCTGGGGGCCTGATTACAATCCTTGCGCCGGCTCGCTCAAGCCCTCGCTGACGGCCAGTATGTGCGGCTCGTGTCCGCACGATCGGATGAAGGCGACGAGATCGTCGGCGCCGATGGTGGTCGTGGCGTCGTTGCCGAGCGGATGATAGTTGAGCAGCGGCTCCTCCATCATGGCCTTGTCGAGGACGACGGTGACCCGGTTGTCGGTGTCGTTGATGATCGCGAAGGGGGTGACCGAGCCGGGCTCGATCCCGAGCGCCTCCATCAGCAGCTCCGGCTTGCCGAAGGACAGGCGCCCCGAGCCGATGATGGCCGGCAGGCCCTTGAGATCGATTCGCGCATCCTCCAGCGCGACCACGAGCCACAAATTCCCCTTCTTGTCCTTGAGGAACAGGTTCTTGCAGTGCCCGCCGGGAATCTCGCCGCGCAGCTTGCGGGCTTCCTCCACGGTGAAGACGGGCTCGTGCTCGGCGGTTTCGGTCTCGATCCCCAGCTCGGCGAGACGGGCGAACAGATCGCTGCGTGTTGCGGGCATTCGCGCCTTGCTCCCGGAATTTTTCGTCATGGCGTCGCGTCTGGTGAAAACACCCTATTGCATTTGCCGCGACGATGCGCAATAACACCGCCGCTGGCGGCGCGGAAGCCTGCCGGCCTTACCCGGATGCGGGCGTAGCTCAGGGGTAGAGCACAACCTTGCCAAGGTTGGGGTCGTGAGTTCGAATCTCATCGCCCGCTCCAATTTTCCTCCAGAAGATCGCAGGGACATGGCGACAGCGGCGTCGATACCGGCCGTGCGCCCGGTTTCCGTGTTGCCCGTGCCGGCGGACCCCGTGACATCTTGACTTCGCCGGGCATGCCCCCATCGTGAGGGAAGCCGCCGCCGGCAGGGAGCGAGACAATCCCGCCGGCAAGGGGGTATGCGCTCATCTGAACCCTGGTCCGCAATGCGCATTCTGGAAGTCGAAGACGAACCGGAGCTTGCCGGCCTCGTTGTCGAGGCGTTCCGCAAGGCCGGCACCGCCATAGACGGCGTCGGCACCCTCGGCGATGCCCGCGCCGCGATGCGGGCGGTGCATTATGGCTGCATCATCCTCGATCTGGGCATGCCGGACGGGAATGGCATCGACTTCCTGCGCGACCTGCGCGCCCGCGACATCAAGACGCCCATCATCATCCTGACGGCGCGCGATGCCATCGAGGACCGGGTCGCGGGCCTCAATGCGGGCGCCGACGACTATCTCCTGAAACCGTTCCACATGAGCGAGCTGATCGCGCGGGTCAATGCGCTGCTGCGCCGTCCGGGCGACATGCTCGGCCCCGCCCTGGCCTGCGGCAATGTCCGCATCGAGCTCGCCTCCCGCGAGGTCCGGGTCGCCGGCGCCAGCGTTGCCGTTCCCCGCCGCGAGCTCGCCATGCTGGAGATGCTGATGCGGCGGGCGGGCAAGGTGGTCCTCAAGGACGCCATGGAGAGCGACCTCTACGGGTTCGGCGAGGAGGTCGAGTCGAACGCGGTGGAGGTCAACATGCACCGCCTTCGCAAGCGCCTTGCCCGGGCCGGGGCCGACATCGAGATCCATACGGTCCGCGGCGTCGGCTATATCCTCATGGATGCCGGGCGATGATGAGGCCGCTCTCCTCGCTCGGCTGGCGCGTCGGCTGGCGCATCGCGGTGGCCTTCATCGCCTGCTTCGCGCTCTCCGTCCTCGTTTTCGCGATGTATACCGGCCCGGTCATCGACACGATCCGCGACAACATGCTTCGCGATCTGGCGACCGACATCGCTGCCGATCTGGAGACGGACGGGCAGGCGGCCGTCCTCGACCTGCCCCGGCGCATCCGCGAGGCCTATGCCGATGGCGGCAACGCCTATCTCTATGTGATCTACGCGCCGGACGGCCCGCTGGTCTTCTTTTCCTCTCCGGCAGCGGCCGACATGGTCGGCGACCGCGTCAGGGACGGTCCGGAGGGTATCTTCCAGTTCGATCTCGGCGAGAGGACGATCCGCGGCTATCGCCTGGAGAAGGACGGCTTCACGATCGTCGTGACCGAAAGCGGCAGCGAACTGCTCATCGACTCCTTCAGCGAGCAGTTCCTGATGATCGCCATCACCTGGCTCGTGCCGGTGCTGGCGATCGCGATCGTCATCTCGCTGGCGACCATCCGCAACGGGCTTGCGCCACTGAAGCGGATCTCGGCGGAGGCCGCGCGGATCGAGCCGGGTACCCTGTCGCTCAGACTGTCGGAGACGGACCTGCCGCGCGACGTCCAGCCGCTCGTCACCGCCTTCAACCGCGCGCTCAACCGGCTCGAGGAGGGCTTTGCCGCCCAGCGCCGCCTCACGGCGGAAGCCGCCCATCAGCTCAGGACCCCGCTGGCCGTGCTGACGGCCAGGCTCGAATCGCTCGAGGACCGGCAGGGTCTCGATGCCCTCTCCAGGGATGTGCAGAGGATGAATCGGCTGGTCGAGCAGCTCCTCGCCATGGCGAGGCTGGAGCTCTCCCCGGACAGTCTCGACGGCGATGTGGACCTTCGCGCCATCGCCGTCGACGTCATCAGCGAGCTCGCGCCGCTCGCCATCGCACAGGACCGGACGCTGGCGCTTGCGGGAACATCCGATCCGGTCGTGATCCGGGGAAACGATCCGGCCATCCGGACGGCCCTGACCAATCTCATCGAGAACGCGCTCGTCCATACGCCGCCGGGAAGCCAGGTCGGCGTCCGCGTTTGCGAGGATGGCACGATCGAGGTGTCCGACGAGGGCCCGGGGATCGCGGAGGCGGAGCGCGCGGAAATCTTCGAGCGCTTCCACCGCGGCGCGAAGGTTCGCGCATCGGGTGCGGGTCTCGGCCTCGCCATCGTGAAGGAATGCGCCGAGCTCCATGGCGGCAGCGTGACCGTCGCCGGCCGGGCGGGCGGCGGGGCCGTCTTCACCCTTCGCCTTGCGCCCGGCCCGGATCGCCGGCGCGCGATGTAAGGTTGCTGTCAGCTTCGGGGTTTAAGCGGAAAGCGGTTGTTGCATCCGCGGGCATCGGCGTCCCCTGGGACGCGGGCCCGCGGATGCCGGTTTCACCCCCATTCCGCCAGGACCCAGATCGATGACGAACGAGACCCTCACCGACGACCGGTTGCCGACATGGTTCGACCGCGGACCCCGTTTCAGGATCCGCCCCAACCGGTTCGGACGCGAGGGGGTGCGTGCGGTGCGCGAGGCGTGGCGGTTCATGAGGGCGGACGCGGTGTTCGTGTCCTATCCCAAAAGCGGGCGCACCTGGGTGCGCGCCATGATCTCCAGGGTCTATCAGCGGCGCTACGGCCTGCCCGACGGCCTCCTCCTCGAATTCGACGACTTTCACCGCAGGAATGCGGAGATCCCGAGGATCCTCTTCACCCATGACGGCGACGCCTCGCGCAAGCCGGAGGAGCTTGGCTACGACAGGACGAGATACGCTTCGAAGAAGACCGTCTTCCTGGCGAGGAACCCGCTCGATGTTGTGGTGTCGCGCTATTACCACGCCAGGTTCAGGGGGCATCATTTCTCATACGGCCACGAGCTCGACGACTTCGTCTGGAAGCCCAATGGCGGGCTGGCCTCCATCGTGTCCTTCCTGAATGCCTGGCACCAGGCCCGCCAGTCCATCGACCGTTTCCTCTTGCTGCGCTACGAGGACTTCCACGCCAGGCCCGTCGAGACGCTGGGCCGCCTCATGAGCTTTCTGGGCTTGGAGGCATCCGAGGACGAGCTTCGCGAGGCTGTCGCGTTCACCGCCTTCGAACAGCTCAAGGAGAAGGAGGCATCCGGCTACTACAAGAGCAGCCGGCTGCGCCCGAGGGACCCCGGCAATCCCGACAGCTTCAAGGTCCGGTCGGGCAAGGTCGGCGGCTATCTGGAGAGTTTCCCTCCGGAGATGATCCGGCGGATGGAGGATTTCGTCCGCTCCAACCTGACAGACGCATACGGTTACCTGCGGGCCTGACACGCGGCGGCGAGGCCCGCAGGCAACGAAGCGGCGGGCGCGTCAGCCCAGTTCCTTGCCGGCCTGGCTTGCAGGCGACGGCGCGGAGGCGTGGCGCGCCCTGACCTCGTCGGCCATGAGCTCGTACCACATGGCGTTCAGCACGGCGAAGGCCGCGGCGAGCGGCAGGCCGAGCATCCATGCGAAATACCACATGAGATATCTCCTTTCGGTTCAGTAGGCGTGTCCGGAATCGTCGCGGATGGCCTTCTCGTCGACCTTGCCCCACAGCACCGCATAGACCCAGCTCGTATAGGCCACGATCAGCGGCACGAAGATTCCCGTGACGACGAGCATGATGAACAGGGTGAGATGGCTGGAGGAGGCATCCCACACGGTCAGGCTCGATTCCGGGCTGAGCGAGGAGGGCAGGATGAACGGGAACATCGACACCCCGACGGTGGAGACGATGCCGAACACCGCCGCCGAGCTGGCGAGCAGGGCCGTCACCTCCCAGCGCGCGCGCTGGAAGAGGAAGGCGCCCGCCGCGCCGGCAAAGCCGAGGACCGGCGCGAGCATCATCCACGGATGGGTGCCGTAATTGGCAAGCCATATCCCCGCGCCCTGCTCGACCGTCTTGGCCAGCGGGTTGGACGGCCCGCCGGTGGCGACCTCGCTGGTGATGCGGTAGCCCTCTATGCCCGCCGACAGCCACAGGCCGCCCAGCGCGAACAGCACGATGGTCGCCAGCGCCGCCATGCTGCCGTAGCGGCGCGTGCGCTCGGCGACCGCGCCGTCGGTCTTGAGCAGCACCCAGCTCGCGCCATGCATGACGAGCATGGCGACCGACAGGAGGCCGCACAGCAGGGCGAAGGGGTTGAGCAGCTCGAACAGCGTCGACCCCTCATAGACGATGCGCAGCTCCGGCGTGAACTGGAAGGGCACGCCCTGCAGGACGTTGCCGACCGCCACGCCGAGGATCAGTGCGGGCACGAAGCCGCCGATGAACAGCGCCCAGTCCCAGCCGCTGCGCCATCTCGCGCTGTCGCGCTTGGAGCGGTACTTGAAGCCGACCGGGCGCAGGATGAGCGCGAACAGGATCGCGAACATCGCCAGGTAGAAGCCGGAGAAGGAGACCGCGTAGAGCGGCGGCCAGGCGGCGAAGATCGCTCCGCCGCCAAGGATCAGCCACACCTGGTTTCCTTCCCAGACCGGGCCGACCGTGTTGATGACGACACGCCGCTCCACATCGTCCTTCGCGACGAAGGGCAGAAGGGTGGCCGTGCCGAGATCGAAACCGTCCATCACGGCGAAGCCGATCAGCAGGACGCCGAGCAGCAGCCACCAGATGACGCGGAGGGTATCGTAGTCGATGAGATCGTGGAGAATCATGGGTCGTCACTCCGCTGAAACGAGTTGGGCGGGAGCGATGGGAGTTTCCGGCTCGTGGTCGGGCTCCGGCCCCTTGCGGATCGCGGCGATCATCAGCGACATCTCCACGATGAACAGCACCGTGTAGATCGCCGCGAAGCCGAGAATGGTGGCGAGCACTGTCGCCGCGCCGAGATCGGACACGGCGGCCGCCGTCGGCAGGATGCCCTCGATGATCCAGGGCTGGCGTCCGAATTCGGCCACCACCCAGCCGAGTTCCGCCGCGATCCAGGGCAGCGGGATCGACAGGACCGCCAGTCTCAGGAGGCCCGGATACCGGTCGAGCCGCCGCCTGGAGGACAGGTAGAAGAAGACCGCGGTCAGCGCGATGAAATAGAAGCCGAGGCCGACCATGAGCCGGAACGACCAGAACAGCACCGGCACATAGGGCACCGTGTCCCAGGCCGCCTCGTTGATCTGCGCCTCGGTCGCCTGTCTCGGGTCGTCCACATAGCGCTTCAGGAGAAGGGCGTAGCCGAGCTCGCGCCCATTGTCCTCGAACGCGGTGCGGACATCGGCGGGAATGGCGTCGTCGCTGCCGGCCGCGCGGATCTTCTGGAGCGCGTCATAGGCCACGATCCCGTTCCTGATATGGGTTTCCGCCCGTGCCACGAGGTCCTCGATGCCCTCGATCTGGGTGGTCAGCGAGCGGGTGCCGATCAGGCCCATGACCCAGGGGATGTGGACGGCGTAGTGGGTCGTGCGCTCCTCCTGGTCGGGAAAGCCGAAGGCGGTGAAGGCCGCCGGTGCGGGTTCCGTCTTCCACATGGCCTCGATGGCGGCGAGCTTCATCTTCTGGTGCTCGGTGGTCAGATAGCCGCTCTCGTCGCCGAGCACGACGACCGACAGCGACGCGGCGAGCCCGAAGGAGGCCGCGACCGTCATGGAGCGCCGGGCGAGCATCTGGTGGCGGCCCTTGAGCAGGTACCAGGCGGAAACGCCGAGCACGAAGATGGAGGCGGTGACATAACCCGCCGACACGGTGTGCACGAACTTCGCCTGGGCGACCGGATTGAACAGGACGGCGAAAAAGTCGGTCACCTCCATCCGCATGGTCTGCGGATTGAAGCTCGAGCCGACCGGGTTCTGCATCCAGCCATTGGCGATCAGGATCCACAGGGCGGAGAGATTGGAGCCGATGGCCACCGCCCAGGTCGTCGCCAGGTGCCCGATCCTCGACAGCTTGTCCCAGCCGAAGAAGAACAGGCCGACGAAGGTCGCCTCCAGGAAGAAGGCCATCAGGCCCTCGATGGCCAGCGGCGCCCCGAAGATGTCGCCCACATAGTGGCTGTAATAGCTCCAGTTCATGCCGAACTGGAACTCCATGACGATGCCGGTGGCGACCCCGAGCACGAAGTTGATGCCGAACAGCGTGCCCCAGAACTTGGTCATCTGCCGCCAGATGGTCCGGCCCGTCATCACATAGACGGTCTCCATGATGGCCAGCAGGACGGACAGGCCGAGGGTGAGCGGCACGAACAGGAAGTGATAGAGCGCGGTAATCGCGAATTGCAGTCGTGAGAGGTCTACAATGTCGAGTTCCATGGTGTCATCCGGCGCTCCGGTCCTCTTTGCTGTGGCAGGCATCCATCAGGCCGATGCCTTTTGGGTGCCCTGGGTTGAAAATCGCGCTCAGTCGGGCCGCAGGCCCTCGAGCGCGTGGTCGTACTCGGCACTGCCGCGGGCGATGTCGGCGACGATGCGGCCTTCCTCCAAACGGATGAGCCGGTCGGCCAGCGCCGCCTCGCGGCGGATATGGGTGGCGACGACGAGCGCGCGGTCGCGCGAGCGGGCCGCGATGCGGGCGAGCACGTCGCGCGCGGTCGCCCCGTCGAGGCCCTCCGTCGGCTCGTCGAGCAGCCAGACGGGGGTGTCGCGCAGCAGGAAGCGGGCCAGAGCCAGCCGCCGCGATTGGCCGCCCGACAGGCCGGTGCCGCCCTCGCCGAGCGGTGTGTCGAGACCGTCGGGGAGCGTGGCGACGAACCGGTCGAGCCCCGCGGCCTGGAGCGCGCGGTGCATGTCGTCGTCGTCCGCGCCGGCGCGCGCGAGCGCCAGATTGCCGCGCAGGCTGTCGCGGAAGAGTTCCGAGCGCTGGGTCAGAAGCGTCGCGGGTGCCATCGCCACATGGCCGCCGGCGGGCGCAAGCTCTCCGGCCAGCACGGCGAGCAGCGTCGACTTGCCCGCGCCGCTCTCCCCGATCACGGCGACATGCTCGCCGGGGCGGATCGCGAGGGAGAGGCCGTCGAGGACGGGGCGCCGGGCGCCCGGATAGCCGGCGATCAGGCCGTCGACCTCCACGCTGCGATCCGGCGCCGGATCCGGGAATGCGGGCACGGTGTCCGGCGTCTCGCCAAGCCTCGGGCCGAGCCGGCGGGCGGCGAGCAGGGTGCGGCCGAACTCGACCGCCCCGCGGCGCAGTCCCGTGAAAGGCTCCAGACAGGCCAGCCCCACCAGCAGGGCGAAGGCGGCCGACGGCGCGCCGATGGTGCCGGCCTCGGCCAGTGCGGCGACGGCGAGGAGAATGCCGGCGAGCAGCACTGCGCTCACCGTGGCGAGCGCGAAGCTGACATCGGTCTCGATCCGGTTGAGGGCGATGTCGGCCTCCGACAGGCGGCCGTCGGCAGCGGCGATCCCTGCGGCCTGGGCGCCGAGCCGGTTCGCCATTGCGAGATCGGTCTGGCCGCGCATCAGATCGATGCTACGGGCCCTCAGCACCTCCAGCGCATGGGCGCGCCGCCGTGCCGCCTTTTCCGCCCGGCGCGCCGCGAGCGCGGGAATGCCGAGACCGGCGCCGAGCAGGAGGAGGCCGACGCCAGCGCCGAGGCCCGGATGGAGGAACCCGAGCGCGATCGCGGTGACGAGCCCGGCACCGAGCGCCGCGAAGACCGGGACGACGACCCGGAGATAGAGCGAATCGAGCGCGTCGATATCGACGGTGAGGCGGAACAGGAGGCGGGAGGGGCGTATGGCGAGCTCGCGCGCGGCATCGGCCCGCGCCCAGCCCCGGAACAGGCGTTCGCGCAGTTGCGCGAGCACCCGGAGCGTGGCCTCGTGGGTCGTGAGCCGCTCGCCGTAGCGCGCGGCGGTGCGCGTGAGGGCGAGGAACCTGATGCCGGCGGACGGTGCGAAGACGTCGAAGGCCAGCGCCGTGGTCACGGACGCTCCGGCGATGGCCGTGGCGGTGATGAACCAGCCGGACAGGCCGAGCAGCGCGATGCCGGACAGGACGGTCGCCAGCGCCATCGCCGCGCCGGCGGCGAGCATGGGCCGGTTGGCGGAGCGGAACAGGGCGGCGACGGGCCCGAGATGGCGGGTGGAGATCATGTGCGGCCCTCCCGTCCTTCGGCGATATCCGGCAGGAGAACGGTGCGGTCCATGCGCGCGGCGAGCACCGGGTCGTGCGTGGCGACGATCAGGGTGCGGCCCGCGGCGACCCGGACAAGCATGTCGGAAATCTCGTCCGCCGTCTCCCGGTCGAGATGGGCGGTCGGCTCGTCGGCGAGGATCAGGCCAGCCCGGGCGTTCGCCACTGCGCGCGCAACCGCGAGCCTGAGGGCCTCGCCGCCGGAGATCCCGGCCCCCTCCTCGCCGAGCGCGGCGGATCCGCGCCGGTCGGCGAGGTGGTCGAGGCGGGCGGTCCGCAAGGCCTTCGCGGTTTCCGCCGTGCCGATGCCGGGCCGGCCGAGCGCGACATTGCCGCTGAGCGTTCCGGAGAAGAGATGCGGCGCCTGGCCGATCCAGGCCATTCGTGCGCGCAGCGCGCCGGCTGTCGCGCCGTCGAGCGCGGTCCCGCCGATGCGGACCGTTCCGGCGTCCGGAACCGCGAGCCCGGCGATCAGGGCCAGAAGCGTCGACTTGCCGTACCCCGTCGGTGCCATGAGCGCCACATGCTCGCCCGCCGCGATGTCGAGGGCGAGTCCGTCGAAAACGGGCGCGGCCGCCCCGTTGTGGCGGAAGCGCAGATCCTCGATCCGGACCGCCGGGGCGGCGGCCTCCGCCGGGGCGGGACGGGCATCGTCGAGCCCGCCGGCGATCTCCGGGCCGTCCGCGGTGACCTTCGCGATGGCGTCGAGTGCCGCCTGGCCCGCCGCGCGGTCGTGCCAGACCGAGGAGAGGTCGCGCAGCGGCTCGAAGAAGGCCGGTGCCAGAAGCAGGATGAACAGGCCCTCGCCGAGGGTGAGCTTGCCGCCCCAGGCGCCGAAATCGAGCTGGCCGAGCAGGTGGAAGCCGACATAGACGGCGACAAGCGCCACGCCGATGGCGGCGAAAAGTTCCAGCACCGCCGACGATAGGAAAGCGATGCGGAGCACCTCCATGGTCTGTCCGCGCAACCGGTCCGCCGCCGCCTCGAAATCGGCGATGGTGCGCCGCGTCGCGTCGAGCAGGCGCAGATCGGTCAGCGCACGGATACGCTCTATGAGAAGGGCGTTCATGCCGCCGATTTCCTGCATCTGCCGTTCGCTGGCGTCGCGCGCCGCCATTCCGACCAGCGCCATGAAAACCGGGATCAGCGGCCCGGCCACAAGGAGGATCACCGCGACGACCCAGGACAGGGCGAACGCGACGGCGAGGATCACAAGGGGAACGGCTTTCGTGCGCGCCATCGCGGGCGCATAGCGCGTTAGATACGGCGCCACGATATCGAGCTTGTCAGCCGCGAGACTGGCGATCTCCGCCGACGAAAAACGCCCGGCGACAATCGGCGAGCGTCGGCTCTGCGCAGCGAGTAACTTCTTCCGCTCGCGGGAGATCGCCTCCTCGGACACGGCAAAACTCATACTGCCGGCCAGCGATGCAAGGCCGGCGCGGGCGATGCCGAGCGCCAGGAAGACGGCGCTGGCTCCCCATGCCCCGAAAACCCCTGGCTCGCCGGTAATCAGGGCGGCCAGCAAGTCCGCGACGCATGCCGCCTGCGGTATCCACAACAAGGCGGCGAACACGCTCAGTGCCGATGCCGCGGAAAGGCGGCCGCGCACCGGCGCTAGCATCTCGGCGAGCCGCACGTCTCCCCCTGTTTTCGATTTGCCGCCAGCTCCGCTCATGTCCATTCGTTCAGTATTGGTGCATTTAAGATGCGTATTTAAATACGATCGCGGTGTTTCCAATGATTTCGATCAATCGCCGCGTTGGCATCCGGTGATCGCTGCTGCGGCATCCTTTGAAAACCGATAATGACCGGTGCAAGGCGAACCCAAAGACTCTAGGCTCCGCAGCGATCAATAAACGGACCGGGACCGATCGGGGAGGCATAAATGGAAACCGTCAAGGGCAAGGTGGCAATCGTAACCGGGGCCAGCAGCGGCATCGGCCGCGGCATCGCGCACGAACTGGCCAAAGCCGGCGCCGTGACCGTGCTGGCTGCGCGTAGCGCCGGCAAATTGCAATCGCTGGCAGCCGAAATCGCCACGGCGGGCGGCACGGCCCACGCTGTCCAGACGGACGTCACCCGCGAAGACGATCTCCTGAATCTCTTCGCCGAAACGAAAAGGCTCGCCGGGCCGCCCGACATTCTCGTCAACAATGCCGGCATCGCCGATGCCACGCCGCTTGAGGAGCTATCCACCGAACGCTGGCAGGAAGTGCTTTCGACCAATCTGACATCGGCAGTCATCTGCGCGCGCGAAGCGATGCGGGTCATGAAGGGCCGTGGCGGTCGGATCATCAATATCGGCTCGCTGTCGGCAAAGATCCCGCGCCATCACTCGCCCGCCTACACCATGACGAAATTTGCCATCGAGGGGCTGACCCGTTCAATCTGCCTCGACGGCCGCGAAGACAACATCACCGCGTCGACCATCCACCCCGGCGCGACCCGCTCGATGCTCGCCCCGGGCCACACCGACAAGCTGGAAGGCGACTGCCTGGAACCCGAAATGCTGGGCGAACTCGTCGTTTATATCTGCGGCCTGCCACCGGAGGTCACCATGCTCGACACCGTGGTCCTTCCGGTGAAGATACCTTTCGTCGGCAGGGGCTGAACCGGCGCGCTAGCCTTCCTGGCCCATCTTGCCGGGATTCATGATCCCTGCGGGATCGAGCGCCGCCTTGATCCGCTTCATCACGTCGACGGCGTCGCCGTGTTCCTTGCGCAGATACTTGATCTTGCCCATGCCGATACCGTGTTCGCCCGACGCCGTGCCGCCGGCCTTCAGTGCCCGCTCGACAAGCAGGCCGGAGAGCCGCTCGGCTTCCTCCAGTTCCTTTTTCGAGGCCGGATCGATCAAATAGGCCGTGTGGTAATTGCCGTCGCCGACATGGCCGATGATCTGGCCCTTGAGGAAGGAGGCTTCGATATCCTCGCGTGCCGCGACGATGCTCTCCGCCAGCCGCGAGATCGGCACGCAGATATCGCCGGTGAACAGTTCGCAGCCCGGCCGCTGTGCC
>ENA-ORCW01000550-ORCW01000550.1-marine-metagenome-genome-assembly--contig:-NODE-550-length-19001-cov-2.986155_pt1 | contig 19001 bp, 12 predicted proteins | sample MGYA00237784_ERZ508517 | MGnify/ENA primary metagenome ERZ508517 (study PRJEB26187, sample SAMN06268979) | marine metagenome | isolation source: Tt ae E1 feedstock associated aerobic enrichment on... | reverse complement strand
CCGCCGTTGACCACTTCACTGCAGACAACCGGAAAGCCCAACCGGTCGCGCCACAGCTTGAGGGCCTCCTCCGTGTTCCTGACCGCGACGGCCAGATGGTCCAGTCCCTGGTGCTTGAATTCCTTGCTCATGATAAATGCACGACCTCCCCCCTGTCGCTGGATCGATAACAGGCCTCGACGAGAGCGACCGTCCTCAGGTAGTCCTCCCCGGTCCCCTCGAAGGGCCTCCTTTCGAGCATGCAGTCCACGAAATGGCGCTGGAGGTTGTAGACGCAGTCGCCGGCAAAGTTCACCCGCTCATGTTTGTAGTCGATTTTTCGCGACGGAACACCCAGTGGCTTCAGTGTCAGCGACCCGTCGGTTTCGAGCTCGAGGTGCCCTTTGCTGCCGTCCAGCCGGACCGTTCCGAAGGTGTAGCGGGCGTCCTCTGCGTCGGTCTCGTTGTAGCGTGAGGCGTCGAGAATGGCGGTGGCGCCGCTGCGGAATCCGGCCACCACCTGGCCGGCGTCCTCCCCGGCAATGTCCCGGTTGCGCTTCTGCAGGCGGGCATAGATGGAGGAGACCTCGCCGCCGAGAAAGCGGAATGTATCGAGAAAGTGAACACCGGTCTCATAGACCAGGAGCCGGGGATACTTGCGAAAGAACGGCTGCCGGGCCAGGTAGGCGTCCTCCTGCCAGCCGTCGCCCATGCGCATGCGGACCGCGATCGAGAACAGCTGGCCGATGGCACCGGCCTCCAGTTGACGCCTTATTTCCCGGTACCAAGGCTGCCAGCGCCAGTTTTCATGGACCATGAACCGGATCCCCGCCTCGTGGGCGGTGGCCACGACTGCTTCCGCCTCCTCCAGGGTCGGGGCCAGGGGCTTCTGGCAGATGACATGGACCCCGTGCGCCGCGGCTACGCGGACGATATCCAGGTGCGACTCCGGCGGGGTGATGATGTCGATAAAGTCCGGCCCCTCCTCCCGGATCACCTTTTCCAGGTCGTCCAGGGGGGCGATCCGGGGCAGGTTGAAATCCCTCTGGAACGCCTCCAGCTTGTCCACGGAGCGATTGAGCGCGGCGACGACCCGGACCTCCGGGATACGGGTCCAGGCCTCGTACTGGTAACGGCTGAAATAGCCTGCGCCGATGACGATTGCTTTAAGTTGTTTCATTGATCCTTGGATTTCGAAATTGGAAGTTGGCCGGATTACCACCATGCCACGATGCGGGCCGGGCATCCGTCGCCGCCGGCAATCTTGAGGGGCAGGGCGGCCAGTTGGAATTCCCGGTCCAGCGGCAGCTGGTCCACATTGACGAGCCCCTCGGCGATGACCACGCCTGCCGTGAGCAGGATTTCATGCACCGCCTTCAATTCCGGGTAGTGCGAGACCCGGGCCACCGAGACCGGTTCCACGCCGAGCAGGGCCACCTGTTGGTCGACCAGCCAATGGGCGGCCTCCGGGCTGATACCCGGCATCTTGTCGCGGTAGTCCGGCGTCCCGTGCATGCGGGACCACCCCGTGCGCAGAAGCAGCCGGGCCCCCGGTTGCAGGTCTCCCGCTGCGGCGGACAATTCCTCCGGGCCGGTCACCGAGTCCGGCTTTACCAGGCCCAGGTCCAGGCAGCGGGCTGTTCCCAGGCAGGCTTCCAGGGGAAGGCTCTCCAGAGTCTTCCCGTCCTCAAGGAAGTGGAACGGGGCGTCCATGTGGGTGCCGGAGTGGGAGTAGAAGCTCAAGGTGCGGGCGTTCCAGCCATCGGCCGGCAATTGCCTGGCCACGGAGGACTCGAATCCCGGAACGGATGGATCGTAGGGTCGGCTTAAGTCGAGGACAGGCATGGCTCAATCCTTTATAATAGCTTCCTGGGGCCTGATGGACAACCAGAGAATGACCGCCAGGAAATTGAGGGCGGCGGCGATGTAGAAGAACGGGGTCGAGGAACCGAACCAGGCCAGCAGGTAGGGGAAGGCCAGGCTGGTGGCGAAGGACCCGATGTTGCCGGCCATGTTCATGGTTCCCGAGACCGCCCCGGAATGGCGCCCGCCGATGTCGACGCAGGTCGACCATGAGGGGGAGAGGGTCATGTCGGCCCCGAAGACGGCCAGCGTGAGGAAGAGGACGGCCGGAATGGCGGTGGTCATGTGTATGCTGACCAGCAGGCCGACGGTGGCCAGCAGGAAGCCGATTACCGCCGGAATCCTCCGGGAGACGACCAGCCCCCTGTGCCGGAACAGGTAGTCGACAAACCAGCCCGAGAACCAGTTGCCCGCCGCTCCGCCCAGCAGGGGCAGCATGGCCAGCAGGCCGGCGTCCTGGGCGGTCAGCCCGTAGGTGGACTTTACGTGCTTGAAAAGCCACGACAGGCAGAAGAAGAAGGTGAAGTTGCTGCAGAAGTACTGCATCATCAGCAGCTTGACGTTGCCGGCCGAGACCAGTTCGCCGAAGGGCAGGGGGCGTGGTTTGGCCGAGGCGGAAACCTTCTGCCGGTTCCCGATAATGTAGTCCAGTTCCTCCTTGCCGACGGACGGGTGTTCCTCGGGGGCGTCGCGGAAGGTGATCCACCAGATCACGGCGTAAAGGATGCCCACCACTCCCAGCACCAGAAAAGCCCCGCGCCAGCCCGCCGCGGTGATGAGCCAGACCATCAGGGGCAGGGCGATGGCCCCGCCGATGCGCGAGGCGGAAAAATTGATGCCCGTGACCAGTCCCCGCTCGCTGGTCGGGAACCAGGTCAGGGTGGCCCGGGCCATTCCCGGGAATGCGCCGGCCTCGGAGGCGCCGAAGACGAAGCGCACGACCAGCATGGAAATGAAATTGAAGCTGGCTCCGGTCACGGCGGTCAGCAGGGACCACAAGGCCACGACCCCGGTGAGCAGCTTGCGCGGCCCGAAACGGTCGGCGAATATTCCGGACGGCGTCTGGGCCAGGGCGTAGCCGAGAGTGAAGATGGAGAGGATCCAGCCGAACTGGGTGTCGCTGAGGGACAGGTCGGACTTGATCCCGTCACCGGCCACCTGGATGCAGGTCCGGTCGATGTAAAGCAGGAGGGAGAGGAGGAAAGTTCCGCAGACAAGGAGGATTCGTTTGGGCATGGCGGGGTGGTGGGGTATGGGAGTGCGTTGAGGCGTCCCCGTCAAAGGGCGGCCTTGATGGCATCGGTTATCCCGGTGGTTGTCGTGGATCCGCCAAGGTCGGCGGTGAGGATTTCCGGATTGGAAAGGACTTTTGTCACGGCCGCTTCGATACGCCGGGCGGCCGAGACCGCGGCCTCTCCTCCCAGCCAATCCAGCATCATGGCGGCGGAGAGGATGGTCGCCACCGGGTTGGCGACATTCTTCCCGGCGATGGTCGGGGCGGACCCGTGGGAGGGCTGGAAGACGGCGTAGCGGTCGCCGATGTCGGCCGAGGGTGCCATGCCCATGCCGCCGACCAGTCCGGCGGCGAGGTCGGAAAGGATGTCGCCGAACATGTTCTCCGTGACCATGACGTCAAAGTGGCGCGGGTCCTGGACCAGGAAGAGGGCCATGGCGTCGATGTAGACCCGGTCGGTCCCGACATCGGGGTACCCTCGGGCCACCTCGTCGAAGACCTCCCGGAAGAAGGCCATGGAGGGCAGGACGTTGGCCTTGTCGACCAGGGTCAGGTGCCGGCGCCGGGTGCGGGCCAGTTCAAAGGAGGCCCGGCAGATGCGCTCCGCCCCGTGGCGGGTGATGCGCATCACGTCGGTGGCGCCTTCAGGGGTCCGGCTGCCCCCCTTCTTGCGGGCGGCGAAAAGCCCCTCGCAGTTCTCGCGCATGAGGACAAAGTCGATACCTTCCGCGATTTCCGGCTTCAACGGGGAGTGGGAAGGATGGAAGAGGCGGATTGGCCGCACCCCCTGGAAGAGGTCGAGCTCCTCCCGCAGGTCTATCTGGGGGGTCATTTCCACCCCGTTGGGCCATCGGACCGAGGGCAGCCCCATGGCGCCCAGCAGAATGGCGTCGTGCCCCTTGAGGGCCTCCAGGGTCTCCGGCGGGAGCGGGTTGCCATTTTCAAGATACTCCCCGGCACCGACGGAGTACTCCCTGCAGTCCAGGCTGAATCCGGATGCGGCCGCCTCGAGGACCTCGACCGCGGCCCGGACCACCTCCGGACCAATCCCGTCACCAGGGAGAACGGCTATCGAAAAACGTTTCATGATCCTACTGGTTGGGCGTTTCCAGGATTTTTGGGAGGACATCGTGGGTCTTGGCCCAGCCCGTCCACTTTTCCTCCATTTCCTTGACCATCCCGGGATGCTCCCCGGCCAGGTTGATCATCTCGGTCCGGTCGTTGGCCAGGTTGTAGAGTTCCCATTCCCCGGAATCCAGGCGGCCGATGGCTTTCCAGTCGCCCTTGCGGACGGCCCGCTCACCATAGTGCTCCCAGAACATCCATTCCGGTCCGGGCTGGTCCTCGCCGAGCAAGGTGGGCAACAGGCTCCGGCTGTAGAGGGGCTTGATGGTGTGCCCCTGGTAGGTCTCGGGATAGGTGGCCCCCGAGACATCAATCAGGGTGGGCATGATGTCCGTGAGGTAGCCATGAAGGGGAGACAGGCTGCCGGCCTCCGTCTTCATGCCCTCCGGCCAGCGGATGATGAGAGGAGTGGAAATGCCTCCCTCGAAGAGACGTGCCTTGTAGCGCCGGAAGGGCGTATTGGAAGCGTTGGCCCAGCCCGTACCGTAGGAGGAGCCGCCGTCCATGTTGTTGCGCCCCCCGGCACCGCCGGCGTAAGGATCGTTGATGGCCGACATGTTGCCCCCGCCGAGATCCGTGTAGGGCTCGGCACAAGCTCCATTATCGGACAGGAAGATGATCAGGGTGTTGTCCAGCTGGCCCTGCTCCCTGAGGTAGTCGACAACCCGGCCGATATTCCAGTCCATGCGATGGACCTGGGCCGCATAGACCGACATGCGGTAGTCCAGGTTCTCCCGGTCCTGTTCGGAGAGCGCCGTCCAGGCCCGGGCCCCGTCGTCCCGCTGGGACAGCCCCCACGAGGGACTGACCAGGCCCATTTCCAGCTGCCGTTGCCAGCGCTCGGCCCGGAGCTGGTCCCAGCCGGAGCGGTACCGGCCGACAAACCTGGCGACGTCCTCCTCCCGGGCATGCAGGGGCCAGTGGGGGGCGTTGAAAGCCAGGTAGAGGAAGAAGGGATTTTCCCCGTCATGTTCACGGATGAATCGGATGGCCTCGCTGGCGAAGGCATCCGTGGTGTAATAATCGGGGTCTTCGGGCTCCGGCAGGGGGGTGTTGTCGAGGTACAGGCCGCGATCGCCGCGCGGCTTGAAGTAGCTGCTGGCCCCGGTGACGATGCCGTAGAAGCGGTCGAATCCGCGCTGGCAGGGCCACCAATCCGACTGATGGTAGCCAAGGTGCCACTTCCCGGTCATGTAGGTGGCGTAACCGGCCTGGCCGAGAACCTCGGCAATGGTCACGCAGTCCCGGTTGAGGCGGCGGACATAGCCGGGTGATGCGCCTTCCGGCATCGGCTTGTTGGGCGGGCCGGCGAGGATGCCCATGCCCGCCTGGTGCTGGTAGAGGCCGGTCAGGAGGGCGGCCCGGGTCGGCGAGCAGCGGGCCGTGTTGTAGAAACTGGTGAATCGCAACCCCTGCGAGGCGAGGGAATCGATATTGGGGGTGGGGATTTCGCCTCCATAGCAGCCGATGTCGGACCAGCCCATGTCGTCGGCCATGATCAGGACTATGTTCGGGCGGTCGGCCCCGGCCCCCGTCAGGGGCAGGGCGGCCAGGAGTGCGAAGACAAACAGTAGTGATTTTCTCATGATAGAATTTCCTTACCATGCAAGGCAGTCGACGCCCATTTCCTGAAACTGCGCGGCGGCAGTCAGGAAGTGGGCGGTTATCCAGTAGACGTTCCAGTTCTCGATGTAGTCGCCCCGGACGCGCTGCAGCTGACCGGGATCCACCTCATAGTGCTGGGCGTAGTTGGTCTGGTGGATCTGTTCCCCGGCGCTGCCCCAGGGGTCCGTCAGCTGGCCGCAGGAGACGGACATCAGCCGGGCCAGCTTCTTGAGTTCCCCCCGGTCGGTCAGCTCCCCCAGCCTCCAGATGGCCGGGGCGCACAGGACGCCGTAGACATCGAGGTGCATGTTCTGGACGCTGACCGCGGTCCAGCCGCGGGTGCGGAAGGCATGGTCGGCCAGCCGGCCCGGCGGTAGTGAAACATCCCATACATACATGTAGCTCAGCACGACGCCGGCGGCGTGGCTGGCCCCGTGCAGGTACTGTTCCCCGCCCGTTGCCTCGTAAAGGGCCAGGAATCCCTGCAGGGCAGCCCAGGCGCCTTCCTTGTCTTCACAGCGGGCATCGAGGGTGCCGCCCCAGTAGGGTTCCTCCATGCAGAGGTGACGCTCCAGGTAATGTCCGCCCGCCTTGCGGGCCGCGTCCAGGAAGCGCGGATTATCCAGCAGCTCAGCTCCCTGGACCAGTGGGGCTATCAGGAAGGCCTCGTTGGTGGAGACCGGATGCCAGACCGGATCGAGGATCCTTTCCGCATGGTAGGAACAGGCCTGCCTGAGAAAGGATTCCCAACGGCTGGTATCGTACCCGCCTGCTTTCCGGGCCGCCCGCAGGGCGTTGAACATGTTGTTCATGGCCTGTCCCTGGGAGAGGGGATTGCGGCGTCCGGTCCAGGCCTGTTTGCCATAGTCGTAGCGGATGGAGAAGCCTTCCTCCGTAAAGGGGGAAGTGCTGATGAAATCCATCGATTTCTGGGCAATTTCACGGGCCCGTGAAATCTTGAAGGTCTCACCGAGGACAATCATCGGGTAGGCCACGGCCTCGGACTGGCCGGCCCAGCCAAGGTCGATCCAGGGACGCTCCTGTCCGGGAAAGGCGTCGATGCCGGCAAAGGATTGGCCTTCCCGGAACCGGTTCACCGAATCCCTCATTTTCAGGGCCAGAATCCCGCCATAGGAGGCGAACCCATCAACGGACCTGTCCGGAAAGAGACGGATCGAGGCCCGGACCATTGCTTCAAAACCGGAGCCCGGAAAGGCAGGCTCGGGATCCTGCAGGTAGACCGTCTTCTCCACGACCTGTCCGGGGCGGAGGGCGCACCAGGCACCGGGGTAGGGGACAAAGCCTTTTTGCCGGCCCTTGACGATGCCATTTTCCCCGTTCGAGGCCACCGGGCCGGAGTAGACCGCCAGTTCGACCCTTTCCGCTGAAATCCGCTCCATTCCGAGAGACCACCACTGGTCGGGCCGGTGGCCGCCGGCAATCGGCGAAGGGAGGGTGTGCAGGGCGGCGGCAAAGACCTTGCCGTCAATCTTCCCCTCGGCCCCCGCCAGCGGCATCGGGAACCGGTGCTCCTCGTAGAAACCCTTGTCTCCCGGCTGATTCCCGATGACCGGGATCCGGGTCGGGTCCACGGATTGGCCGGCCGGGTTGTCGTAATAGCTGATGCCGGGCAGGAAGGGACGCGCCGCTGAGGCTTCCCAACGGATCCGGATCGACAGCGTTGCCTGGTCGAGGGGGTGGTCACCGGTCCAGGTCCAGCGTCGCCGCAGCTCGCGCAGGCCCGGAAAAAGCTCCCGTTCCGCATCCCGCAGGAGGAGGATTCCGTCCGGGAGTTCCAACCGCCCTTCATAAATGGTCCACTCGCCGACCTCTTCCACCGATTCAGCCCCGGCATGCCGCCACCCGCTGGGCCAGTCATTCTCCCATGCGGTGGCCACCGACCAGCGGCCCTCCTTCGGGAATGTCAGTGCCGGGAAGCCTTCACGGTCTGCGGATTGCGTACTGCACAGGCCGGAAGCGGTCAGCAGGCCAAGCAGCAGCCCGGCCGTTATGGAACCGCGCGTACTCATCGGTAATGGTGGTTTTTGTTCTCGCGCCCGATGGGAAACTCCGGGGAGGGGACATGGGCCGCCTCCATCAGCTTTCGCAGCTCGGCCGCCTTTTCCGGCATATCGAAGTACAGGTTGCCCAGTTCGCCGGGATCGGCGACAAGGTTGTAGAGCTCGAAGACGCCGTCGGGCAGCCCGTTCATCCGCAGGCGGACCAGCTTCCAGTCGCCGGCCAGGACGGCCTGGCGTCCGATCGTCTCGCGGGATTCCCAGTACAGGAAGGGGTGCTTGCGCTGCTCCCGGCCCAGCAGGGTGGGGAGCAGGGAGATCCCGTCGGTGTCATCGGGAGCAGGAGCCCCGGTCAAATCGCAGAAAGTGGCCAGGAAATCGTAGTTGGCGGAGAGGTGTTCGCTGATGGTGCCGGGCGCAATCCGGCCCGTCCATTGAACGACCAGGGGGACCCGCAGGCCGCCCTCGTAGAAATCCCTCTTGAGGCCGCGGAGATCGCCATTGGAGTCAAAGAACTCCGGATTGCGCATCCCTTCCTCGTGCGGGCCGTTGTCGCTGGTGAAGATGACGATGGTGTTGTCCAGACCCAGCTCGTCCAGCTTGGCGCGGATTTTCCCCACGTCCCGGTCGAGACGCGTGATCATGGCGGCCGTGGCCTTCTCCACGTCCGGCCAGGGCCGGTCCTCGTAGGGTTTGTTGTCCGGAACTTCCATTCCGTGGCTGTCGCCGATCCAGTGCTCGTTGTTGGCGTGGGGGATGATATAGGAGAGGTAGAGGAAAAAGGGGCGCTTGGCGTTGTCCCCGATAAACTCCAGGGCGGCCTCCGTGAAGAGGTCCTGGGCGTAGGCCGCGCGCTTGGTTGCCACCGAGCCCGGGATGTCCGAGTAGTTGACTTCCCGATACACAACCTCGTTGGGGACCGGGACCTGTTCCCCGTTTTTCCAGAGCCGGTCCGGGAAGTGGTTGTGGGCGGCCACCTGGTGGAGGTATCCGAACACCTCGTCAAAGCCCTGCCTGGACGGGTCGCCGCTGGTGCCGGCGGTACCGGAGTCCCACTTCCCGATCATGGCCGTGGCGTAGCCTTTGGACTTGAAAACCTCGGCGATGGTCAGGTCCCCGTCCTTCAGGGCATGGGTGCCGTTGCCCCGGATCCTGGAGTGCCCGGTGTGCAGGCCCGTCAGGAGGGAGCAGCGGGAAGGTCCGCAGACGGCGGCTCCGGCGTAATGCCGGGTAAAACGGAGGCCTTCTTCAGCCAGGCGGTCCAGGCTGGGGGTCTGGATTGTCTGCTGCCCGTAGCAGCCCAGCTCGCCATAGCCAAGGTCATCGGCCAGGATGAAAACCACGTTGGGAGGAGCCGCATTCTCCGCAGCCCGGAGGGGGAGGCCCAGGCCGGGGAGGAGCAGGGCGGGCAGGAGCAGGCATTTCAGGGAGGGTAGAATTCGCATAAGGTTTCAAATATGAAAACAAATCAAATTATTTAAGCCATAATCGAAAGTTTTATCTTTCAAATAGCAAATTTATTTTCTTTTATGGGAGCGAAAATTCGAGTTGAAGCGCATTCTTCACCCATAATCCCCAAACCAAGCGTAAACCATGTCTTTCAAAGTAACTTTCATCGGGGCCGGCAGTATTGGCTTCACCCGCAAGCTGGTACAGGACCTGTTGGGGGTTCCGGAATTCCGGGACATTTCCATCGCCTTCACGGATATCAACGAGAACAACCTCCGGATGGTGACGGAGCTTTGCCAGCGGGACATCGAGGCCAACGGGCTGGACATCAGGATCGAGAGCACGACCGACCGGGCGGCGGCGGTGGAGGGGGCCCGCTACGTGCTGAGCGTGGTCCGGGTGGGGGGACTGGAGGCCTTTCGCCACGACGTGGACATCCCGATGAAATACGGGGTGGACCAGTGCGTCGGGGACACCATCTGTGCCGGCGGGTTGATGTACGCCCAGCGGGGCATCCCGGTCATCCTGGATTTCTGCGAGGACATCGCCAACTACGCCGAGCCGGGCGCGATCCTGCTGAACTACGCCAATCCCATGGCCATGATGACCTGGGCCGCCAACCAGTACGGTTACGGGGTGCAGACCATCGGTCTTTGCCACGGGGTCCAGAACGGCCATCGCCTGATTGCGGAAGCCTTTGACCTGCCACAGGAGGAGATCGACATCATCTGTGCCGGGATCAACCACCAGACCTGGTACCTGCAGATCCAGCACAAGGGCCGGGACCTGACCGGCGAGCTGCTGGAACGCCTGGAGGCGCATCCCGTCTTCAGCAGGCAGGAGAAAGTGCGTATCGATGTCCTGCGCCGCTTCGGGGCCTTTTCCACCGAGTCCAACGGACACCTCAGCGAGTACCTGGCCTGGTACCGGAAGCGGCCCGGCGAGATCAACGACTGGATCAGCCTGGACCACTGGATCCACGGGGAGTCGGGCGGCTACCTGCGGGTCTGCACGGAGGGCCGGAGCTGGTTTGAGACCGATTTTCCGAACTGGCTCCAGGAACCGCCGCTGGAATTCGGGCCGGACAAGCGGGGGCATGAGCACGGATCCTACATTATCGAAGGTCTTGAGACCGGGCGTATTTACCGCGGGCACTTCAACGTCCCCAACAACGGGATCATTACCAACCTTCCCGGGGACTGTATCATCGAGGCGCCGGGTTATGTCGACCGCAACGGCATCTCGATGCCGGTCGTCGGGGACCTGCCGCTGGGTCTGGCGGCCATCTGCCAGCAGAGCGTAAACGTCCAGCGGATGGGCGTGGAAGCGGCCGTGCAGGGCGATGACACCCTCCTGCGGCAGGCCATGCTGCTGGATCCGCTGACCGGCGCGGTCTGCAGTCCCCCGGAAGTCTGGCAGATGGTGGACGAGATGCTGGTGGCCACCGGCGAGTGGCTGCCGCAGTATGGGGAGGCCATTGCCGCGGCCGAGGAGCGCCTGCGGGACAAGGATTCCCTGCTGCCGACACGTGCGGATTACAAGGGGGCGGCGCGCCTGGAAATCAAGAGCGTGGAGGAACTGGCCCGCGACAAGGAAGCGGCCCGGGCCAACGCGGCCAAGGCCGACAAGGGCTGATGAAAGGCCTGGCCTTCCCTTAATCGATCTCCTCGACCGGTTGGATGTCGCTGGCGTTGATCCAGGAAGGGACCCCGATCTGGCCCTTGAGGAACTTTTCGTGGAAGTTCCGGTATTCCGGATTGGCATAGGGGTATTCGTCAAAAATGTGTCCCCTGCCTTCCATGCGGGGATCCTCCTCTTGCCGTAATTGCTCCATCATCGCCTCGCGCATCCGTTCCCGGATGTGGGCGTAGGCCGGGTTGCGGACCAGGTTGACCATGCAGGCGGGATCCCGGGCCACGTTGTAGAGTTCCTCATCCGGCCGGAAGCCGAAGGAAAGCTCCCAGAAATGGCGCTTCCCGGGCACGTAGCGGTATTCCAGGATAACCGACTTGGTCGGGCTTCCGTCGCAGTTGAGGTAGCCGGTCTCGGGATTGCCGGCGGGCCAGCGGTCGGGCTCGAAATTGACCATGTAGATGTAGTCGTCCTCGACAATGCCGCGGATCGGGTAGCCCCAGTCATGGGGGCGGCCAATGTCGTGGCGTTCCTTTCCGATCAGGACACGGTCCCGCACCGGCCCGGCGTCGGGGGACTCGAACAGGGGGCGCAGGCTTTTGCCGGTAATGGATTTCATGCCGTCCGCCTCGCCGTCGACACCGGCCAGGTCCAGCCAGGTCGGGGTCAGGTCGATGAAGCTCATGTAGGACTCGACGACCCGTCCCGGATCCTTGATCCCGGCCGGCCAGCTGATGGCCATGGGAAGGTGGTTGGACAATTCGTAGGCCTGTCCCTTGACGCGCGGAAAAGGCATTCCGTTGTCTGCGGTGACGACCACGATGGTGTTCTCCAGTTCGCCCCGCTCCTCGAGGATTTCCAGCATTCGCATCAGGTGCTGGTCGAAGTGCTGCAGCTCGAAGGCGTAGTCCAGCAAGTCCTGGCGGACGCGCTCCTCGTCCGGCCAGAAGGGCGGGACCTGGTCGATGGATTCCGTCTTCAGCCCGCCCACACGCTGGCCGGACATGTACTCGTAGCCGCGGTGCGGTTCCAGGCATCCGTACCAGAAGAAGAACGGCTGGCCGTCCTTCCGGTCATTGAGAAAGTCCTCAAAATTTCCGGCATAGTCGTTGTCGGAGATGCCGGTCGTCGGCGGATCCAGCTTGCGCTTGTTCCAGCGCGGGCCGATGGGGTCGCGCGGCTGGCCGTCGGCGGTCTCGGCGATGCCGGGAGCCCAGCCCTTGCCGGTGTAACCGACGTGGTAGCCGTTGGCGGCGAGGGAATCGGTCACGGTCCGGAATTCCGGCGGAAAGTAGTTCCAGTGGTTGCCGGCTTCCTTGAGCTGCCATGAATTGCGACCGGTCAGGATGGAGGCCCGGGAGGGCGCGCACTTGGCATTGGGCGTGTAGCAGCGTTGGAAAAGCAGTCCCTCGCTGGCCACCCGGTCGAAGGCGGGGCTTTGGACCCACTGGCAACCATAGGCGGACATGTAGGGAAAGGAGGCGTCGTCAGCCAGGGCGAAAAGGATGTTCGGGCGTTGGGATTGGGCATTCATGTGGATCAGGCTCACCAGCAACAGAAGGGTACAGGTGAAAATTCGGGTCATATGGTTCTTCGACATGGGGGCTCTCGATTAATTCAATATTCGCCGGAAACGCCCTGTTCCGTCTGTTCCACCAGCCGCATCGTGCCATCCGGATTATGGTACAGGCGGTCGACGCAAACGCTGCGGCGGTTGCCGCGTCCCTGGAGGCCGTCGGCCCGGGTGAAATTCCCGACATGGTAGAAGTAATACCACTGGTCCTTGAACTGGACGATGGAGTGATGATCCTGGGCGCCCGGCGGGGCCGGGTTGACCGGGCCCTTCCATTCAAAGGGGCCGTAGGGGCTGCTTCCCATGCCGTAGAAGCCCTGGTACTCCTTGTTCCTGTAGTTGCTGTAGGAGAAGTAGTAGACGCCGTCCCGCTGGTACATCCAGGGGGCCTCGACCATGTCCTCGCTGGTTTCCTTTCGGTCGTTGGCCCCGTAGTCGATTCTCCGGGGCTCCTCGGCCAACTCGACCATGTTCGGCTTCAGCCGGGCCACCTCGTGGGCGAAGTACAGGTAAGCCTCCCCGTCCTCATCGATGAAGCACATCGGGTCAATGCCGTGGGTTCCCTCGATGAAGTGACCGGAATCCTTGAAGGGCCCGGCCGGATGATCGCTGGTCGCGACCCCGATGCGCCACTTTCCCTCACGGTTCTTGTGCGGATAGTAGAGGTAGTAGGTGCCGTCCTTGCGGGCCACGCCGGGGGCCCACATCCAGCCGCCGCCCCCGATGCCCCAGTCGACGTCCCGGGAGTGGAAAATTTCCCCGTGATCGGTCCAGTGCTCAAGGTCAGTCGAGGAAAAGGCGTGATAGCCGTCCATGTTCTCGTATCCCCGCTCCCCTTCATCCGGGTCATGGTCCTGGGAAGTATACATCCAGACGGTTTCGTCCCAGACATGCACGTCCGGGTCAGCCGACCAGATGGTCTCGACGATCGGATTGCCGGGATTGGGATTGGGATCGGGCAAACGGGCCTCGCCGGTGGCCAGCTTGCTCTCCAGGCGAATGTCCATTTCATGCTCGATGCTTTTGTATTCGGGCTTGCCGGCCAGGTTGGTGTACTCGAACGGGTCGGCCTGCATGTCGTATAGTTCCTTGCCGCCATCACGGTATCGGATGTAGCGCCAGCGGTTCGTCCGCAGGGAATGATTGCCTTCGCCGTAGGTCATCAGCACCGGCTTGTCCCAGACGGTGTCCGGGTCCTTCAGGAGGGGCGCCAGGTCGTGGCCCCAGACATGAGGAGGCATTTCCAGGCCGGCCCGCCTGACGATGGTCGGGTACAGGTCCTGCAGCCCGACCACCTCGTTGGTGTGGATACCTTTCATGGTGGCCGGGATGGCCGGATCACGGACCAGGAGGATGTTGTGGGTGGCCGGTTCCCAGAGGGCATGCTTGCGGAACCGGTACTTGTCGCCGAGATGCCAGCCGTGGTCGCTCCAGAGGATGATCACGGTGTTGTCGCGGCGGGGGGACTGGTCGATGGCATCCACCAGCTGACCCAGGCAATAATCCGCATAGGCCACCGAGGCCAGGTAGGCCTGGACGGCCGCCCGCAGGCCGTGGGGGCCTGCGTCCACGGATTGGCCGATGGCGTACAGGGTGTCGAAGTCGTTGCCAATGAACCGCTCCAGGGCCATCTTCGGCAGGTCTTCCTTGTCGGCCCGCAGCCATGTGACCAGTTCCTCGTCAAACTGGATCTCCTCGACCGGAAAGCGGTCGTAGAATTCCTGCGGGGGGAACCATGGCAGGTGCGGGGCAAAAAGCCCGCAGGCGAGGAAGAAGGGTTGTTCCCCGGGCAACTCGACATGGCGGTAAACGCCATTCCGGTCGAAGATGTCCGCCGATCCTTCGCTGTACAGGCGGGCCGCGAATTCGGCATTCAGGTAGTCCCAGCTGGATTCCGCCGGCAGGGTGCTGTTTCCAAAGCGGAACAAGCCGTCAGCCGGGCTGTAGGGGGAGAGGCTGACCTCTCGCTGTGCCTTGCCGCCCATCCCGATGAAGCGGTCAATCCAGGTGCTCCAGGACCAGGCCTCGTCGGCCCAGTCGTGGATGCGGCCGTCGTCCTTCTTCTCCGGGCCCGCCTTGTGGAAGACTTTGCCCAGGCCGATGGTCTGGTAGCCGTTGGCCTTGAGGTACTGGGGCAGGGTGACGACATCCTGGAGAACCGGATTGTAGCGGAAATGCTGGCTGTGGTTGTAGTACCCGGAAATGTGGGGGGGAATGCCGGTCAGCAGGGCCGTCCGGGAAGGACCGCATAGGGCCTGCGGACAGAAGGCCCGGTCAAAGACCAGGCTTTCCCGGGCCAGACGATCCAGGTTGGGGGTCAGGCGGCGGGCCATTTCACGGCGCTTTTCCGGGTCCGGGTAGAGTTTGCTCAGGAAGTGCCCGTCCTGCTCGAGCAGGAAAGAGGTGTAGTTGTTGAGGTCGTCGACCGCGATGAAAAGGAAATTCGGGCGCTCCGGAGAAGGGGGCGTTTGAGTATCAGCCCCCTGGAGGGAAAGGGCGGGTCCGGCCAGGAAGGCCAGCAGGCAGGCAAGGGCAGGGTTTTTCATTTTGTTGGATCCGGGGAAAGGGCTTTGCGGTCCAGGGCGGCAATCCGCCTCTGGGCGAAGCGGAGGTCGGGAATGCGGATGACCAGGATCACGCTGGCGATCCCGGCCACGATGGCCAGGACCCAGGCGTAGCGGTAATCGTTGCCAAGGAGGGATATCACCGCTCCGCCGATGACCAGGGCCAGGGTGCGGCCAAGGGCGTAGGCGATGTTCAGGGTGCCGCAAAGCTGGCCCACTATATCGGCAGGGAGAAACTCGGTGAAGAACGGCTTGTAAGTCACCTGGTAGACCACGTTGCCGAAACTCATGATCACCGCCACGATAACCAGGGCGTTGGCCCCGTCGGAGAAATACCCCAGCACGGAGGCCCCGATCATGAAACAGAAGCCCACCGCCAGCGCCCATTGCTTGGGCAGGAACTTCTCGATCCCCCAGCTGGTGGCAAAGGCCAGGAAAATGGGAAGAATGGAATAATAGCTCCAGGCGTTGCCGAATTCGCCCCGGCTGAGCAGGAGGGTATGGACCGCGAAAAGGGCGGCGAAGCCCTGCACCGTGTTGAGGCAGTAGGAGGAGGTGAAGACCATGGCCAGGTAGCGGCGCAGGACCGGGTTCCCGAGGGCGTCCGAGAGGTAGCGCCTGATGGTCAGCGGCGGCCGCTCCTCCCGGACCACCGGGCGCTCGAAGCGTGAAATATAGAGGGCCCCGCCAAGGACCAGCAGGACCTGGGCGCAGGCCGCCACGATGTAGGGGAATCGCTCGCCAAGCCCCTCGTCGGTGTCCAGGAGCGCATATCTCAGGAAAAAGAACCCGGCGACCTGGGAGGCGGTATTCATCAGGCCCATCATGCGGGTGCGCTGCTCCGGCGGAACTATGTCCGCCAGCAGTGGATGATCGGAACCCCAGAGGATGTCCTGGACAAACTGGTACAGGACAATGAGCAGGATCAGGAACAGGAAACTGGAGGTCAGCGGCACGAAGTACAGGCACAAGGCGACAACCGGGGCACCGGCGATGAGGAACAGGGCCCGCCTTCCGAGGGGGGTCCAGATCCGGTCCCCGACAATGCCGATCACCGGCTGGGCCACGAAACCGAAGGCCGGGTTGATGGCCAGGAGCAGGGAGATGACCCAGGCCTCCCCGGTGAATTTCCGGATCGTCAGCGGCAGAACCATGTTGGAGGCGAATTCGGTGACAACCAGGCCGGTCCAAATGGCACTGAAGGCCAGGAACAGGGGCAGGCGGGCTTTGGCCAGGCGGGTGGGGGTTGCGGCGGACACGCGGGCGGTAATGTGGGGTTTGGGAGAAAGGGTAGGTTTCAGTTATGAGAAAACAAATGGAAACGCTTCCATAAAATGAAACTTGACCTCTTTCGGTCAAGCTTTAGATCAGGTTTTGAAAGGATTTACCTCTTGTTTTCCACGCTTTACTCACCAGTCCATGTCAAATTCTCCGATCCTCGTCTTCGCCACCCGGTTGCTTGCCACGACCAGGCAAGGGGGTGCTTTTAACCGGTTTTGTTAGGCATTTAACGTTTTACTCTCAAAATAGATACTTTCAAAAATGAGATTGACAGCTCAAGCCATCCAACTCCAATAAATACCTTTATGTCACATATCGCACTGGAAAGAGGTCTCAAGATTCTTCACCACCTGGTTCAGTACAAGACGGCCCGGTTCAAGGACCTGACCGAACTGCTGGATCCCATTTCCCCGGCCTCGCAGATGCGGCTCCTGAGGACGCTGACCGAATTGGGCGAAGTGGAGAAAGTGAACAACTATTACCAGCTCTCGGCCAACAGCGTTTTCCGGACCGCCGCCTCTCCGCATCCCTTCGCCCTGCGCCTCGAGGTCGATGCCGAACTCGACGGCATCGTGCGCGAGCTGGCCCGCGACACCTCGTACTCGGCGGCCCTCTTCGGCTGGATCACTCCCGGCTCGATCATCATCCTCAACACCTACTCTCCCATCGGGCGCTCCATCAAGTACCGGCCGGCCGGGGAGGAGTGGCCGCTCATTCCCTTCCACGACTTCGCCCAGCTGTTCCTGGCCTATGCCCCGGGTTTCGTGCGCGAGGACGCCTTTTTCCGGTGGAATCCCTACCTCAAGGAGGAGTACAAGTCCCTGGATTACCAGGCCTTCATCAAGCGCCTGAACAACATCCGGGAACAGGGCTTTACCATTTCCGAGCTGGCCGGGGAGACCTTCGGCTCAATCGTCAATCCGGTGGTCCTCCACGGGGAAAATCCGCCCCGCTTCGCGGTGGGGGTCCTGGTCACCGACAAGCCCGACGAAAAGGAGCAGGGCCAGATCCTGGACCGCGTGAGCCAGGCCTCGGACAAGATTGCGGAAATCCTGCGGGACCATATCTCTCCCATGCAGCTAGAACTGGACCTCTCCCATTCGCAGGAGGTGGTCCAGCAATACGTGGACCCGTACCGGTCCAACTGATCTCCGGAGGCCCGCCCGCGCCGGGCGGCGTTCTAATCCGGGATCCGTCCCGACTCGCTGCAGTCCGGTCCGCCGGCCGGTCCGCCTGATGCTGCCCGGCGGTCCCGGTGGCCGTGCCGTGCCGGACCCTCAGCGAGCCGATATTTCGCTACATTCTGGCAAAATCCTGCAATTTCGTCTTGCGATTTATTTTCCTTAATGCTTTGAAAGTATAGTTCTTAGTATGCTTTCAATAAATTGTTCTTGCAGTGGATAAGCTTGCAGAAATAGGCAAGTTTGTCGGATAATGAATGAAAGCCTGTCCTCCCGATTTCTCAAACAACCCCAATTCCTGACATTCCATGAACCAATTTCTACGTTACCCACCGGCTGGATGGAACAGCTTCGACAGCTTTGGAGGTTACCTTCATGAAGAAGCAGCCTTTGCCCAGCTGGAGGCCTTTGCCAGCAAGCTGGCGCCGCATGGATACGAGTATTTCGTGGTCGATATCGGCTGGTACGGGGAGTACGAGTTCAAGAACGGTTCAAACCTGCCCTCGCCGCGTACCAAGCATGCGCTGGACATCAAGCTGGACGAGTACGGCCGGCCGCTTCCGTCCGTTTGCTACTGGCCCAACGGGCTGCAACCGCTGATTGACAAGGTCCATGAACTGGGACTGAAGTTCGGCATTCACATGATGCGGGGAATTCCCCGCAAGGCCGTCGAGCAGAAGCTGCCCGTGCTGGGAACCGGGATCAGCGCCGACCAGATCGCCGACACTTCCTCAACCTGCAAGTGGTGCCACTACAATTATGGAATCGACATGAGCCGGGAGGGCGCCCAGGCCTATTACGATTCCGTGGTGGCGATGCTGGCTGAATGGGGCGTGGACTTCATCAAGTATGACGACATCACCGCCTACCCGGAGGAGATCGAGGCGGTCTCCGACGCCATCGACAAGTGTGGCCGGCCCATGGCCCTCAGCCTCTCCCACGGGGGCGAGAGCCACGCGGAATTCATCTCCGCCTACCGGCGGGCCGACATGCTTCGGATTACCAAGGATATCTGGGACGACCAGGACTCGATCCGCCGCTCCTTCAACGCCTGGCTTTACTGGAGCCGGTACGCGGAACCGGGCTTCTGGATCGACCTGGACATGATCCCGTTCGGGGAGCTGCAAACCATGAGCCCGGAGCCGGAACCGGACGACCTGCCCGACGGGGTCAATGCCGAGCTTTGCGGCCTGGGCTGGAAGCGGAAATGTGAATTGGGCCTCAACCACCGGCGTTCCTTCATCACCCAGCGGGCCCTGGCCTGCTCGCCCCTTTTCCACGGAGGGGACCTGACCACCCTGAGCGATGAGGACCTCAATTTACTGGTTCATCCCAAAATGCTGGCCTGCAACCGGAACGGGATCTGCGGGCGCCTGGTCTACATGGTCGGCGACGCCCAGGTCTGGCAGGCGGAAAACCGGTCCGTCCGGGGAGCCGGCTGGCTGGCCGTCTTCAACCGCAACCCGGCCCACGGCCACGAGCCGATCCGGCTCTCGC
>ENA-ORCW01000548-ORCW01000548.1-marine-metagenome-genome-assembly--contig:-NODE-548-length-19234-cov-5.057890_pt1 | contig 19234 bp, 22 predicted proteins | sample MGYA00237784_ERZ508517 | MGnify/ENA primary metagenome ERZ508517 (study PRJEB26187, sample SAMN06268979) | marine metagenome | isolation source: Tt ae E1 feedstock associated aerobic enrichment on... | reverse complement strand
TGGATCGCCCCGTCGACGTCGGCGGCCTCGCCCGCCTGCCCGGCGCCGACGGGCGCCAGGACCAGCAATACCGCAACAAGCAGGCCCGCAAGCGGCCAATGGATTCGTAGGGTCATGGTGTCCTTAACTATTCCGGTATCCCGGCCCGGTCCCGCGGGGCGTGCCGGTCGCGAACGTCGTTCGCACGGAGATGATTGCCTTCATGGCGTATACAGACAAGGAACTGGGTCTTCAGTTCGCTTATGATACGCGTTGCCAACGTTTTTTCGCGCGGCCCCGCCGGTTGCGCGCCGCTACCAGCTATGCCGCTGAAAATACTCGGGCTGAACCATACCACGGCACCTGTCGAAATTCGCGAGCAGGTCGTCTATTCCGGGGACGACGTAGGCAGGGCCCTGGGATCGGTCCGGGCACTGGCCGGGGTGGACGAGGCCATGCTGCTATCCACCTGCAATCGCACGGAATTTTATGTCATGTCCGACGATGACGGGCATGCCCGGCTGACCGACTGGCTGGCCGGTGAGTGCTGGGCGAACCCCAGATACTGGGCCAGCTCAAGGAGGCCTACCGTCTCGCCGAGGCCAGCGGCGCGATCGGCAGCGGTCTCGGCCGCCTGATGCAGCACAGCTTCTCGGTGGCGAAAAAGGTCCGGACGGACACCGAGATCGGCGCGAGCCCGGTCTCGGTTGCCTACGCGGCGGTCAGCCTGGCGCAGCAGTTCTACGCCGGCTTCGACCGCCACACCGCGGTGCTCGTCGGCGCCGGCACCACGATCGAACTCGTGGCCCGCCACCTGCGCCGACGGAACGTCGGCCGCCTGTTCATCGCGAACCGCAACGTCGAACGCGCGCGCCGGCTCGCGCAGGAATTCGGCGGCTTCGCGGTACCGCTGTCCGAGCTGGCGGGCACGCTGCCGGAAGCGGACATGCTGATCAGCTCCACGGCCAGCCCGGACGCCGTCATTAGCGTCGGGGCCATGCAAAGCGCGATCCGGCAGCGCAAGCGCCGGCCGATCTTTGCCGTCGACATCGCCGTGCCGCGTGACATCGACCCCGCGGTCGCCGACCTGGATGACGTCTACCTGTACACCGTCGACGACCTGGAGCAGGTCATCCTCGAGGGCCAGAGCAACCGCGAATCCGCGGCGCTCGAGGCCAACCGCATCCTCGACGAGGAGATCGCCCGCTACCTGTCCATCGAGCGCTCGAAGCAGGTGGCGCCGGTCATCACGGCACTGCGGGACCAGGCGGACACGCTGCGCGCGGACGTCCTTGCACAGGCCCGGCGCCGGCTGGCCCAGGGCGCCGATTTGCAGGAGGTCCTGGAATACGCGACTGCGTCGCTGATGAAAAAGATGCTGCACACGCCGAGCGTGCGCCTTCGCGAAGCCGGGGAAGCCGGCGACGAGGAGACGATCGCGACGGCGAGAAACCTGTTCGGCGTCCGCGAGGACTAGCGCCGGCGGCCGCCGGGCGCCATGATGCGCCCACTCGAACCGCCCCACTGCCAATGAAAGACTCCATCCGCACCAAACTGGAAACCGTCCGCGACCGCTTCGAGGAAATCTCGGGGCTGCTCTCGGAACCGGACACGATCGCCGACCAGGCCCGCTTCCGCGACCTGTCGAAGGAATACGCGCGCGTTGAGCCGGTGGTCAAGCTGTTCGGCCGCTACGAGGCGCTGTCGCGCGACATCGCCGCCAAGGGCATCTATCCGGCGGTGGACCCGCTCGACTCCACCTCGCGCATGCTCGACCCGCGCATCATTGGCGAGGAGCACTACAATGTGGCCCGCCAGGTGCAGGAGATCCTCCAGCGCTACAAGGCGCTTCAGGACATCATCGCCATTCTCGGCATGGACGAGCTGTCGGAAGAGGACAAGATGACGGTGGCGCGCGCCCGCAAGATCGAGCGCTTCCTGTCCCAGCCCTTCCACGTCGCGGAGATCTTCACCGGCACGCCGGGCAAGTTCGTGGAGCTCGCCGACACGGTGAAGAGCTTCAAGGGCCTGTGCGAGGGCGAGTACGACCACCTGCCGGAGGCCGCCTTCTACATGGTCGGCTCCATCGAGGAAGCCGTGGAGAAGGCCGAGCGGCTCGCCGCCGAGGCCGCCTGATCCATCTGACCGATCAGGGTCGCACCGAGGTGCAGGAAGCTAGGAAAGGTCTATGGCCGAGGAACTGAACTTCGAGCTCGTCTCGCCGGAGCGGCTGCTCATGTCTGACGCCGTGGAGCAGGTGACGGTTCCCGGCTCCGACGGCGACTTCACCGTCTTCGCCCGCCACGCGCCGGTCATCTCCACGATCCGGCCGGGTGTGCTCACCGTGCGCCGCCCGGGCTCCGACGAGGAGCGGATCTATCTGCGCGGCGGGTTCGCGGAGGTCAATCCCAAGGGGCTGATCGTGCTGGCGGAAGAGGCCATCCCGCTCGGCGAGCTCGACAACGAGGCGCTCGCCCAGCAGGTGAAGAACGCCGAGGAGGATGTCGCCGACGCGACCGACGACGAGAAGCGCCGCCGGGCCCAGGAGAATCTGGACCATCTGAAGCAGCTTCAGGCGGCCCTCTAACCAGCTGGAAATGATCGGCTTTTCCGCCATCAGGCAAGGCCGCCTGTTGGCGGGCCGGTGCGGTTGGCTATATTATGACGCAGCCTTCCTGTCAGAGGCATGCCGGCATGTCCCGCGTCCCGAAGGGAAGGCGCGGTATTCGTATCGAGTGGACGGCAGTGACGACGAGAGGGGCATGTGATCGATGCGCTGGACGCTTGACAGGATCAACTGGGACGCCTTCGACGCCTCGAAGGTCGACCCGGACACGCTGAAGGCCGCCAAGGCCGCCTCGCTCGTCGAGTTCAACTCGCCCGACTATGTGAGCTACCTGTCCCGCGTCTTCCACGACGACGACCGCGTGCAGGGCAATATCGAGCAGTGGGGCAAGGAAGAGGCCCAGCACGGCCGCGCGCTGGCCGCCTGGGCCAAGCTCGCCGACCCCGATTTCGACTTCGAATCGGCCTTCGAGCGCTTCCGCGAGATCCAGCAGATCAATACCGAGGTGGACGAATCCCTGCGCGGCTCGCGCGCCGGCGAGATGATCGCGCGCTGCGTGGTGGAGAGCGGCACCTCCTCCTTCTATACCGCTATCAAGGATCAGACGGACGAGCCCTGCCTGAAGCAGATCGTCACCTTCATGGCCGCCGACGAGTTCGCGCACTATCGCTGCTTCTACGAGATCTACAAGAAGTACGAGCACGAGCTGCCGGGCAGGTGGGGCCGCATCAAGGTGGCGCTGAGCCGGGTGAGCGAGGCCGACGACGACGAGCTCGCGGGCGCCTTCTATTGCGGCAACTACCCGGCCGGCACCGATGTCTCCTACGAGCGCAAGACCTTCGCCGACGCCTATCAGAAGCGCGCGCTCGGCATCTATCAGCGCCAGCACATGGACCGGCTGATTTCCATGGTCGCCAAGGCCGGCGGCCTCGATCCGCACGGCTTCCTGACCACCAAGGTGCAGGCACTCGCCTGGTGGTACATGCAGGGCCAGCAGAAGAAGCTCGCCCGCACCGCCATCTAGCGCACCGCCCGACCCGATTGTCTGCAGCTTCGGTCCGTTCCCCCGCCCGGTCGTCCGCGGGGGCGTAATCTCGTGGCGCGCCTTCCCTTCCCGCTCGGCCGGTTCACCGATTATTCAGCCTGGGCCTGCTTTGATCTCCCGAAAGGGGCGCATGGGGCTCAAGCGTCGGTGGCCGGGACGATAGGCGCGTCCCGGCGCCACTCAGGGAGACTGCCGGACGATGGACAGGGTGGATAATGACGGGATCGGGATCGCCTTCGAGGCGAGCGGCGAGGGCGTGCCGGTCGTCCTGCTGCACGGCTTCACGGCGAATGCCGCCTCGTGGCGCGAATTCGGATATGTGGACCCGCTGGTCGAGCGCGGCTACCGGGTGATCGCGGTCGATACCCGCGGCCACGGCGCATCGGGCGCGCCCCATGACAGCGCCCTCTACGGCCAGCGCGCGCGGGCCGGCGACGTCATCGCCGTGCTCGATGCGCTGAACATTCCCCGGGCCCATGTCATCGGCTATTCCATGGGCGGCTGGATCGCCTATGGCGTGGCGGCCCATTTCCCCCACCGGCTGCTGTCGCTGACGGCCATCGGCGTCCACCCCTTCGCCCAGGACATGTCGTTCTTCCGCCAGGCGCTGGACGGCGGGCTGGAGGACTGGCTCGCCACCGTGGAGGCCGTGGCCGGCCCCATGCCCGGCCATCTGCGGGAGACGATCCTGTCGAACGATCTCGCCGCCATGCGCGCCGCCGTCGCCGACGACCGCGCCGACACGGCGGAGCGGGTGGTTCTGGCGGGATGCCCCATGGCGTTCCTGTGCGGCGACCGGGACCGCAATCACGACCCCGTGGCCCGTTTCGCCGATATTGTCGACGGGCCGCTCACCAGCCTGCCGGGGCTCGATCATTTCGCGAGCTGGCTCGAGGCCGGCACGACCCTGCCGCCGCTCATGGACGCTCTGGATCGGGCAAGCCGCCTGTCGTGCGCGGCTTAAGCCCCCCGTGTCCGGTCAGGAGGCGGCCCGCCCGGCCGCCAGCTCCGTCACGACCGGCTTGAAGGCGGCGACGAGCTCTTCGTAGACCTTCCGCTTGAAGGGGACAACGAGGTCCGGCAGACGGTCGATCTCCACCCAGTCCCACGCGTCGAATTCCACCTCGTGATCGTCGGGCTCCAGATGGAACTCGTCGTCGGAGCCCTCGTAGCGCATCAGGAACCATTTCTGCGTCTGGCCGCGGAACTTGCCGTGAAGCGCCTGGCCGATCGCCTCGCGCGGCAGGTCGTAGGTGAGCCAGCCCTCGGTCTCGGCAAGGATCGAGGCCCGGTCGGTGCCGATCTCCTCCTTCATCTCGCGGAAGGCGGCCTCGCGCGGCTCCTCGCCCTTGTCGATGCCGCCCTGCGGCATCTGCCAGAGCGTCTCGCCGCCATCCTTTTCCCATTTGGGCACGCGCCGGCCGAGCCAGACCTTGCCCTTTGCGTTGACGAGCATGATGCCGACACAGGGCCGGTAGGGCATGCGGGCGATGTCCTCGTCGTCGAGCGGCGCCATGGGGAAGGGTCCTTGTCCTGTCCTGTCGCGGGGGGCTTCGCGGGGTCCTGAAACGAAGGAACGGGGCACGCATGCCCCGTTCCGGCCTGTTGTCGAGAGTGTCGGGTCCGCCCGCCGGTCATTCTTCGGCCGGTGCGGGCTCCTCGGTCTCCTGCGCCTTGCCGTCCTGTTTCTTCTCGGGGGCCTTGGGCGGCGCGGCCTTCTTCTTGTCGTCCGTCGTCATGGCGACTTCGCCGCGCAGCAGGCTCAGGGCGTACTGGAGCTGGGCGTCGTCGTCCTTCTCCTTGGGGACGTAGCTCGTCGAGCCCTTGAGCTCCTCGCCGCCATCCTCGTTCTGCAGATGGCCCGGCAGGCTCGCCTCGCCCTTGGTCTCGAACTTCGCGCGTTCGGCTTCCGGGACGTCCTGCTCGACCTTGATGTCGGGATCGATGCCCTGGGCCTGGATCGACCGGCCCGCCGGCGTGTAGTAGCGCGCCGTGGTGAGCCTGAGCGCCCCGTAGCTGCCGAGCGGGATGATGGTCTGGACGGAGCCCTTGCCGAAGGAGCGCGTGCCGACGATGGTCGCCCGCTTGTGGTCCTGCAGCGCACCGGCCACGATCTCGGACGCCGAGGCCGAGCCGCCATTGATCAGCACGACCACCGGCTTGCCCTCGATCAGGTCGCCGGCCTGGGCATTGAAGCGCTGGGTTTCCTCGGAATTGCGCCCGCGCGTGGAGACGATCTCGCCCTGGTTGAGGAGCGTGTCGGACACCGAGATCGCCTGGTCGAGCAGGCCGCCGGGATTGTTCCGGAGGTCGATCACATAGCCCTTGAGCTTGTTGCCGAGCTCGGAGCTGAGCTCCTTGATCGCCGTCTCCAGGCCTTCCTGCGTCTGCTCGTTGAAGGTGGTGATGCGGATATAGCCGATATTGCCTTCCGGATCCCACCGCACCGAGCGGATGCGGATGATGTCGCGGGTGATCTTCACCTCGAAGGGCTCGGCCACGCCGTCGCGCACCACGGTCAGGGCGATCGAGGTGTTGACCGGGCCGCGCATCTGGTCGACGGCCTCGTTGAGCGTCATGCCCATGACCTGCGTGCCGTCGATATGGGTGATCATGTCGCCCGGCAGGATGCCGGCGGCCTCCGCCGGCGTGTCGTCGATGGGCGTGACCACCTTGACGACGCCGTTCTCCATGGTGACCTCGATGCCGAGCCCGCCGAACTCGCCGCGCGTCTGCACCTGCATCTCGCGGAACCGCTTGGCGTTCATGTAGCTCGAATGGGGGTCGAGCGAGGTCAGCATGCCGTTGATCGCGGCATCGATGAGCTCTTCCTCGTTGGGCTTCTCGACATAGTCCGACCGCACGCGGTCGAACACGTCGCCGAACAGATTGAGCTGGCGATAGGTATCCGTATCGGAGTTCGTGGCCGCGTCCAGGGCGGATGCCGCAGTCCACAGGACTGTCGCGGCGACCGCGCCTGCGGCCATGAAGCCAACGGCACTGAGCAGTCTCTTATGCATTATCCACGCGCCTCTTTGTCGGTCCCGACCCACCACGGGGCTGGATCGATCGTCTCGCCGTCCCTGCGAAATTCGATATAGAGGACCGGCCTTGGGTCGCCCAGCCGGTCACCGATTAACGTCGCTCTCGCGGGTCCATCACCCATGGTGCCGACCGGCTCTCCCGCTCTCACGAACTGACCAGTGTCGACCGATATCTCGTTCAGGCCAGCCAATAGGATATGATAGCCCTCGCCGACATTCAGGATCAAGAGTTGCCCATAGCTGCGAAATGTCCCAGCAAACTCGATATGCCCGTCGGCGGGTGCTGTCACCTGGGCATTGGGCCGCGTGGCGATCATGTCGCCGCGCACCTTGCCGCCGAAGCCGTTATTGCTGCCGAAATGGCTCACCAGCGCGCCCTGGACGGGAAAGCCGAGGCGGCCCTTGATCTCGGTGAAGGGGACCTGCGGCTCCATGGCCTTCGCCAGGCGGCGTTCCTCGGCGCGTTTCGCCTCCTCCTCGGCCTTGCGGCGCTGCTCCTCAAGCGAGGAGAGGAGCTGCTTGAGCGATTCCGCCTTGCGCGACAGCTCCGTGGTGCGCTCCCTGGATGTGGCGAGCTCGTGTCCGGCAGCCTCGGCGAGCTTGCTCTTGCGCTCCAGAAGCGTCTCGATCTCGGCGCGCTCGGAGCGCAGCCGGGCGAGATTGGCGGTCACGGTCTCGCCTTCCCGGATCATCTGCTCGCGCAGGGATCTGAGCCGGGCGAGGTCGCGCGACAGCGCATTCGCCTCCTCCTCCAGCTCGGGAACGACGGTGCCGAGCAGCATGGCGCCGCGCAGCGCGGCCAGCGCGTCGTCCGGTTTGACGGCGAGCGCCGGCGGCGGGTTGCGCTCCAGCCGCTGCAGGCCGGCCAGAAGCTCCGCGAGCGCGTAGTGCCGGTTGGCGAGCCTGCTGCGCAGGGCCTTCGATTCCGCGTCGAGCTCGTCGAGCCGGCGTTCCGCGGTCGTGATGGCGCCCTCGCGCGACTGGATGCTGGCGGCGAGCGCGATGAGGCGGTCCGACAGGGCCTTGGCCTCCTCGTCCAGCGCTTTCTTTTCCTTCGCGAGAGACTGTTCCTCGCTGCGGGCGCTCTCGAGCTGGTCGCGCACCGTGTCGAGCGCGTCCTCCGTCTCCTTCGCGCGCTCGGTGAACTCCTCACCCGCCGCATGTGCGGCCGGCACCGCCGCGAGCTCCATCGCGAGGCAGAACGTCAGCAGCGAGAGGATATGTCGCAATATGTCGCGTGCGCGCATCGTTCGGGCTGTCCCGCCATCGCTTGTGCACAGTGCTCGGCTTCGCCGTGCTCAGGACCGATGATACGGATGATTAACCAAAATGGTGACCGCCCGGTAAATCTGCTCGCACAGCATGGCGCGCGCGAGGCCGTGGGGCCATGTCATGCGCCCGAGCGACAGGACGAGGCCGGCGCTTTCGCGGATCTCGCCGCCATGCCCGTCCGGCCCGCCGATGAGGAAGCAGAGATCGGGTGTGCCGTCCTCGAGCCAGCCGCGCAGCCGGCCGGCGAAGGCGGTGCTCGCAAGCTCGCGGCCCGTCTCGTCGAGCGCGACGGTGACGGCGCGGTCGGGCACCATGGCGGCGAGCCTCGCCGCCTCGTCGGCGCGGCGCAGCTCGACGGTCGCGGCCTGCGACTCCGCGATGTCGGACATCGTGACCGCGCTCACACCGGCGGCGCGCCCCTGCGCGGCGGCGCGCTCGGCATAGCGCTCGCAAAGCTCGCGTTCCGGCCCGCGCTTGAGCCGGCCGACCGCATTGACCGAAATACGCATGGACACCGTTACCGTTACCGCCCGCAGCCGGTCCTTCAGTGCGATCCGACCCTGCGACGGCGGGTAGCGGGCCTAAACCGCGACGTTCTCCAGCGGCGCATCCGCCGACCACAGCTTCTCCAGATTGTAGAAGCTGCGCACTTCCGGCCGGAAGACATGCACCACCACATCGCCGGAATCGATGAGCACCCAGTCGCAGGACGGCAGTCCCTCGACCCGGATATCGCGGTATCCGGCCTGTTTCACGGCGTCGAGCAGCTGGTCGGCAATGGCGCCGACATGGCGCTGGGAACGACCGGACGCGATCACCATCTGGTCGGCGATCGGCGTCTTGTCCGTGAGGTTGATGGATACGACATCTTCCGCCTTGGCGTCCTCGAGGCACGCAAGAACGGCATTCAGCAGGGAGGGCGAAGGCTTGCCGACGGGCAAGGCCTCACCCTTGACGGCCCGGCGTGCGGTACCGCCATGGTCTGATTGCAGTGTCAGGGCTGAGATCCTCTCGTTGCACGAGCAATAGGGCCCGTCCTGTTGCGGGCCCGGTCTGCCATATCTGCGTTCGAGTGGTTGTCACGATCTGTGGCAATCGCTTGAACAGTCTCCAGCGCCCATAAATCTAGCGCACAGTGCAAATCATTCAAGATTCGCATGACCAGAATATCACGATCCGGCGCAAAGCGCGACAGGCCGGGACGCCGCACCGGCGCGGTTCCTGGCGCGCCTGAGCGCCGTCGAGCTGGCCTCGTGGCGCCGCATGGTCACGAAGCTCCAGGCGGGGGCGCGGCAGACGGGCAGGATGGCGACGTCCTCGGAGCGGACCCTGTAGGGGGCGAGCTTGTGGGCGGCCTTGGAGCGCAGCGCGGCGAGCGTGTGGCTCGGCCGGTCGAAGACGGCCATGGGCAGGCTGTGCGGGATCTCTTCCCAGTTGTTCCAGCGGTGAAGCGTGGCGAAGCTGTCGGCGCCCATGATCCAGACGAAGTTGGCGCGGTCGAGCAGCGGGGTCATGGCGCGCATGGTCTGTGCGGTATTGGTCGTGCCGAGCCGCTTCTCAAGGTCGGTGACGATGAAGCGGGGATGGTCGGCGAGCACCCGGGTGGCGGCCAGCCTCTTGCCGAAATCGTCGGTCTCGTCCGGGCTCTTGAGGGGATTCTGCGGGGAGACCAGCCACCAGACCTGGTGGAGGTCGAGGCGTTTGAGGGCTTCGCCCGCCACGGCGACATGGCCCTCATGGGCGGGATTGAACGAGCCGCCGAACAGGCCGATGCGCATACCGGGCACGACGGTGGGAGGCGGCAGCGGCAGCTTGGTCATGGAGGGAGGGTCCCCGCGCCTTCTTTCAAAGAATGTGGCAGCCGGTGGGTTAGGATCGTGTCTGGCCGCTACCGCGCACGATATACTTGAAACTGGTGAGTTGCTCCAGCCCCACGGGGCCGCGCGCGTGAAGCTTGCCCGTGGCGATGCCGATCTCCGCGCCCATGCCGAACTCGCCGCCATCGGCGAACTGGGTGGAGGCGTTGTGCAGCACGATGGCGCTGTCGACGCTCGCCAGGAAGCGGTCCGCGGTCTCGGTGTTCTGCGTCACGATGGACTCCGTATGCTGCGAACCGTAGCGGGCGATATGGGCAATCGCCTCGTCCACGCCGTCGACGACGCGCGCGGCGATGATGCGGTCGAGATACTCCGTCGACCAGTCCTCCTCGCTGGCGGGCACGACGCGCGGATCGGCCGCCTGGACCGCGCTGTCGCCGCGCACCTCGCAGCCCGCGTCGATCAGGGCGCCGACGAGGCCCGCCAGATGCCGGTCCGCGCCGGCCCGGTCCACCAGCAGGGTTTCCGCCGCGCCGCAGATCCCGGTCCGGCGCATCTTGGCGTTGACGACGATCTCGCGCGCCATGTCCGGATCGGCGTCGCGGTCCACATAGACATGGCAGATGCCCTCCAGATGGGCGAAGACCGGCACCCGCGCCTCCGTCTGGACGCGCGCCACGAGGCTCTTGCCGCCGCGCGGGACGATGAGGTCTATGGTGCCGCCGAGGCCCTCGAGCATGAAGCCCACCGCGCTGCGGTCTGCCGTCGGCACCATCTGGATCGCCGCCTCCGGCAGTCCGGCCTCGGCAAGGCCGGCCCTGAGGCAGGCCACGATGGCCTCGCTGGAGGCGAAGCTGTCGCTGCCGCCGCGCAGGATGACCGCATTGCCCGCCTTCATGCACAGCGCGCCCGCATCGGCGGTCACATTGGGCCGGCTTTCATAGACGATGCCGATGACGCCGATGGGCGTTCGCGTGCGCGCGATCCTGAGGCCGTTGGGGCGCGTCCATTCCGCGGTGACCTCGCCCACGGGGTCGGGCAGTTCGGCGATGGCCTCGATCCCCCGGGCCATGGCCTCGACGCGCTCCTGGTCGAGCCTCAGCCGGTCCAAGAAGGCGGCGGGCCGGCCGGACGCCTCCGCCCGCTCCAGATCGCGGGCATTGGCGGCAAGGATCTGCGGACAGTCCGCCCGGATGGCGGCCGCCATGGCGCGCAGCGCGGCGTTCTTGGCCTCCGCCGGCGCCTTTGCGAGGCGGGACGCCGCGTCCCGCGCCCGTTGACCGAGCTCCGCCATCGTCGCGGCGATCGTCTGCGTCGCGGTCTCCTCCGCAAGGCTCATCGCGTTCAACTCCTGATCAGGACGAGATCGTCCCGGTGCACCATTTCGTCCCGGCCGCGCCAGCCCAGTATCGTCTCGATCTCGCCGCTCCTGCGTCCGGCGATCCGTTCGGCGTCCTCGCGGTCATAGGCGACGAGCCCGCGCGCGATCTCGACACCGGAGGGAGCGAGAATACTCACCGTGTCGCCGCGTGCAAAGTGCCCCTCGATCCGGGACACGCCCGCCGGAAGCAGGCTGCGGCCCTTGCCGAGGGCGGCGACCGCGCCGTCGTCGACCATCAGCCGGCCCACGGGCACGAGCGCGCCGGCGATCCAGCGCTTGCGCTCCGCCACCGGGGAGCCGGAGGCGAGGAACCATGTGGAGGGGCCGTCCTGCAGGATGCGCCTGAGCGGATGGGCGACCCGGCCGGACGCGATCGCCATGTTGGCGCCGGCGCCCAGCGCGATGCGGGCGGCCTCGAGCTTGGTGACCATGCCGCCCGTGCCCACGCCGCTCACGGGCTTTCCGGCCATCGCCTCGATCTCCGCCGTGATGGCGCGGACCTCCGGGACGAGCGCCGCATCGGGGTCGCTCTCGGGCGAGGCGGTATAGAGCCCGTCGACATCGGACAGCAGGACCAGCGTGTCTGCGGAGACCATGCTCGTCACCCGGGCGGCGAGCCGGTCGTTGTCGCCATAGCGGATCTCGGAGGTCGCGACCGTGTCGTTCTCGTTGATCACCGGCACCGCGCCCTTCTGGATGAGGGTGGTGAGCGTGTTGCGCGCATTGAGATAGCGCCGGCGCTCCTCGGTGTCGTTGAGGGTGAGCAGCACCTGGGCGGCGACGAGGCCGTGACGGGCAAGGGCACGCTGATAGGCATGGGCGAGCGTCACCTGCCCGACGGCGGCGGCGGCCTGGCTTTCCTCCAGCTTCGCCCTGTGGCGCGGCAGGCCGAGCGTGCCGCGCCCGAGCGCGATGGCGCCGGAGGAGACGATGACGACCTCCGCGCCGCCGGCCCTGAGCTCGGCGACGTCGTCGATCAGCGTGTCGAGCCAGTCATGGTCGAGCCGCCCCGTCGCCTGTTCGACAAGGAGGGCGGATCCGATCTTGACGACGACGCGCCGGGCCTCGCCGAGGCGGCTCATGGCGTCCAGCCCTCCGCAGTCTCGTCCGCGCCGTCACCCTCCCCGGATGCGTCGGCGCCGGCCTTCTCCGCCTCGCGGCGGGCATTGACGGCGTCGGCGACCATGGCAATGGCCGTATCGACGCCCGCGCCGCTGACGCCGGAGAGCCTTAGCGGCTCGATTCCCGTTTCCGCGGCGAACCGCGCGGCGATCCCGTCGAGCTCGTCGGACGAGAGCGCGTCGGTCTTGTTGAGGGCGACGATCTCCGCCTTCTCCTCGAGCCCGCGCCCATAGCCGGCAAGCTCGGCGCGCACCGTGCGGTAGGCCGCGACCGGATCCTCGCCCGTGGCATCGACCAGGTGCAGCAGCACCGCGCAGCGCTCCACATGGCCGAGGAAGCGGTCGCCGAGCCCCGCGCCCTCATGGGCGCCCTCGATCAGGCCCGGAATGTCGGCGAGCACGAACGAGGCGGTGCCCCTGCGCACCACGCCGAGCACGGGGTTGAGCGTCGTGAAGGGGTAGTCGGCGATCTTCGGGCGTGCCGCGCTCACATGCGACAGGAAGGTCGACTTTCCGGCATTGGGCAGGCCCACGAGGCCCGCATCGGCGATCAGCTTCAGCCGGAGCCAGATCCACCGTTCCTCGCCGGCCTCGCCGGGATTGGCCCGGCGCGGGGCGCGGTTGGTGGACGACTTGAAGCGCGTATTGCCGAAACCGCCATTGCCGCCGCGCGCCAGCAGGACGCGCTGACCGACCTCGGTCAGGTCGGCAATCGGCGTCTCCTCGTCCTCCTCGAAGACCTGTGTGCCCACGGGCACCTTGAGCACGACCGGCCGGCCGCCGGCGCCGGTGCGGTTCTTGCCCATGCCGTGGCCGCCGCGCGGGGCCTTGAAGTGCTGGCGGTAGCGATAGTCGATGAGCGTGTTGAGGCCGTCCACGGCCTCCACCCAGACATCGCCGCCACGGCCGCCGTCGCCGCCGTCCGGACCGCCATACTCGATATACTTCTCCCGCCGGAAGCTCAGGCAGCCATTGCCGCCATCGCCCGCACGGACATAGACTTTCGCTCGGTCGAGAAATTTCATGGGCCAACTCTTTATCGGCTTTCCCGGCCTCCCGCAAAGGCCGTTTGCGACGGCGGGTCCGCGCCGGAGGGAGCCTGTTGCCTTCCTGTCTGCTTGTTGCGGCACCGGCCCGCTCCCCACCCGGCCACCCACGGGATCATACTGTCATGGGTGGCCGGGTGGGGAAGTGGGCCGGTACGGGTCGGGGCGAAGACGTCCTAGCCGTGGCGGCGCAGCCAGGCCTGGCGTGTCAGCCGGAACCGGTCCATGGGCTCCTTGCGGTCGAGTGCCTGCAGATATTGCCGGCCGAGACCGACGAAGGCGAAACCGCAGGATTCCAGGACCCGGCGCGAGGCGATATTGGTGATCCGGCAGCCCGCGCCGATGGCGCTGAGCCCGCGATGCTCGAAGGCATGGGCGATCATCGCCCGGGCCGCCTCCGTCGCGAAGCCGCGGCCGCGATAGGGCGCGCCGATCCAGTAGCCGAGCTCCGGGTCGGGGGCGAAGGTGTCCTGCTCGATGCCCACCGCGCCGATGAGGACCGGATCCGGAATGTTGAGATAGATGCCCATGGGCGCATCCTCCGGCGCCATGGCGGCCACGGTGTCGAGCCAGGCCTCGGCGTCGGAAAGCCGGTAGGGGTGGGGGATGCGGGCGGTGTTCTCCGCAAGCGCGCGCTCATTGGCGAGCCGGGCGATGCGCGCGGCGTCGGCGCGCTCGGGGCGCGCGAGGATCAGCCGGTCGGTTGCAATAGCGTGCCTGTCGCGGCTGTCGAGAGTGGCCAGTTCGGTCATGATCGGACTCCTTCGCGGAAGTCAAAACGAATTCGGGGAGATGGATGTCCCATCTCCCCGATTCGTGCTTCGCGATTGGATCCTCCGATCCGCCGGTTCGATGAGACGCCGGCGTATCGGAGTGTGTCCGATGCGCCGTCAGCTGGCGTTGGCCGGTACCGGTACGACGGAGACGAAGGTCCGTCCGCTGCGGCCCGTGCTGAACTCCACTTTGCCCTCGGTAAGTGCAAAGATGGTGTGGTCCTTGCCCATGCCCACATTGGTGCCGGGATGCCATTTGGTGCCGCGCTGGCGCAGGATGATGTTGCCCGGAATGACGGCCTCGCCACCGAACTTCTTCACGCCGAGCCTGCGGCCGGCCGAATCGCGTCCATTGCGTGAGGAGCCGCCTGCCTTCTTGTGCGCCATGACTTTTGCTCCGTCCTCGTTATACAGTCGATGAAACTGGCGTTCTGGAAACCCTGGATAGCGGGGGCGTTACTTCGCCTCGCCGGTGTCCTTGTCCGCCGCCTTGGCCTTGCTGGCCGTCTTCTTCTCGGCGCCGCCGTCCTTGGCCGCCTTCGCGGTCGCGGACTTGGCCGGGCTCGCCTTGGCCTTGCCGGTCTCTTCCGGCTTGGTCTCCGCCTTGGCCTCGGCCTTCGGCTTCGCGTCTGCCTTCGGGGCGGCCTTGGCCTTTGCCGGCTTCTTGCCGTCGGTCAGGATCTCGGTGATCCGGAGCGTCGTCAGGAGCTGGCGATGGCCCTGCGTGCGGCGGTATTTCTTGCGCCGCTTCTTCTTGAAGACCGTGATCTTCTCGCCGCGCGTCTGCTCGACGACCTCCGCGGCGACGCTCGCGCCCTCCACCAGCGGGGCGCCCACGACGGGCTTGTCCGCACCGGCGATCATGAGAACGTCGGAAATGGCGACGACCTCGCCCGGCTCGCCCTGGAGGCGCTCCACCTGGATGACGTCGTTCTCGGCAACCTTGTACTGCTTGCCGCCCGTCTTGATGACTGCGTACATAATGTCCAACCGCTGGATTATGAAATAACAGGTCTGGCCGGCGTGCCTGACCACCCGGCAAATTTGCGCGCACTATACGCGGAACGCTCCGCCTGTCAAGGAAACGCCGCGCCGTCCGGACCACTTTGATTCGACGCCCGCTTCGCCCGCGAGGCCGGCCCCTGGATGGGCTTTGCGCAGGAAGGTCGTTTCCGGGGGTTGGCAGACGCTGCGATCGGCGCTATGTGATCGGCCGCGAGACCCGTTCGCGAACGGATGACCTCGATCTGAGCGGAGGGGTGCCGGAGTGGTCGAACGGGGCGGTCTCGAAAACCGTTGTGCGCGCGAGCGTACCGTGGGTTCGAATCCCACCCCCTCCGCCATTAAATCTTTGTTTTTATTTGGCTATTATCGAAAGTTCTCCGAACTCCCGGTGCCGGGAGGCACGGGCCTTCGGGCAGGTGCCTGTGACGAACCGAACCGGAGACATCTGGTATTCGGATATCTCCGGTCCCTGATTGGCAGCTTTCTCCGCGAGCGGTTCGAACGGTTCGGCATCTCCGGTCTCCTTCTCGTCGAAGATCGGCAGACTGCAAATCGTCGCTTGTGCCAGTGTCCGAATTTTTTGGGGGGGAGCCCAGGAGATCGCGAAGGGCGGCGAGGCTTTCGTTCCCCGTACAGGCGGCGCGGCGTTCAGCTTGCCAGCTTGTCCTGTTTGGCAAAGGGGCTGAGCCCCAGCCACGACTGCATGGTACTTGCCAGGTCGGCATGGCCCGTCATGCGCAGCATGCCATCGTCAACCGCGCGGGCCACGGTCTTCAGGCCCATCCAGATCTCGGTCATGGTGCGCAGATCGACATGGACGAACAGGTCCACGTCGAAACCCGGATCGACGTGGCAGAGATCGACCGTGCGGTCGGGATCGACGATCAGCCACCATTTGCGTTGCGACGGAGGCAGCTCCGGGTAGAGGAACTCGATCACGGTGCGTCGGGCCGGCACCGGCTCGGTGTCGAGGTTTCGCCGCATGTCCCACATGAGGAGTTCCGGGTCGAGGTTCTCCAGCGATGGTTCGGCCTCCACCCATTTCTGGCCCCACATGCCGATCGCCTCGATCACCGGCTGCAGATCGCGGCCGGCCCTCGTCAGGCGATAGGCGTCGATTTCGGGCATTTCGGAAAGCGTCTCGCGCTCCACGACCCCTGCCGCCTCCAGTTCGGAGAGGCGTTTCGACAGCAGGGCCGGCGACATGCGCGGCACACCGCGCCGCAGCTCGTTGAACCGCGTGGAGCCGGCGACAAGCTCGCGCAGAAGCACAACCGTCCAGCGGGTGCAGAGGATTTCGGCCGCCATGGCGACGGGGCAGAACTGCCTGTAGCTCGCATTGGTCATCTTGGCCTCCCGACTTGAAGGTCGGCCCACGCTAGCAATCCCATGCCCGCCCGCTCCAGTTCAGAAACTGTATCGGGCGGGGTTCAGTTCCAGAACTGGCAAGCCGCCGGTCGGGGACGGCAGTCTGCCCGCATCGGATCGCACCGATGATGAGGTGAAGACGGTCGAACCCAAGGAGGACGACATGCCGCTGGTGGATATTCAGGTGATCGAGGGCGTCTTCGACGCCGACCAGAAACGCCGGATGATCGAGGAGGTGACCGAGACGATGGTTGGCATCGAGGGCGAGGCGATGCGTGGCGTGACCTGGGTCCGCCTCCAGGAGATCGCGAGCGGCGACTGGGCAATCGGCGGCAAGCCGATGACCGCCGCGGACGTGAAGGGCGCGCAGAAGCAGCCGGCCTGAGCCTTGCCCACGGTCCCGATCACACCGGTAAGGACCCCCATGACGACCACAATCGCCGACCAGTTGAGCACCGTGTCGCTCCATGAGAGGCTCGGCGCGTCGGTCGGGATCCGGCGGATCGTCGACCGGCTGGTCGACGCGCATCTGCAGATCCCGGTCATCCGGGTCTGAGCGGCGCGGCTGCTGGGCTGTCAGATCGATTTCCGAAAGGAGGCAGGTATGACGGAAGCTGCGATCGAGACACGGCGTTTCGAGAGCGCCGACGACAGGCTCGACATGAAGGAGAATGGCGGTATCGACATCGTCCGGATGAAGGACGGGACGACCGGGATGTACGCGGTGTTCGAACCGGGCTGGACTTGGGAGAAGGACGAAAAGCCGCTGCTCGGGTCGCCCGGCTCCTGCCCGATGCGCCACAAGGGGTACTGCATCGCCGGCAGGCTGGTCGTTCGCATGGTCGAGACAGGTGTCGAAACCCCGATCTCGGCTGGCGATTTCTTCGAGATCCCGCCGGAACACGACGCCTATGTGGACGGTCCCGACCGGGTCGAGATGGTCTTGTTCGAGGCTCCGGAGGAAGAGCAGTAGGAACCGGGCCGGGTGGCTCGTGCGGTTCAGGGGGCCGCTGGCCGCGGCTGGCGCCACGATACCCTGCGACATACGGCTTGCGGGTCGCCCGGGCGGGGCGTTGAACGGTCCGCCACCCCCCGAGAGCGGCCCGGGCAAAGCCGGTATTCGTCGCATCCATGCGATTGTTGCCGCGATCCGGCCGAAGCATGGGCGACCCCCGTCAGAACGCCCTGATATGGAGCATGATGAGGCGGTCGAGCTCGGCCGGATCGCGGCGCTTTATGGCGTCGATCATTGCGAAATGCTCGTCGCTGCTTTCGCACAACCCCTCGATCGTGCGCCATCGGCCGGTGGTGCCGTAATGGCTCTGCTCGCGCAGATCGTCGATCAGGCCAAGAAGGAGATCGTTTCCGGAAATCTCGTACAGGCGGTGATGAAAGGCGATGTTCGCGGCTGCCTGCTGCTGGCGTCCGTGCTCGCGGATCGTCCGGGCGAATGCTTCGGCGAGCCGACGGAGGTCCTCGATATCCTGCGGTGTCGAACGGGCCGTGATCAGGGCGACCGCGCTGCGCTCGAGGACTGTGCGGACATAGCGGAGCTGCTCGCGCTCCGTGCGGTCCTGCTCGGCCACGCTGAAGCCCGAATTGTGCTGGTGCTCCACGAGCTTCATTCTCGCGAGCTCTGCCAGCGCGCGGCGCACCTCCGACTGGCTGTAGCCATAGGCGTCCTGGAGCCTGGAGAGTTTCAGCCGCTCGCCCAGATCGTAGGCGCCGAACTTGATATCGTCGCGTAGCTTGCGCACGAGTTCGGCGACCCGCTTTGCCGATTCAGTGGATTTCGCCATGGATCGCCGTATCTCGGGATATCTGCATCTGCCTCGTGCCCGCCTGCTCTCGACGGGAGCTTATAGCATGGCGGACTCGCGTGGGTCACGCCTTCCCGATTTTTTTGCGCAAAAAAATGATTGAGATATTCTGTCGGATATCGCAACATCCCCAAAACGACGCGAAAAAACGTATATACAGAATGAAAATCCAGTTATAATTTGAAATTGTCGGGGGAAGTCTCTCGGTTTATTCAAATTTTATGCGCAAAAATAAGACTTGCCGATGTCCAACGTCCGGGTGAGGCGAGGGCCTGCTCCGAATCGCGCCGCCGGATGCGGCCCAATGAGGCAGCGGCGAAACACAGAGACAGGCGTTAGGAGGAGACTTGTGACAGTGCTTTCCCGATACGAACTCGGTCATTCGGCCTTGGCCGCAAGCCGGATGGACCAGAGATTCTCATACGCGCTCTATGTGCCCAAGGGGTACGATCCAGAGCGGAGCAACGGCGCGGAGTTCGACCTGATCATCGCGGTTCACGGTTCGGCGCGGCTGGTGCTTCCCTATCGCGACGGCTTCTCGTCGCTCGCCGAGGAGCTGGGCTGCTTCGTGTTCGCGCCGCTGTTCCCGATCGGGATTATAGAGCCGGGCGATGTCGACAACTACAAGTACATAGGCTATCGCGGCCTGCGCTACGACCTGATCCTGCTCGGCATGATCGCCGAGGTCGAGGAGCGCTACGGCATACGCTTCGCGCGCCGGGTCATCCATGGATTCTCCGGTGGCGGACAGTTCGTCCACCGGTTCGTCTATCTCCATCCCGAAACCCTCGTGGCCGCCTCCATCGGTGCGCCCGGCAAGGTCACGCTGCTGGACGGCACGCGCGACTGGTGGATGGGGACCCGCGACGTCGAACAGCGTTTCGGCAAGGCCGTCGACATGGAGGCCCTGCGCCGTCTGAGGCTCCATCTCGTTGTCGGCGCGCAGGACCTCGACGAGGAAGAGATCCATATCCCCCAGGACAGCCCCCTGTGGATG
>ENA-ORCW01000547-ORCW01000547.1-marine-metagenome-genome-assembly--contig:-NODE-547-length-19256-cov-3.746181_pt1 | contig 19256 bp, 11 predicted proteins | sample MGYA00237784_ERZ508517 | MGnify/ENA primary metagenome ERZ508517 (study PRJEB26187, sample SAMN06268979) | marine metagenome | isolation source: Tt ae E1 feedstock associated aerobic enrichment on... | reverse complement strand
AGGACATTCGCACCGGCGGACAAGCCAGCCGTGACACCGGGCCGATCACACAAATCCCTCCGTGTCTCCGTGCCTCCTATGAAAATAGACACGGGTGGCACGTCCCAGAACGAAGCGAAGCGGAGCGGAGTGATGGGCGTGGTCAGGAAGGCGCGAGGCTCGAGGCGCGAGGCTCGAGGCGCGAGGCTCGAGGAAAACGGCATGGCCACTCCGCTGCGCGGCGAGGCCATGGCACCCCGCCCCCGTTTTCATCCTCCGGGGCGACGCACCGTCATGACAACTCCGTGGTAGCCCCTTCTGCTCAGTCGTGGTCACACGGCCAGCCAACTCGAAGCCAAGCCCCAACAGACATTGCACGATCCTCCCCATCGGCGACAATCAGAAGAGCCCTGTCCGCCCCACGTCCCGTTCGAGGACTGATGTCATGCGTGCTCTGCTGATTCTTGCGTTCGTCGTCACCTGTTCGTCTCTTCCCGCCCAGGGCGAAACCGAAACCCGCACCTGGCAGGGGAAGTGGAACAACCGCAAGTACGGCACCACCGGGCCGCTAAATTGCGTCGCGAAGCACGACGGTAATGGAAACTGGGACGCCACCTTCACCGGCACCTTCAAGGGGGATCCCTTCGAGTACAAGGCACAGTTCCAGAGCAAGCCGGGCAAGGGGGTTACCGATCTATCCGGCAAGGCGGTCATCCGCGGCCACGACTACGAATGGGCCGGGGCGATCAAGGGGAATCTGCTTCGCGGCCGGTACCGCTCGTCGGTCGGATACTTCGGCGAATTTGAGATGAAGGAAGCGGCTGCGAGGAATTCGGAATAGCAACCAGGACTCGACTGCTCGCGGACCGCGTTCTGCGGGCTGCGTGCAAGCATGACCACGACACATAGACAGAGCCGGGCCAGTGAAGCTTCCCGCCACGTATTCGGACAACCTGCTCCGTGATGAGAGTTCCGGAATTCATGAATCGCCCCCGGACGCCCGTCCGCAGCGAGCCGAGGTTTACTCGCTCGTCTACCCGCCGATCGGCTTCTTCCCGTTCTACCTTATCGGTGGATGGCTGGGGCGCAATCATCCGCTGAGCCACGCGAGGGGCTCTACGCAGGTGCAGATCTTAGACAACGATTCCCCGTCACGGCCCCAGCACAGAGGCGGCCTGGCCCGGACGCGGCACGTAACCGGGTGGCGCAGCCACAGGAAGACGTGTGAAAGCGTTGCGATTGTTCGGAGGACGTCAGCTCATGGCGGGTGGCTGGGGCGTGATCAGTCGCTGAGCCACGCGCGGGACTCCACGCAGGTGCAGATCTCAGACAACGATTCCCCGTCACGGCCCCAGCACAGCGGCAGAACCACGTAGCTGGAAAACCGTTTCAGACATTCGACGCAGCTGGAGGTCAATGCCCATGGCCTCGAAATATCATTCCGGCCGAACTCATCGGCGGAATTTCAATGACCCCGGTCACGCTCACGCACTGACGTTCTCGTGCTACCATCGCCTGCAGTTTCTGAGTGGCGAAAGGACGTGCCAGTGGCTGGCCTCGTCCATCGAGAACGCCCGCCAGCGTCTGCAGTTTGACCTGTGGGCGTGGGTGTTCATGCCGGACCACGTTCATCTGATCATTACATCCCCGTCGACCGGTCTATGACATCGCGGCCATCCGCCGTCACATCAAGGAGCCGGTCGCGCGCAAAGCTGTTGCCTGGCTCAAGGAACACGATCCTCGATGGCTCGCGCGAGTCGAACGACAGAGAGGAGACCGGAAGGAATACCTTTTCTGGCAGTCCGGGGGCGGATACGACAGGAATATCACGAACATCAGGACGCTGCTCGGCACGATCGATTACATCCACGAAAACCCGTGTCGCAAACGGCTTGTTGATCGTGCGGTCGACTGGAGGTGGTCCAGCGCATGCTGGTACATCGAGCATCGGAAACCACCACTGATGCCGGACGCGATTCCGGCGGATTGGGCGGGGGAGTGATACCGATACGTGTACCGCATCGCACGCCTCCGGCTGGGGCCGTGATCGCCAAATGACATGGATCGCCGGTCCGCGCCCCAGCCACCAATCCCGTCTTCCTCCGTGTCTCCGTGCCTCCTATGAAAATAGACATGGGTGGCACGTCCCAGAACGAAGCGGAGCGGAGTGATGGGCGTGGTCAGGAAGGCGCGAGGCTCGAGGCGTGAGGCTTGAGTAGAACGGCATGGCCACTCCGCTGCGCGGCGAGGCCATGGCACCCCGCTTTGGTTTTCATCCTCCGGGGCGACGCACCGTCATGACAACTCCGTGGTGCCCTCTCCGCACTCTCACAGCCTGATCGGCGATGCCGGGCGTGAGCAATCCGGCAGGAATCCCCTCAGATTCGGTTTGCGCCGCTGCCGATCTCCGACTAGAATGCATCCACGGTCGTTGATCGGACGCGCTCGCTCAGGGACTGTCATCACAGGAGATCCGCTGTGCACCATTCGTGCGTGCGAGCCGCTCATCAGAATCACGCCTTCACCGGCTTCGATGCCCTCACGCCAGAAGGGCTCGCCGTCCGCAGTCGCCGCAACATGCTCAAGGCGAGCCTGGCTGGCGTCGCCGGGCTGTCGTTGCCGCAACTGCTGCAGCAGCGGGCGCAGGCCGCAGAAACGCCCAGTCATCGCAGCGTCATTCTGCTATGGATGACCGGCGGACCGAGCCACATTGACACGTGGGATCCCAAGCCGCATCAGCCATACGAGAATCGCGGCCCGTTTTCGCCGATCCAGACGTCGGTGCCGGGCACGATCATCTGCGAGCACCTGCCGCTGCAGGCGGCGATGATGGACAAATTCACGATTCTCCGCTCGGTCGATCCCCGCAAGAGCAGCCACGAACCAAACCAGGTTTTTCAGACCGGGCACCTCGAAGCGACTCCGCGGACCAATCCCAAGGGAGGCCGCTGGCCCGCCATCGGATCGATTGTGGGGAAGTTTCACGGGTCGAATCACCCGGCGATGCCCCCCTACGTCGCCTTCATGAAGAGCCGCACGCACTGCGCTTTCGCCGGCTACCTGGGAAAGAAGTACGATCCGTTCATCGGTAATCAGGCCGCCTCGCTGCCGGCCTATGACCTGGTCGGCAAGCACCTCGGCTACAACACCGGCGGTGAGATGCTGCGGCTGAGCAAGGGGCTCAGCCACGAGCGGCTGCTGGACCGGACGAGCCTGCGGACCGATCTGGACCGGCTGCGGCGGGACATCGATCAGGATGGATCACTCGCGGCACTCGATTCGTTTCATCAGCAGGCGTTCGACATGATCCTCGGCCGAAAGGCCCAGGAAGCATTTGACCTGTCGAGGGAGCCGGAATCGGTCCGGCAGAAGTACGGCGATCACCTGTGGTGCCAGCAGGCACTGCTGGCCCGCCGGCTGGTCGAATCGGGTGTCGCGTTCGTGACGCTCGACCTGTCGTACCACACGGCCTCCGGCACGTGGGATACGCATGGAGACAACATTCCTCCCTACGGGGGGATCGAGAAGGGACTCAAGCCGCTGCTGCCGCTGTTCGATCATCTGCTGACGACGCTCGTTTCGGACCTCGACGATCGCGGCCTGCTCGACGAAGTGCTCGTCATTGCGATGGGAGAGTTCGGCCGCACGCCCAACATGGGAACGCAGGGGAGCACCGACGGCCGCAACCATTGGCCGTACGTCATGTCGATGTGCCTGGCCGGTGGGGGAATGAAGCACGGGCAGGTGATCGGTGCCTCCGATCGCAACGGTGGACAGATCGCCTCGCGACCGGTACGACCGGGAGATCTGGCCGCAACGATCTACCGACACATGGGGGTTCCGCTCGAGGCGCACTACGAAGACGACAGGGGCCGCCCCCATCCGATCGTGCAGAATAACGGCAAACCGATCGCCGAGCTGTTCTGAAGCTGTCCTCCGCCCGTAACCGACTGGCACAAGTCAGGTTACCCCACACGTCCGCAATTCACGGCCACCCCGCCCGGGGACTGGTCGCGGGATCGAGCTGCGCATCTGACAGTTTGCATGCAAACCTGCTGATGGATAGAATAATGGGTGGCTCCCGTGCATCTCACAGAGAAGAGGAACGTTGTGCAGCGAGCGCAAGGTTCCGGCCGATGCCAGAATTGAGTTCCCTCCAGAAATCGCACCGGTGGTCGCGTTCGCACGAGCTTCCGGTGTCCTGCCCGAATCCTGAGCTGCGATGAAACACGCCCGGACGACGTTTCTGTCGGTAGCGAGCCTGCTCTGCATGGCAGTTGCCGGACCGCTGCATGCCGAGCAGACCGACGACGCTGCAATTCCCGAAGCCGCAAAGAGCTTCGTTTCCGCAACCTGTCTCGACTGCCACGACGGGCCGGATGGCGAAGCGGGTCTGGATCTGAGTGCCATTTCGGGCGACCTCGACGACGACCATCTGTTCGAGACCTGGGTCCGCATATACGACCGTGTGAAGGCGGGCGAGATGCCGCCTCCCGACTCGTATGACACTGACGCGAAGACCACCGACGCATTCCTTTCCACGACGTCCGACTGGCTGCGGACGCATCAGCAGCGGAAGTGGAAAGCCGAAGGACGGGTGCCGGCCCGCCGGCTGACGCGCAAGCAGATCGAACGCACCCTGCACGACCTGCTGGGGATCGACATCCCGATCGCAGACCGGATGCCGGAAGAACAGCGAACGCACGGATTCACGACCGTCGCTTCCGGCCAGGCGATGTCACATTTTCAGGTTGAACGCCACGTTGCCGCCGTCGACCGCGCGCTCGAAGAAGCGTTCCGTCGGGCACTCACGCCGCCGGACCGGGAGCTGCGCGAGCTGTCGGCCCGTCAGGTGGCACGACGCAATCCGAAGCGCCGCACCCGCGAACCGGAAATGATCGACGATCTGGCGGTTGTCTGGTCGTCGCGGCTGATCTTCTACGGTCGTCTGCCGGCGACGACGGCAAAGGAAGACGGCTGGTATCGTTTCAGAATCAAGGCGTCCGCACTGAAGGCTCCGGAAGGTCGGGGAGTCTGGTGCACTGTCCGCCGGGGACCGTGCGTTTCGAGTGCACCGCTGCTGCCATGGGTCGGTGCCTTCGAAGCAACCGATGAGCCGCAGGTGTGGACGTTCGAGACGTGGCTCCCCAAGGGAGAAATGCTGGAAGTCCGTCCGGGCGACAACACCCTCAAGATGGCATCGTTCAAGGGGGGCCAGGTCGGAGCCGGCGAAGGAGGACCGCAGAATGTTCCCGGCGTTGCACTGCACAGCGTGACGATGGAGCGAATCCATCGCGGGCCGGACGATGACACCATTCGCACGATTCTGTTCGGCGATCTCGAGATCCAGAAGAACGGCAAGAAGCCAGCGACGCTCAAGTCCGACGATCCCCAGGCCGATGCCGCCCGACTGGTCCGGACATTTGCCGGCCGCGCATTCCGTCGTCCTGTCAGCGACGACGAGGTCGCCCCCTATGTCGCGGTTGCGATGGCGTCACTGGAAGACGGCGATTCCCTGCTGGATGCGCTGCGTGCCGCATACCGGGCGGTGCTCACCTCGCCGCGTTTCCTGTACTTCCGCGAGGTACCCGGCTCGCTGGACGACTACGCCCTGGCGAACCGGCTCAGCTACTTCCTGTGGAGCCGGATGCCGGACGAGGAGCTGATGCAGCTGGCCGCGAAAGGCCGACTGAGCAACCCGCAGGTGCTGCACGAGCAGATCGACCGGATGCTCAGCGATCCGCGTGGGGAACGTTTTGTCGAAGACTTTTCTGCGGAGTGGCTCGACCTGAGTGAGATCGACTTCACCGAGCCGGACCGTCGACTGTACCGCGAATTCGACAGCATCGTGCAGCAGTCGATGCTGGACGAGACACATGCGTTCCTCAATCGGCTGCTGGACGAGGACCTGAGCGTCGCCAACCTGATTGATTCGGACTTCACGTTCCTGAACAGCCGGCTGGCCCGCTTCTACGACATCGATCGCGTCAAGGGAGACACGCTGCAGCAGGTGATGCTGACACCCGAGGACCGTCGGGGCGGAGTGCTCACCCACGGTTCGATTCTGAAGGTGACGGCCAACGGCACGAACACCTCGCCGGTGATCCGGGGTGTCTGGATCAACGAACGGCTGCTGGGCGTGCGGATTCCGTCGCCACCGGAGAACGTCCCGGCGATCGAACCGGACATCCGTGGAGCGACAACGATCCGCGAGATGCTTGCGAAGCATCGTTCGATCGAGTCGTGTGCCGCCTGCCACGTGAAGATCGATCCGCCCGGCTTCGCTCTCGAAAACTTCGATGCGGCCGGTCAGTGGCGTGAACGGTATCCGCTGCTGTCGAAGCGGCGACCCGGAGGAGGACCGAAGATTGATCCGAGTTACGAACTCCCGGATGGTCGAACGTTCCAGAATGCTGAAGAGTTCCAGAGTCTGATTCTCGAATCACCGGAGAACATCGCCCGCAACGTTGCGGAACAACTTCTGACCTATGGGACCGGTGCACCGGTCGGCTTTGCCGACCGGGACGACCTCGACCGTATCGTCGCGCAGGCTGCGGAGTCGGACTACGGCTTCCGCTCGCTGCTGCACGCGGTCATTGCCAGCCCGGTCTTTATGCGCAAATAAGAGTGGCCCCCAGAGAGGGAAACAACCATGGCAGTCACGAAGCACTTCAGTTTCAAGCAGCGTCTGAGTCGTCGCACCATGCTCCGCGGGGCCGGCGTGACGCTCGGGATTCCGTGGCTCAGCGCGATGCAGTCGGCATTTGCCGGCCCGGCGGCGCAGCAGGGGCCGCCCCGCCGCTTCGTCGCCATGACGCTCGGCCTCGGACTGCTGGGAGAGAATCTGTATCCCGAACAGCCAGGGCGGGACTACGCTCCCAGCAAGTACCTGGAACCGCTGACGGACCTGAAGAACCAGCTGACTCTGATTTCCGGCTCGTCCCACCCGGGTGTGAGCGGTGGTCACAAGGCAGAAGCGAGCATTCTGACGGCGAATCCGGCCGGTGCCTCGGGGCGGGCGAAGAACTCGATCTCGCTCGATCAGTACATGGCCAAGTATCTCGGCCATGAGACGCGGTTCCCCTCGCTGGTGCTCAGCAGTCGCGGCAGCAGCAGCCCGTCGTACACCGAGAACGGGGCGATGATTCCCGCGGAGGATTCGCCGTCGCGGCTGTTCGAGCGGCTGTTCATTGATGACACACCCGCCGAGCGGGAACGTCAGGCGGAGCGGATCCGCGAAGGTCGCAGCATCATGGATCTGGTTCGTGACGACGCCCGCCGCCTGGCCCGCGAACTGGGCCCGGGCGACCGCGACCGTCTCGACGCATACTTCACCAGCGTCCGGGAACTGGAACAGCGACTCGCCGCCTCGGAAGACTGGGCCGAGCGTCCCAAGCCGAAAGTACATGTTCCCAAACCGGTCGACATCAGCAATCCGAACGACTTCGTCGGCCGGCAGCGGCTGATGAGTGATGTTGTCCGGCTGGCGCTGGAAACCGACTCGACGCGGTTCATCACGTACCATCTGGGAAGTTCCGGCGGCGTCGTGCCGATCCCCGGCGTTGAGGAAGGGTATCACTCCCTCAGCCACCACGGCCGCGACGACGAAAAGCTCGAACAGCTCGCCATTGTCGAGGCGGAGATCATCAAGGCGTGGGGCGATTTCCTGCGTCAACTCGCCGCGACGGACGAACGGGGAACGAGCCTGCTCGACAACACGTCGATTCTGCTGACGAGTAACCTCGGCAACGCCTCGAGCCACGACAACCGGAACATGCCGGTCGTGCTTGCCGGCGGTGGCTTCCGTCATGGACAGCACCTGGCGTTCGACCGGAAGAACAACTATCCGCTGCCGAACCTGTACGTCTCGCTGCTGAACCGTTTGGGGATGGAAGTCGATCAGTTCGCGACCAGCACCGGCACGCAGACCGGGCTGGAGATGGTGTGATCAGGGGTGAGTCCTGAGCAGTGAGAGGTGAGGGATTGTCCCTCGCGGGCGTTCCCGACATGCCTTCGGCTGCGGCCGGTGGACCTCACCTGCGACGACAGCATGCTCGCCATCAGGGGCGAGCATGCCACCCGTCTATCGCTCTGGCGACAGGTGGCCGGGGTTGGAGCAGCGAAGCTGCGAAACCCCGGTATGCTGCGCTCACGTTCACGCGACACACCGGGGCCGTGACGCGATGCAGCGGCCTGGACGTCGCCATTGCATAGACGTCCGGTATCAACGTGCGGCGCGTGTCCTGCGCCCCGGCCACCCAGCCGGGAACTGCATCACCGGTTTTGATCGGCCGGCAATAGCCGGCCCTACAGGGGTAGGCTGGGACTCGTCCCAGCATCGCACTCTCTGCAACAGATCAGCAACGGAGAGCCGGTTCCAACCGGCCCCCCCTGTCCGTTCTGCATCGCCGGTTTTGATCGGCCGGCAGTAGCCGGCCCGACAGGGATGACGGTTCCTGGTCACGGCATCATACGGCCGGAGGCCGTGGCACATTCCACTGACATCGGCCCCTTCGCTCGCGTTGCTCGCTCCTGCGCCGGACACCCATGCCCTGATCTCACCTCATTTCCTCAAGCCTCGAGCCTCAAGCCTGCCGAACCACGCCCGCAATCTCGCCTCTTCCTGATTCCTCCTCCGTGCGGGCGGCGCAAAACCGCTCGCATCCATGTACGATGATGCGAGCGCCGCACGAAGTCGTACAGGAGGAATGAAGTGAGTCTGCGCTGTATCGCCCTTGGCACGGCCCTGCTGGCCGCCAGCCTTTGCCCCCCCGCTGTCACCCATGCCGGTTTCGAGGCCGGGTTCGCCCGGGCCGACATCACCCCGACCGAGCCGGTCCGCCTGTCGGGCTACGGCAACCGGGATCATGCCCACGAAGGAGTCGACCATCCGCTCTATGTCCGGGCCACAGCCCTGAAGGCGGATGACGGTCCGGTCCACATTCTCGTCGCGGTCGACACCATCGGATTTCCCGGCGTACTGACCAAGGAGATCTTCGAGACGCTCCGGCAGTCGATCGATCTGGAACGCCGGCACCTTGTCATTGCCGGCACCCACTCCCATACTGCGCCGCACATCGACCAGGGGCTCAGCAACCTGTTCGCAGCGCCCCTCTCCGCCGATGAACGTGAGAATGGCAAGCGGTACACCCGCCGGGTTCACGACACCGTCGTCGAAGTCGTGAAGCAGGCCATCGCAAACCTGGCACCGGCGCGGCTGTTCTACGGTGTCGGCGAAGCGACGTTCGCACAGAACCGACGCAGGCAGGACGGCCCGGTCGATCACACGCTGCCTCTGCTTCGCATCACAGATGAGACCGGCAAAACCACCCGCGGTCTGCTCTTCAACTACGCCTGCCACTGCACGACGTTTGGCGGGGACTACTACCGCGTGAACGGAGACTGGGCCGGCTACGCGGCTCAGATGCTTGAAGCATCGTTTCCCGACGCGGTCGCCCTGTGCACGATCGGATGCGGTGCCGATGCCAATCCTCATCGACCGGGCGGGGACAAGGCTCTCGCCGTCGCCAGGGCCCAGGGCGAGGAGATCGCCGACCAGGTCCGAGAACTGGTCGACACCGACCTGCAGGAAATCACCACCGCCCCGCAGGCGGCGTTCGGCTTTGCCGGCCTGCCGATCGACCGGCCATCACTCGAAACGCTGCGGGAGAACCTCAAGAGTCCGCGGGCGCAGTTCCGTCAGCACGCCGAAAACATGCTCGCCACACACGAACGGATGGGGCGGCTGCCCGAAACGTATCCGATGCCGGTCCATGTCTGGCGGTTCGGCGACGAGTTCGCGATGGTGTTTTTGGGCGGCGAGGTTTGCGTCGACTATGCCCTGCGAATCAGGCGGGAGTTCGGCGATCACCCGGTCTGGGTCACCGCGTACGCGAACGATGTGTTCGGATACGTTGCATCGGAGCGGATGCGGGCTGAAGGTGGCTACGAAGTCGACTCCTCGATGATCTACTACAACCAGCCGGGACGCTGGTCGAGCGGAACCGAGGAGGTGATCCTCCGACGCATCCACGAGCTGTACGACAACCGACAGCTCGACCGCCCTCTGACGGTCGACGAGGCGATCGAGTCATTCTCACTGCCGGACGGCTACGTCATCGAGCCGGTCGCGACCGAGCCGCTCATCCGCGATCCGGTCAACTTTACTCTCGACGAATCGGGGCGGCTGTGGGTCGTCGAGATGGGGGACTATCCCCGCGGCGACCCGACGCAGAAGGCAGAGGGTCCACGTGCCCGACCGTGGGACGGGCCTCCCGGCGGTCGCGTCAAGGTGCTCACCGATCGTGACGGCGACGGGCAGTACGACGAGGCGACCATCTTTCTTGATGGGCTGACCTTTCCAACCGGGGTCTTTCCCTGGCGAGACGGCATCATCGTCACCAGTTCGCCGGAGATCCTGTTCGCGAAAGACACCGACGGTGATGGAGTCGCGGACGTGCGCGAGGTGCTCTACAGCGGCTTCGTCGAATCGAATCCGCAGCACCGCATCAACGGCTTCGACTACGGACTGGATAACTGGCTCTACCTGGCCAGCGGAGCATCGAGCGGCGAAATTCTCTGCACGAAAACCGGAGAGACAGTGAACATCTCCGGCCGCGACATCCGCATTCAGCCGGATGCGGGAACGCTCGAGACGCTCAGTGGCCGCAGCCAGTACGGCCGCTGCCGGGACCAGTGGAACCGCTGGTTCGGCAACACGAACAGCCAGCCGCTGTTTCAGTTTGTTGTCGAGGACGGAGACCTGCGGCGCAATCCGTACGTCGCCGCTCCGACGGCACGGGTGTACCTCACCACACCGACCACCGCACCGCCGGTCTATCCGACCAGCCGGACGATCGACCGGTTCAACGACCTCTACGCCGCCAACCGTTTCACGTCGGCATGTGCCCCGCATGCGGTACGGGACGACCGGTTTGGTGCCGAGGGATCGGTCTTCATCTGCGAACCGGTACACAACCTGGTCAGCCGCGTTGTCACGACGTCCGCCGGCATTCCGCTCGATGGAGTTCGCCATCCCGACGAGACGCAGTCCGAGTTTCTCAGCTCATCGGATAACTGGTTTCGGCCGGTGCGGATGCTGACTGCTCCCGATGGTTCGGTCTGGCTGTGCGACATGTACCGCCATGTCATCGAGCACCCGCAGTGGATTCCGGAAGCCTGGCAGGCAAAGCTCGATCTCTATGCCGGCTTCAATCGTGGCCGCATCTGGCGGATCCGTCGTGCCGATCGCACCGCCGAACCCGCTCCCGACCTGGCGTCCCTCTCTTCGGCCGAGCTGGTTCAGGAACTCGCCTCGCCCAACGGCTGGCGGCGGGACACGTCAGAGCGGCTGCTGATCGCCCGCGCTGCAGTCGACGATGCCGTCATCGCGGCCATCAGCGACATTATCACCAGTGCGGACGATCCCCGCGTGCAGGCGCAGGCAGCGTGGACACTCGCGGCACTGAAGCCGACCGCACTCGATCTGTCGCCACTGCTGACTTCGGATGTACCGGTGGCGGTCGCCGCCGGCGTGCAGATTGCCCGTTCGCACGAGTCGCTGCATCCACAGCTGACGCAGGCGGACCTTGCCGGGCACGATGACATCCGCGTACGGTTTGCCGTTGCCCTGGCGATGGGGGACCTGCCGGCCGACGAGCGGTCCGGGACGCTCACCCGACTCGCCATCAGCGACCATGGCGATCCGTGGATGCGGGCCGCGATTCTCAGTTCGTCACTTGGCGTCGCGGACGACCTGCTGGCGGCAGTGCTGCAGCAGGCAGACGACAGCTCGGCCCGCTCGGATCTGGTGAGTGGTCTGATCGCCACCGCGCTGGCCGACGATGCCGCCCGGGGACTGGCCGAGATTCTGGTGACGATCACGCCGACAGGTGACGATGTCGAACTCTGGCAGATCCAGGCGCTGGCCACCTGTCTGGATACGCTCAGCCGTCGCAACGTCACGCTCTCAAGACTGGCTGCCGACGGCAAAGGGGATCTCGCTCAGGCACTGGCCGGTGCGGCTCCGCTCTTCACGGCTGCACGCGACATTGCCGAGGACGAAGAGCAGAAGGCCGCCTCTCGCGCGGTGGCCGTCCGGCTGCTGGGGCAGGGGGTGAGCGGACAGAAGCAGGACCGCGAGATCCTCGAGGAGCTGCTTTCCCCCCGGACAACGCCACCAGTACAGACCGCCGCCATCCAGGCGCTCTCCCGCATGGGCGCGGTCGACGTAATGCTCGAACAGTTCGGGCAGCTCACCCCCTCGTCGCGCAGGGAAGTTCTCGCCACGCTGCTGACCCGGCAGGAGTGGACCCGGCAGCTTCTCTCAGCACTTGAAGCGGGTGATCTCTCGACCGGCGACATCGATGCCTCCACCCGCGAAGCACTGACAAACCACACCGAAGCCGGCATCAAGGCAGCCGCGAAATCGCTGCTGGCGACGTCCGGCAACTCCGACCGGGCGGACGTCGTCGCGCAGTACCTCGGCAAGGTGCCCGAAGCTGGTGATGCCCAGCGGGGCAGGGGAGTCTTCGAGAAGCGGTGTGCGACGTGTCACCGGCACGGCGGCATCGGTCAGGAAGTCGGAGCGAAGCTGTCCGCGATCAAGACGCCGACGCGCGACGTGCTGCTGACGGCGATTCTTGATCCGAACCGGGCAGTCGAAGCGAAGTACTCCGGGTACGTCATCCAGACGGAAGACGGTCGCGTGCACACCGGCATGATCGTCGTGGAGAACGCCACCAGCGTGACGCTTGCCCGGCCGGACGGTCAGCGAACGACGATTCTGCGACTGGACATCGAAGAGATGCGGGGCACCGGTCGTTCCTTCATGCCGGAGGGCCTGGAGAAGGACCTTTCGCCGCAGGATCTGGCGGACGTGATGGCGTTCGTCCAGGAAGTGCGCGAGTAGCCGGCCAGCGGGTTGCGCTCCCCCTTGGGTGGCTCCGGTCTTCAGACCGGAGCGGCGCAGCCGCAGGAGGTTGTTCACAGATCGTGCGAACGCTGCCCCAAAACCTCTTGTCGCTCCGCGACCCCGGGGCAGCGGCTGCACGGCCGGAGGCCGTGGCACACGTGCTGTTCAGGGTAGCTTCTTCGCACGCACGGCCGGAGGCCGTGGCACAACGGCAGTTCGTCCGTCGCCCCCTACGAGATCACCGGCAACGACGGTCCGCCCGGCGTCTGTGGTGAGGTTCCCTCCGCCGGGGGCCACTCGTCGATGTACTCGTAGTACACGTTGCGCTGGCGGGGGATGTAGCCGGCCTCGGTGATGCACCGGCGGATCGATTCGACCGTCAGATGGAACACCGTCCCGGCCTGCGAAACGACGTTCTCCTCGATCATCAGACTTCCCATGTCGTTGGCGCCGAACCGCAGGGCAATCTGGCCAATCTTCTCACCCTGCGTCACCCACGACGACTGCACGTTCGGGATGTTGTCCAGATACAGCCGCGAAACCGCCTGCGTCTTGAGATACTCGAACGCACCGGACGGGGGGAGCTGGGACATGTCGGTCCCCCCTTTACGGTCGCCGCCGAACCACGGTGCGTGATCGGGGGGCTGATGCGTCCAGCAGATGAACGCCGTGAATCCGCACGTTTCGTCCTGTACCTGCCGCAGGCGGTCGAGGTGTTCAACACGCTCCTCGAGCGTTTCGACATGGCCGAACATCATCGTGCAGGTGCTCTTACCGCCGAGGCGATGCCAGACCCGGTTCACCTCGAGCCAGCCGTCGGTCAGCACCTTGCCGCGGGTGATCGCCTTGCGGACGCGGTCGACGAGAATCTCGCCCCCGCCCCCCGGCAGGCTGCCCAGGCCGGCGTCACGCAGTCGCTGCAGGACCGTTTCGAGCGGCAACTTGCTGATCTTGTGGAAGTGCCACAGTTCCGGCGGGCTGAAGCCGTGCACGTTGACCTGCGGAAACTTCTCCTTCATGCCCCGCAGCAGGTCTTCATACCACTCGAGCGGCAGCTGAGGATGCAGCCCTCCCTGCAGCAGGATCTGATCGCCCCCCAGGTCGACTGTCTCCTGGATCTTCTGGTGCAGCACTTCGTCGGAGAGGACGTACGCCTCGCTGTGTCCGACCGGCCGGTAGAACGCGCAGAAGTCGCAGATCGCCGCACAGACGTTCGAGTAGTTGATGTTCCGGTCGATGTTGTACGTGCGGTACGGCTCCGGATGCAGCCGACGGGTCACGGCATCCGCGGCCTGCCCGATCGCCGTCAGGTCGTGCGACTGCAGCAGCGTGACGGCTTCGTCGGCGGAAATCCGTTCGCCTGCGGTCGCCTTCTCCAGGATGGGGGCGATGTTGCGGTCAATCGGGGCAATCATGCAGGCACCATGTGTGGCTGAAGGGCGCGGCAATCGCCGCGGTGTGATCAATGTGTGTTTGCCGTGGCGGATGTTCCGGGTGCATCGGCAAAGCGCGATGTCGTCTCACCGAACAGCGGGTGCCCCAGATCGGGAATCAGTTCGAGACGGGTCGCCAGTTCCCGGAACAGTCGCAGCCCGCTCCGTTCCGCGGAACCGAGATGGAAGTGCAGGTTGCGGGTCAGGTACTCGACGGCCGCCGGCTGACTCATTCCCAGCTGCGGGCCTTCCCGCCGGGCAATCTCGTCGACGATCTCGAGACCGTGGTTCCGCACGGCACTGAGAGGTGCGCCCAGATCCACGCCGGAGCAGTCCCGCCGGGCCACCCACATCGCGAAGACGAACGGCAGGCCGGTCCAGGTGGACCATTCGGTTCCCAGGTCCCAGACGGTGTCGAACGACTCCTCCGGCGGATGAATCGCCCGATCGCCGATCAGAAGTACGGCATCGGCCGACGTATCCCGCGTGGTCGCGTCGAGCGGGAGCGGCTCGACCTCGGGAGTCACACCGTACCGCTCCTCGAGCATGATCTTCACGAGGGCGGCACTCGTGCGCGATCCCTCATCGAGAGCGAGCGATCGGATCTTGCCGGGATGGACGCGACTATACAGCTTCACGCTCAGCACCGGCCCCCGCGTGGCGACGCAGGCGTCGGAGACGACGATGTAGTTTTCGTCGCCAAATGCTTCGACGGAAGGAATCAGCGCGACATCGAGCCGGCCGGCAGCCAGATCATCGGCCAGCCGACTGGGGACGTCGAGGACAAGTTCCGCTCCCGGAATTGTCGCCGACAGTCCTTCGATGAGGGGCTTGGAGTTGAGATATCGAACGGCTCCGATGCGTACCGGATCCTTCGGCACAGTTCCTGACATGCGGCTACTTTGAATCATTGTGGCTGTCACCTCGCAACGTGGCCCGGATTATACGGGACAGCGGTAAGGTCGCAAACGAGGGGCTTGTTCAATGTTCGGGGGACTGGCTACCATGCGACCGACAACCTAACCGTCGAAGTCTCTGAGGATTAACGGAAATCACATGCAGCCGTTGCGCGTCGGGTTGATTGGCCTGGGAACTGTGGGAACCGGCGTGAGCCGCATTCTCCTCGATCATGCGGACCGCGTGACTCGGCGAGCCGGTCGCCCGACAGGATCTCGACGTCGCTGAAATCGGAATGCCGCTCGAGCTGCTGCACGGCCTCCGCCTCGCCCTGCACGAGCAGGCGGTCGCCGGCCTTGAGGGGGACGTACGCGAGGTTCGTCAGCCGGTAGCCCCTGCGCCGCAGTATGCCGACGACGGCCACGTCGTAGCGGCTGCGGAACGCGGCGTGCCGGACGAGTTCGGCGACCAGGGGCGATCCCTCGGTGATCGTGACCTGCGCATACACGACTTTCGACGCGACCATCGACTTCAGTACCGGCGCCTCGCGCTCGATCACCAGGTCGGACCAGCGGCGCAGCTCCCGGAACTGGTCGACGCGGCCCTGCACCAGAAGGCCGTCGCCGGCCCGGAGCACGGTTTGCCGGCCCGGGAGCGTTTCACTGCGGCCTGCGCGGATCAGCGACAGGATCGAGAGGCCGGTCGAGCGGCCGATGCGGCTCTCGGCGATCGTGCGACCGACGAGCAGCGAACCCGCGGGAACGTGCATCAGGAACGTGCGTTCGTGCAGTTTGTAGCGGGCGCGCAGGCTGCGCTGGCTGACCTGCCGCTCTACCTCGCCCTTGCCCTTCGGCAGCAGCAATCTCCCGAACAGGGCGATGAACAGCACGCCGACGATCATCACGCCTGCGCCGATGGGCGTGAAATCGAACAGCGTGAAGCGCTCGTAGCCACCCTGCGACATCGACTCGCTGATCAGCAGGTTCGGCGGCGTGCCGATCAGCGTCATCAGGCCGCCGAGCAGCGTGGCATAGGCCAGTGGCATCAGGAGGCGCGCGGGCGGGATGCGCGTCCGGCGTGCGATGTCGATCACGACCGGCAACATCAGCGCGGCGACGCCGATGTTGTTCATGAACGCGGACAGGACGGCGGCGGTGATCATGATCACCACGATCATCGGCACTTCGCGGCGGCCGGCAAGCCGCAGCACCTGGCGGCCGATGATGTCGGCGATACCGGTGCGCGTCAGCCCTTCGCTCAGGATGAACATGGCCCAGACGGTGACGACGGCACCGTTCGAGAATCCGGCCAGTGCCTCGTTCGGAGTGACGAGCCCGGTCATCGCGAGCGCCCCGAGCACGAGCAGGGCGACCAGGTCCATGCGAATGACTTCGCTGATGAAAAGGATCAGCGCCACGACAAGAATGCCGAGGACTATCGCAATTTCATTTGTCATGAAGTCACGGGTCTGTGAAGGTACTCCGTTGGCCTCTCACTGTTTATACACGATTCATGAAAGCAGCGGACATCTACACGCCGCGTCGGCCGAGACGGAGCCGCGAACTGCGCCTGCGTGGCGTCGACGTCACCGTGCACGAGTGGGGCGACGCCGGCGACCCGCTGCTCGTCTACCTGCACGGCTGGGGCGACTGCGCGCCGACGTTCCAGTTCGTCGTGGACGAGATGGCGGGCGCCTGGCACGTCGTCGCGCCTGACCTCCGCGGATTCGGTGACAGCCGCGTCGACGCCACGTCGTACTGGTTCCCGGATTACCTCGCGGATCTCGATCGCATACTGGACCAGTACTCGCCGACGCGCCCGGTCTGCCTCGTGGGGCACAGCATGGGCGGCAATGTCGCCGGACTGTACGCCGGCGCGATGCCACGACGCGTCGCGGCCTTCGCGAACCTCGAGGGCTTCGGGCTGCCCGACAGCCGGCCCGGCGACGCGCCGGCGCGATATCGCGAGTGGCTGGAGGCGGCGAGGACCCTTGACGGTTTCGCGACGTATCCGGATTTCGCGCGTCTTGCACAGCGGCTGGAACGCCGGCACCCGCGGCTGGGTGCGGCGCGCGCGGCGTTCGTCGCGCGATGCTGGGCGGTCGAGGCGCACGGCGAGGTGCGCCTGAAGGCGGACCCGCTGCACAAGGTGCCGAACCCGGTGCTGTACCGCCGCGCCGAGGCGGAGGCCAGCCTGCGCCACGAGTGGGGCGGCGACCACGAGCGCAACCTGACCTTCGCTCAGCCGCGGTGCAGAGCTTCGGCGATGCCGCCTTCGTCGAGTTCCTGGAAAGCCAGGAGGTGGAGGGCGTGAAGCTGGGCGACCACCCGGCCTTCGTGCGCGCCTTCGCCACCATCGGCCGCGCCATGGGCGAGGACGTCCCGCTGAGCGGCGAGGGGGCGAGCGGCGGCGGCAGCCTGCAGGCGCGCATCGACGCGCTGCACGCCCTGCAGGACAGCGATCCGCAGAAGTACGCCACCCGCGCCGTGCAGAGCGAGTTGCAGTCGCTCTACGGCCGGCTCTATGGCGGCCAGCCAGTGGTCGGGGCGGAAGGGCGGCGGCTGTAGGCCGCGACACCTAAAGACCTTCTTCCGACTCTCCTTCCTCTCGCCTGGGCGGAGTTTTCCATGACCGATGATGCCTCTCCGGAGGCTGCCGGCACTGATGCTGGCGGCCCGCTTCCTGCTGCGCGCGCAGAGCCTGCCTTCACGATCCGCAAGGTGCCGCCGCCGACGGCGGCCGAGTTTCAGGCGCGGCGCGCGGCCATGGAGCGGGCGATCAAGTTCGGCGCGGCGCCCTACCGCGACGCCGAGGGCAAGGCGTGCTACGTCTTCTTCAAGGAAGCCAACAACGCGCCGGTCGAGGCCTGGCAGCGCGACCGTGAGGCCAAGCGCGGCTACCGCCGCACCCAGTACGCCCGCAAGGCCGCGGGCCAGATGGCCTGGCACCCGGAAGACCAGATCGAACTCGGGAAAAGGCTGGGGGTGATCTATCACCGCGAGGGCCGTAGTGTGGAAGGTGCCGCCGAGCGCGGCCTCTACGACGCCATCTGGCGCTACGAGCACGTCTACGACAGCTTCACCGTGCCCCGGCGCATCGGCGGCGGAAACGCCGTCCAGATCATCGAGACCGGGCGCATCGCCGCGGTGGCCGAGGAAGAGGGGCGCAAGCTGCAGGCCGAGGACCCCAGGGCCCTTGGCGGCTTCTGGGTGCGCGACCGCAAGAACCTCGGCCTCATCTACGTCGTTCCCAACGCCGATCCCAATGCATATGAGACATTGGCGGGGGGAAGCGGTGACACGGTGCTGCTGGGCGATGCCCAGGCCGCAGGTTCCACCACGCCGCCGCCAGCAGAGGTCGAACCGAGCGACGGGACGGAGGCGACGAGCTCCCAAGTCTCGGAGGCCTCCGAGATATCGAACCTTGCCGACGAGGCCGAGCGGCTGCCGGACGAGGCCGAACTCGACCCGCGGGAGGAGCTGGAGTTGCTTCGGCAACTGGGTGTGGACGTCGACGCGCCGACCCTTCCGGGTAGCCGTGTCCACACATTGACGGAGGCCACGACCACCCGAATTGAGAGGCCGGTCAGCAACGACTCTCTATCGAAGATCGCAAGCGAGTTCGAGCAGGAATGGGGGCGACTACAGCGGTATGGCATCCGCTATTACATGCACCCGGAACTGCGCGAGGCTTTCGACGCCCTGCCGGACGTTGCCGAACTCGCAGAGATCGTCAAATCGCTGATCCCGGGGGGCGGAGAAGGCCAATCCCTTCTCGACTACAACGAAGCGGCAAACCGTTTTGTCGACCGTGTTGGTGAAGGCGATGTTGCCGGAGCGCAGCAGGCCGCTATCGACGTGGCCAACGGCCTGGCTGGCGCCATTCCGGTGGCGGGTCGGGCCGGAAAGGTTCCGGAGGCGGTTCAAAGGTTCAAGCGGGCGGCGGAAGCGGCGAAGATCAGGAAGGGCGTGCCGCCGCGCCGGCCATTGCAGATCGTTTTCGAGAGAACGCCCGGGCCCAACGAAGCAAGGCGG
>ENA-ORCW01000546-ORCW01000546.1-marine-metagenome-genome-assembly--contig:-NODE-546-length-19264-cov-3.718664_pt1 | contig 19264 bp, 16 predicted proteins | sample MGYA00237784_ERZ508517 | MGnify/ENA primary metagenome ERZ508517 (study PRJEB26187, sample SAMN06268979) | marine metagenome | isolation source: Tt ae E1 feedstock associated aerobic enrichment on... | reverse complement strand
ATGCCATGGGGCGGATCCTTGCGACGGTTGGCGTAGCGGCCACCATAGCGCGTCGGGAGAATAATGCAACAGGCCCGGCAGCTCGAGGGTTCCTGCGCGCGGATCACGGTTTCCACCCGGGAGCTCACGGGCCCGGCTCGCCAGCACACGGCATGGCGTACGCACTGGCGGGCAAGGCGTCGGTGGCAGCCGGTGTGTCGTGAGGTCATGGCACCCGGCGTCAAGTCGGCGGGCTGGAGCTGCATGTTGTTTGTCGTTACCCCCGAGCTGACGCTCGGAGTTCGCCTGCTCACGCACGGGGGGCGATCAGTGGCGCGAGAGGCGGTCGGCGAGGAACTGGTGGCGGGTGTTGAACAGGCGGCGGAAACTGAGCAGCACGACCAGCGTCGTTCCCATGGCCGACCCGGCGGCGATGAGGAACATGACGACGATCTGGTAGCGGACGGCGGACATCGGTTCGGCCCCGGCGAGGATCTGTCCGGTCATCATGCCGGGCAGGCTCACCAGACCGACGACCATCATCGAGTTGATGATGGGGATCATGCCGGTGCGGATGGCCGCCTGGACGGTGGGGCGGGCCGCTTCCCAGCGGGTTCCTCCCAGGCAGAGGAGCAGCTCGACTTCGTTCCGCTTGCCGACAAGGTCGTCGGTGAAACGGTCCAGGCCCAGCGAGATGCCGTTGAGCGTGTTGCCCAGGATCATTCCCATCAACGGGATGGCGTACTGGGCCGGGGACTGCAGCCATTCACCCGGTGAGAGGATCGCGGTGAGGGCCACGCCGATGACGACCCACGAGCTGGTCATGACGGCAATGAGGCTGGCGGTCCAGATCCCTTTGAAGCGACGGTCGGTACGGCGGACGGCGGCGGTGCCGGCGATGCAGGACATCAGCAGCATCAGGCCGGCGACGGCAGCGGGATGGTTGCGGGCGAAGATCCATTTGAGAACCAGGCCGACCAGCAGCAGCTGGACGACGGTGCGGATCGAAGCGATCAGCAGTCGCTGTTCGAGACCCAGCCGCATGACCAGCGAGATGATGCCGTTGATGAGGATCAGCCCGGCGGCGATGGCAACGTCGAGGTTGGAGAGGTCGTGGTAGTTCATTCGGGAGGGGTGAGAGATGAGTCTTGAGGGGTGAGGAGATTTCAGAGCGGGGATTCCGGCGAGTCTGGAGCGTGAGGGCCGGGGGCAAACCCGTTGACTGTTCGTGGTGCGTTCCGAGTGGTGTGCGGACGCCTGATGTCGGACGTCGCAGATCATCAGGCGATGCCTGACCTACGGCTTCTTGACGACGCGGCCGCCCGCGAGGTGCAGGATGTGGTCGGACATTCGCTGCGTCTGGGCGTCGTCGTGGGTGACCCAGACGGTCGCCCGGGTATTGTCCTCGGCGAGCCAGTCGGTCACCAGGGATTCGACGGCGTGGACCGAGTCCGCATCGAGGGCGGCGGTCGGTTCGTCGAGGAGGAGCAGCTGCGGATTGAGCTGGATTGCACGGAGGACGGCGACGATCTGCGCTTCCCCGCCCGACAGGTGTTCCCGCTGGCGAGTGAGGAATGATTCATCGCGGCCGACGTGGCTCAGCAGTTCGATGATGCGGTCGCGGTCGTACTGGTGTTCGTCGTGTGCGCGAAGCTGAAACGGAAGCTGCAGGTTCTCCTCAACGGTTCCTTCGAGCAGTGTCGGACGTTGCTGGAGGTAGACGACGCGGCTGCGATAGCGGGGGGTGTCGGTGTTGGCGACGGGTTTTCCGTGGAAGTGGATTTCGCCGGCGTCGATCGGATCGAGCAGGGCCAGGGCCCGCATCAGGACGGTTTTGCCGGCCCCGGAGGAGCCTCGGATCGCCCAACGCTGTCCGGGGTCGACGCGGAGGGAGACGTCGGTGAGGAGCGGTGTTTCGCCATCGCCTGTGCGGTGCAGGTTGCGGGCTTCGAGGAGTGGGGTGGTCATGGTGGCTGGTGTGTGAACTGCATGTCGTTTGTCGTTACCCCCGAGTGACGCTCGGGGGTCGCCTGCCAGTTGTCGTGCAGGTTGATGGTTGTTGGGACGCCGAACCATCATGGGGGACAACATGCTCGCCTTGGAGGGCGAGGATGGCACCCGGCGCGGGCACCCGATGTGAATCCGGGTTTACATGAATTGCCTCTTGCCGGCTGCGCCGGCCCCGGTTGGCGAGCAACCGGGGCTACCCGGAATTGCATGTTGTTTGTCGTTACCCCCGAGCTGACGCTCGGGGCTCGCCTGGTAGTTATCGTGCAGGTTGATGGTTGTTGGGAGGGCGAACGATCATGGGTGACAACATGCTCGCCTTGGAGGGCGAGCATGGCACCCGGTGTCGAGTTGGAGGTTTGGTATCGGTCGGTTGGAACCGGCCCTACGGCTCCTGTAATTCGATTGCCGTTACCCCCGAGCTGACGCACGGGGCTCGCCTGCCGGTTGTCGTGCTGGTTGGTGGTTGTTGGGATGTCGAATGATCATGGGTGACAACATGCTCGCCTTGCGGGGCGAGCATGCCACCCGGCGATTCATGCTGGACTACCACGGCAATCGGGTGGCGTGGACGCTGGTGGTGAGGGCTTCTGCACGGGCGGGGTCGATGCGCGCGGGGAGGAGGTTTTCCAGGTTGGCAGCGGCGGTCCCCATGCCGAGCTTCACGGCATCGACCAGTCCCCTGCCCTGTTCGATCGCGACGGCCAGTCCGGCGGCAAGACAGTCGCCGCAACCGATCGGGTTCACCACCTGTCGGGGGGCGACCGGATCGAGCCGCCAGGCTTCGTTCGGTGAGGCGGCGTAGACGGGGCCGGCGCCGTCGGTGACGACGACCCAGTCGGCTCCGCGATCCTGAAGCTGGTGGATCGCCTGGCGGAGCCCGGCTTCATCATTGATGGCGATATCAACGGTGGCGGCGAGTTCTTCGCGGTTCGGTTTGACGACGCGGGGGTGACAGGTGAGCGCTTCGATCAGTTCCCTGCCGCGGATGTCCAGCACTGCCGGGCGATCGGTTCGCTGGAGCAGCGTGCGGTAGTAGTCCGAGGGAGTGCCGGCGGGAAGCGAGCCGCTGAGGATGAGGACGTCGGCGGTGGCGGCTTCGTTGGCAAAGCGGTCGAGGAAGGTGTCCAGTTCCTGTTCGGTCAGGGCGGGAGCGTTTTCGACGAGCTCGGTGGTGCGGCCGGCGGCGGTTTCGCGGATGGTTGTGCAGACACGCGAGGACGCAGCCGTTTCGATCCACTGCATCGCGACGCCTTCGGACTGCATGTCGGTCTGCAGTGCGTGGCCGGCCGGTCCGCCCGCGACGGAGAGTCCGCGGCAGGGGGATCCGAGGCGGTGGACGGCGATAGCGGCGTTGAGCACCTTGCCGGACGCACACCAGTGCACCTGTGAGGCCCGGTTGACCTGGCCGGGGTGGAGCTGTGCGAAGTCGGCAATCTGCTGCCAGGCGGGTGAGAGTCCGGCGGCGAGGATCACAGCATTTTCTCCAGCAGCGCGGTCAGTTCGTCGTCGGTGAGCTGTTTCGGGTTGCCCCGCATGCTGTTGCCATGCGAACTCGGGACGATGTCGGCGATCTGTTCCCGCTGCACGCCGAGTTCGGAGAGTGTGCGGGGGATGCCGATGCGGCGGCAGAGTGCTTCGATGTGTTCAACGAAGGCGTCGGCGAGTTCGTCGGGATCGTTCGATTGGCAGTCGGTCAGCAGGCGGCCGAGGTGGGCCAGGTCGTCGCGGCGGACGTCGCGGTTGACCCGCAGGGCGGCGGGAAGCATGACGGCGCAGGCGATGCCGTGCGGTGTGCGGCAATGAACGCCCAGGGCGGCGGCGACGCCGTGGGCCAGTCCGAGCCCGGAGTTGGCCAGAGCCATGCCGGAGAGGAAGGCGGCGTGGGACATGGCTTCGCGGGCGGGGCGGTTGCTGGGTTGTTCGACGGCAGTGACGATGGCGGGAAGTGCCCGCTGGAGCCCTTCGAGGCAGAGGGCGCGGGTGAAGGGCTGAGTGCGGGCGGAGATGTCGCTTTCGATGAGCTGCGTGATGGCGTCCATGCCGGTCGCGGCCGTCACGCCGGCCGGGACGGAGACGGTCAGTTCGGGGTCGATGAGGACGGCGTCGGCGACCATGCGGGGGGAGCGGAGGCTCTTTTTGAAGGGCGGGTCGTAGCAGGAGATGACGGAGTTTTTCGTTGCTTCGCTGCCGGTGCCGGCCGTGGTGGGGACGGCGATGAACGGCAACGTGGGATGGTCGATGGTCAGGCCGCTGCCGACGCCTTCGAGAAAGTCGCGGACGGAGTTGCCGTGGCGGTGGGTGGCGAGAGCGGCCACGGCCTTGGCGAGGTCGATGGCCGATCCGCCGCCGAGTCCGATGACGAGGTCTCCGTCGGCGGGCTGATGCTCGAGGAGGCGGGTGACGGTCTGGTCGACGTCGTGGACTTCGGGCTCGTGAGTGATCTGTCCGACGGGGATGGTGTCGACGCCGGCGGCGTGCAGTTGCTCGCGGATTTCGTCAACCAGGCCGGTCGCTGCGAGAGTGCGTGAACCGGTGATGAGGAACGCGCGTCGGCCGAGTTCGGCGGCGAGTGAGGCGAGTTCGGTGCGACGCCCCCAGCCGAAGACGACACGGCGGGGCAACTGCAGATCGTATTGTGGACAACCGCTGATCATGTTCTGACTCCCCGCGGAGCATACACCACCCCTCACCGGTCGTATAGAATCGGAGATGCGTCACGAATGCGTGACGCGGAAGCAGCCGCACTGGTGACGCCCAGGATTACGATCAGAGCGTTCCGGCGGCTGCTGACTTTCGAAGTGATCCTGTCCGGGCGTGTGTTGCACACGAACCTGTTGGCGATACCACAGAAAAGGTGGAACCGTATGCTCAGTCGACTGGCGATTTCCCCATGGCGGGCCCTGTGCGTGGCGCTGGCTGTTTCTGTCCTGTCTCCCTGGGCTGTCCGTGCCGAGCGGATCGAGGAGGCGAGCTCCCGGCTTCTGGGCGACGTCAAGTTTCTGGCGTCGGATGAACTGGAGGGGCGTGGCGTCGGCACGGAGGGACTCGACAAGGCGGCGGAGTACATCCGGGATGCCTTTGCGGCTGCGGGGCTGGACGTGACGGTCGAGGGTGGGGATGCGTATCAGGAATTCGAGGTGATCGACGGCGCGAAGCTGACCGAGCCGAACGGCCTCGCGCTCAACGGGCCGGATGGTGAGAGCATCACGCTGGAGCTGGGGAAGGACTTTACGGTCGCGTCCTTTGGTGGTGCCGGGGTGTTCGATGCACCGATCGTCTTCTGCGGCTATGGAATCGAGGCGAAGGAACTGGAGTACGACAGCTTTGCGGGCGTCGATGTGAAGGACAAGGTGGTCGTCATCATGCGACGGACGCCGCAGCAGGCCAATCCGCACGGGCTGTTTGCTTCGGGGCATGGCGGGTCGCGGCATGCGGCCCTGCGGACGAAGGTGAGCAACGCGTTTCAGCATGGTGCGGCGGCGGTGCTGTTCGTGAATGACCCCTATTCCGGACGGAGCGAAGCGGAGCAGCTGCAGACGCAGCTGAAGAAGGCGTCCGATGAGGTGGTCGCCGTGGCGGTGAAGATTGCCGAGGCGGAAGGTGATACCCCGCCGGCGGACCTGCTCAAGGAGCTGCGGGAGCGGACGAATCACTACCGCCAGGTGCAGGAGCAGGTCGAGACGCACAATGACGACACGCTGATGGAGTTCGGCTACGGCGGGACGCGGGGCGGCAAGTCGATTCCGATCGTGCACATCAAGCAGGACGTGTGCGACCGGATGCTGAAGTCGAGCCTCGGCAAGTCGCTGGCGGAGATCGAAGCAGAGATTGACGAGACGGGCGAGCCGCAGAGTGCCCAGCTCTCCGGCTGGAAAGCCGAGGGGCAGACGAGCTTCGAACTGGTGCGGGTGCCGGTGCGGAACGTGATCGGCGTGCTGGAGGGGAGCGGTCCTCACGCAGACGAGACGATCGTGATCGGTGCGCACTACGACCACGTCGGTCTGGGGGGAGAAGGATCGCTGGCTCCGGGCGTGAAGGAAGTTCACAACGGTGCGGACGACAACGCATCGGGAACGGCGGCGCTGATCGAACTGGCCCGGCGACTGGGGGCACGGAAGAAGCCGCTGCCGCGGCGACTGGTGTTCATCGCGTTCACCGGCGAGGAACGAGGGCTGCTCGGTTCGGCTCACTACGTGCGGGAGCCGGTCTTTCCACTGGAGTCGACGGTCGCGATGTTCAACATGGACATGGTGGGGCGGCTGGATGGTGAGAAGCTGACGGTGTTCGGGGCGGGGACGTCGTCGAAGTGGGAAGAGCTGCTGGACCGTCTCGGGGAGTCGAGCGGGCTGGAGCTGGTCCGCAAGCCGGAAGGGTTCGGTCCGAGCGATCACTCGTCGTTCTATGCGAAAGAGATTCCGGTGATTCATCTGTTTACCGGAACGCACACGGATTATCACCGGCCGTCGGATGACTGGGACAAGCTGAACGTGCGGGGGATGGCCCGGATCGTCGATCTGCTGGAGGCGATGGTCGTGGAGGTCGCCTCGGCGGATGAGCGGCCGGACTACGTGGCGATCAAGGGAAAAGCGTCGCTGGCACGGAGCGGCAGTCGTCCGTACTTCGGTTCGATTCCGGACTTCGGCACCGAAGCCGAGGGGTATGCGATCTCCGGAGTGTCGCCCGAGAGTCCTGCCGCCAAGGGGGGGCTGAAAGGGGGAGACGTGATCATCCGGATGGGCGGGCAGCCGGTCGGCAGCCTGGATGACTTCGATCTGGCTCTGAGGAAGTTCTCTCCCGGCGAGGAAGTGGACGTTGTCGTGCTCCGCGACGGCAACGAAGTGAAACTGAAGGTGACTCTGGCGGCACCGCGATCATGACCGAGACGTTGCGTGTCCTCATTACGGATCGTCCCTGGAGCGATTCCGACATCGAGCGGGAGATCCTTGCCGAGGTCGGGGTGGAGGTTGTCGACGCCCCCTCCGGCGACGAGGAGACGCTGGTCGAGGCGGCGCGTGACTGCGTGGCGATCGCGACCTGCTGGGCGAAGGTGACCGGGCGGGTGATCGAGGCAGCCGAGCATTGCCGCGTGGTTTCGCGGATGGGGATTGGCCTGGACAACATCGCGGTGGACGTCGCGACGGAGCGGGGGATCCCGGTCACCAACGTGCCGGACTACTGCGTTGAGGAAGTCTCGGACCATGCCCTGGCCCTGCTGCTGGCACTGGCGCGGAACATCGGGTTCTTTCACGGCCGGACGAAGCGGGGTGAGTACGACCTGTCGGCGGCCGGTGCGATGCGGCGGCTCTCGGAGTGCACGCTGGGGCTGGTGGGGCTGGGGAACACGGCGCGGGCCCTGGTTCCGAAGGCCCGGGCGCTGGGCCTGACGGTGATCGCGACGACGCAGTCGGGCAACGACTACGGGACCGGCTGTCGGATGGTTCCGTTCGAGGAGCTGCTGGAGGAGAGCGATTTCGTCTCGGTGCATGCGCCGCTGACGGAGTCGACGCGGCGGATGTTCGATGCGGCGGCGTTTGGGCGGATGAAGCGGACGGCGTTTCTGGTCAACACGTCGCGGGGCGGGCTGATCGACGAGTCGGCGTTGTGGGAGGCGCTGCAGGCGGGAGAGATCGCCGGGGCCGGCCTGGATGTGTTCGATCCGGAGCCGCCCGATCTTCAGCAGCCGCTGTTTTGTGATGAGCGGGTGATTGTGACTCCGCACGCGGCGTTTGTTTCGCAGGAATCGGTTGTTGAGTTGCGTCAACGTGTTGCGAAACAGATTGCTGCGGTGCTCTGCGGAGAGCGGCCTGCGAGCGTCGTCAATCCTGAGGTTTACGACGACGGCGCTGCAAAAAAAAGCGGTGACTGAGCGACGTTGCCGTGTGCTTTACGGCATGTTGCAAAAAGTAAGCTAGAGTTGCGATGCGGGGTGTTGCGTCCGCACCGCAGTCGGGCGGGGCGCACTGCGCGGAACGATTGTGCGGATGATGGTGGTTGAATGGTGCGCGTACCGGTTCCGGGACGGGCCCGCGAGGTCACCTGCGGGAGAGGTCCGCGCTTTTCGGGACAGTGGCGACAATGGCGGCATCTGATCTCAGTCGTGGAGACGCCGATCCTGTCGATGATGCCGATACCGGCAACGGAGAAACTGTGCACACTGACGGAACGGGCACCGCACAACTCGAAGTTCTCCAGGAACAGCTCGCGTACAAGGACGAGCTTGTTGCAGAGCTGACTGCGCGTCTGGAAGAAGCCGCCGAGCAGCTGGACCGACTTCAGCGGAGCGGCGTTCGGGCAGCGACCACTGGTGGTCCGGCGCTTCCGGGAGACCTGGTGGACGAGCAGCGGCAGCTGACTCAGGAGCTCTCATCGGCGGTTCGTGACTGGCAGGAGATGAATGCGGCGGTTCTGCTGTCGCAGATTGATGGCCGGTTGCGGGATCTGCAGGAACAGCTGGCCGGTCAGCCGCGACTGGTGAGCCCCGGGACGCCAGTTCCTGCCTCGGGACCGACGACTGCCGGTTCGGACGCGGGCGAGGAGGAGAGTCCCGACGAAGGTCAGATTTCGGATGCCTGGGAGGCGATGAAAGCCCGGTTGCTCAACGGGGCCGAGGCACCGGAGCATCCTGAGTCCGAGGAAACGAAGCCTCCGGCGAAGTCGCAGCCAGCGGGGGGGCAGCCTGCGGTGCCGGACGCGGCCTCATCGGAGTCGGCGGCCGCCGCGAACGGTCAGGTTTCGGAGGTTGCGGCACCGGAGCCGATCGACCTCGACGCTGCCGATCGGGACGATCTGGTCATGGCGGTACTGGCGCGTGACGACTACATCACGTACCTGCTGCAGACGCTGGCCGATACGGAGCAGCGGATGGAGCACGGCGTCGACTGGTCGCAGCTCGGGAATGCTCCCGAAGAGCTGACCCGACAGCTTCAGGAGGAGCTTGAACGGATCACGCAGCGTGGTCGGCGCGAGGAATTGCGCCTGTCGCTGGAGCGGGCCCGGCTGTCGCGCGAGCAGGCCAAGCTCGATCAGCTGCGGGCGGTTCTGGAGCGGCAGTTGCGCACGCCGGGGGCAGCCAAAGCGGACGAAGAGCACCCCGAGGGGGGATCGTCCGACGCGGACCGGAAGGCACGATGGTCGCGGCTGTTTGGGGCGAGTTAGAGGTGAGTCTTGAGCTGTGAGTCTTGAGGGAATTGCCGTGACTCGCGTCACCCGGATCCGTGCGCTGAGGGCACTGCTTATCGCAGGCCGGGGCCGGTTGTCTGGTGTGTGGCCTGCTGGACCGCGGGGACGCTGAGCGGGGGCGTCAGCGGCGGTGCCATGGGTGATGGTGCGACGGGCGAGGACGGCGCGCGACCGATCATGGTTGCGTTCTGACGCTGACCCCCCGGGTACGCTTCGATGACCGTCTCGGTCCGCTTGTGCTGGTCGAACTCGATGCCGTTGGCCATCGTGACTTTCATGTCGACGGTGCGAGTGACGCGGGATTCCCGCGGCAGGCCGGTGTCGCGGAAGAGCGTGCACTGTCCGGTCGACGATCCACCCAGGACCGTGATCCGCACATTGGGATTCGTGTCGGCTCCCTGCCCGAGCGTGGTGGACGGGGCGATCGTGCCCTCGATCTGGACGACGGCGAACTGGTCGTCGAGATTGGTGAGGGTGTAGCTGGTGTTCAGCTCCATTGGAATCGGCCGGGAGATCCGGCGGGGCCGCCGCCAGGTATCGCCGGGACTGGTCTCGGTGTTGTACGGCAGCAGTCCGATGGTGTTGTCGATGAAGTCGGAGATGCCCTTCTCTCCGGTGCCGGCTTCCATGGCGAGGAGCACCTGCTGGCGACGGTCGGCGGGGACGTTAGCCAGGCAGCGTTCGAGGAATTCCTGGAAGCCGACGACTTCGACAATGCGGTTGTCCTGTCCGATCCAGAAGGAGAATCCGTCGCGGACCATGCCGTGGTACGCCTGCAGGATCGGGGGAATCTGCTGAGGCGGGTTGGCGGAGTCGTAGGTGATGCGGTCTTCGCCGATCTCCTGCGAGAACCGGACGCGATCGTAGGTGATTCCCAGATGTGTGCGGTCGGCGGTGACTTCCTTGACGGTGATCGCCAGCATGAGTTCGAGCTGCGAGCGGCTGATCTGGGGCGAGCCGTTCAGGCCGGCCTGCGTCAGTTCCTGGGAGACGACCTTCCGCAGGGGGAAGCGGTCGCCGGGGAACAGCTTCAGTTCGAGCCGGGCCCGCGACTGGGGAGGTGCGGTCGGGACGGGAGGAGCACCCGGCATCATCGAGTCGGCCTGCATGGCGACCGGCGATGCGGCTGGCGCGTCGGTTTCGTCAGCCGGCGTTTCTTCGGTGAGCCATTCGGGAAGCTCGATTTCCGCCTCTTCATTACTGTCGCCGAACCAGCCACATCCGGACAGGCCGGTCAGGAGCAGGAGCGTTGCCAGGAGCGGGAGTGACGATCGCCACATCATGTTCTCATCCTTGAGACCATGGCAGAGCGGAGTCGCTCGTTCGTCCGCTGCCGGCGGACGACCATGAGCTGGAGGGGACGGGGAATTCGGAAACCGGGCGATGGCCCCGCGAGTGGACGGAAGCAATCTGGCCCGGCGAAGACGGTGCGGGAAACTAGCAGGTTGCGGATTGTGGGGCTACCCCGGATTCTCCGGCGGAATCAGGGGAACCGCTCAACAGATCCATCCGCCCCCAAGGACGCGGTCCTCGTCGTAGAAGACGACCGCCTGGCCGGGCGCGATGCCGAATTGTGGTTGGTCGAATTCCACGCGGCAGGAATCGTCGCCGGTCACTTCGACCGTACATTCAGCGGGGGCGTGCTGATAGCGAATCTGGGCGGTGCAGCGAAGCTGACTGGGGGCCTCTGTGGTGAGCCAGTTGAGCCGGTTGGCCTGAAGGTCACGGCGGCCGAGTTCTTCGCGGGTACCGATGACGACGCGGCGTGATTCGGGTTCGATCCGGACAACGAAGCGGGGCGATCCGAACGTGACGCCCAGCCCCTTTCGCTGGCCGATGGTGAAGTGCTGGTAGCCGGCGTGATGTCCGACGACGTTGCCGGCGGTGTCGACCATCTCGCCGGCGGTCTCCTGCGGGCCGCGGTACCGTTCGAGAAAGGCGCCGTAGTCGTTGTCGGGGATGAAGCAGATTTCCTGGCTGTCCGGCTTGTTGGCGGTGCGCAGTCCGGCCTTGCGTGCCAGATCGCGGATCTCCTCCTTGGTGTAGCCGCCGACCGGATAGAGGATCTTTTCGAGCAGCGAGCGTCGGACGCCGAAGAGGACGTAGGACTGATCCTTGGACCGGTCGCGTCCGCGGAAGAGTCCGGGGTGGTCTTCGCCGGGGACGGCGCGAACCTGGGCGTAGTGACCGCTGGCGATGGCGTCGGCGCCGACCTGCTCGGCGAACTCCCACAGCTTGCCGAACTTGAGCCAGTTGTTGCACATGACGCACGGGTTGGGGGTGCGTCCGGCGAGGTATTCGTCGGCAAAGTAGTCCTTGATGCGGCCGAAGGCGTCGGAGAAGTTGAGTGCGTGGAACGGGATGTCCATGGCGTCGGCGACGCGACGGGCATCGGCGGCATCGGAGGCCGAACAGCAGCCCTGCTTGTGGGCCGGTGCGTTGACGATCGGCAGCATGTCTCCACCGGTCGCGCAGGCGGCGGCTTCGGTGGCACCGGAGCGCATGAACAGTCCGATCACCTCATAACCCTGCTCCCGGAGGAGCCAGGCCGAGGCGGAGCTGTCCACACCGCCACTCATTGCAAGCACGACACGCTTCACGCCAGGGCTGTCCTGTCTGTGGTATTCACGATGGCGAGTTCTTCACGATGGCGAATCTGTTCCCGGGCGATCCGGCCGGGCCGATTACTGAAGGGACACGATCCCGCACGAGGCGGGTTCGGTGCAGTCGGACCACCCGAATTACGGGCGGGGGACGCACCGCTCCAGTTTAGGTGGTTGGCTGCTGAGGTCCAGCGGTCGCCGGAGTGCGTCGCATCGCTGCAGGCCCCGCGTTTTGCAGCGACGGTGGAAACGGGAAGGTGCGCGGGGCGAGCGGGAAATCGGCGGCCGGTCGTTGGGGACGCGGCGCAGGTGACTGTGTTCATGGAGTTTGCGACGACGCCTGGCGAGAGAATGCGTCGTGGCGGCCGGCGGAAGATGGTCTAGCCCCGTATTGGAATCGCTGGTAGACTCCCGCCCCTCGCACCGGGTGTGTGAGACCTCCCACCAGGACAATCTGCCGTTTGGACCATTCGGCCCGATCTGGTCAGGCCCTTCATCGGACAACAGAAATCCCCTCCCTCCCGAGATGTGGCAGGATCACAGGAAGGATCCGATTGCTGATGCGACTCCGATTTCATCCGAGAACGTGCATTGCCGGTAGCGTGTCTCTGGTCATCTGCGCCTTGAGCACGGTGGCTATGGGACAGCAGCCTCAGCGTGTCGCGGCAGCGGTCGCGCGTCCGCAGGCGGCTGACGAAGTGGTCGATCCGCGGCTGGATCAGCTTCTCCAGGAATGGGAAGCGAAGACGGCCGGCATTCAGAAGCTGCGCGGTTCGTTCGAGCGTTATGAGTACGACTCGGTGTTTCTCGTCGAGAAGCGTGCCGTCGGCAAATTCTGGTACCAGGCTCCCGATCTGGGGCGGATGGATTTCGAGCCGGGCACGATTCCGGAGAACGGAATCAATCCGGACATGAAGGGCCCGAACGGCGAGCCGTACGAGGTGAAGGCCGAAGTGCCCCAGAAGTGGGTCTGCACGGGCAAAGAGATTCTGAGCATCGATGAGTCTCAGAAGACGTACAACCGGATCGCCATTCCGCCGGCGATGCAGGGGGACAACATCGTCCACTCGCCGCTGCCGTTTCTGTTCGGCATGAAGGCGGAGGAAGCGAAGAAGCGGTACCGTCTCGAACTGGGTGTGATGCACAATCCGGACGGTCGGCTTGAAGGCAAGCCGCAGCGGATTCACGTGGTCGCCCGGCCGAAGATGCAGATCGACAAACGGGAATGGAGCCGGGCGGAGATTCTGCTGCATCACAAGTTCTTCGTGCCCGAAGCGATCCAGCTGAAGGATCCGACCGGCAACAAGACCACGACGTATGTGTTCCCCCTGAAGTCGATGCATGGGAACGAGCGACTGCCCTGGCTGCCGAGTCCCTTCGGCGTGCGTCTGGACAAGTACCAGTTGATCCAGGACGTGACCGCGGCCCCGCAACAGGACGCCACGACGCGGTGAGTGGACGCGGCCGACGGAACGTGGTCGGTGAGCTTTCGTGAACAGTTGCCAATGCCCGTACCTTGCACGGCGAGGGGTGTGGCGTAGGATGAGCGGAGTGCCGACGCAACGGGTGTCGGCTCGTCCATTCAGACTGCCATAGACCGGGACGTGTCGTGAACGGGCCTCACGATTCGGCAGCGGACCAGGCGGCGGTCCCTGCGGGTGACGTGTCTTCTGCGACGCATTCGGGGCGTCGGGCCTCTCCGCCGGAGACGCCAGCGGGCGAACTGCCAGGCGTTTCTCCGCGCGAATCTGTCGACGTCGACGGAGTCACCGAAGCGGACACCACGGGCGCCGATGTCTTTCTGGGAATGTCGTCGGGCGATCGGATCTTTGCGCTGACGTGCGTTGTGCTGGGAAGCCTGCTGCTGCTGGTTCACTGGGCGCGGCAGGAGGGGGTTGGCCTTGGGCCGGTCGAAATTGAGCGGCTTGATGCCTCGGCGTACAATTACCGCGTCGATATCAACTCGGCGACCTGGGTCGAGTTGATGCTTCTGGATGGCATCGGCGAGCAGCTTGCCCGGCGGATAGTTGCTGATCGCGCGCAGCAAGGACCGTTTCAGTCGGTGGATGATCTGGAACGTGTCCGCGGGATTGGTCCGAAGACGCTCGCCCGGATCCGCCCTGCCCTCGAGTGCCGGCCGTCAGTACCTCTTGAATCAATGGAGAGTCCGTGACTGGAGAACGAGTCCAACAGAATCTGATTGAAGCATTCCAGCACGGCACATTTCCCTTCCTCGATCTGCTCGGCGTCGAACCGGTTGAGATCGGCGATGGCCGGGCGTCCATTCGGCTGCGCGTCGAGGACCGGCATCTGCGGGTGGGCGGGATCGCCCACGGCGGGGTCGTGGCGAGTCTGCTCGATACGGCGGTGGGACTCTCGGCGGCGACGGTGGCTCCACACGGTCACGATCTTGTGACGGCCCAGTTGAACATCAACTTCATCCGGCCGGTCAACCGGCATGAAGTCCTGATCGCGGCTGGTGAAGTGCTGCATTCCGGGAACCGGACGGCGGTTTGTCGGGGGGAGATATCTCACAAGGGGCGGCTGCTGGCGACGGCGACGGGAACGGTGATCTATCTGCCGCACGTGGAGGGACGGGACGCGGAGGAGTCTTGAGGGGTGAGGGCGCGCCGGGTGGCGGTGGCTGGAGCGAGCCACGCGAGCAAAGCCACGGTATTTTGGGGAGTGTGCCACGGCCTCCGGCCGTGGAATGGTGGGACCAGTCCCAGCCTACTGAGCCTGCCCTACGCATACTGTTTGCGGCGGTATTACCCGGCAGCTCACGCTGCCGGCTCGCTTGGGGCTGTTGGTCTGCGGAGTCGGTTCGGCAGGTCGCGTCGGTGGTTTTCGGAGATGTGTGCGCACTGGCGGGCAAGCCGCCGGGTGCCACTGCTGGCTTGTCCAGCAGTGCGGATCGCCTGTCAGCGGTGCACGACAGCCCGGCTGACGGTTCGTGCTGGCTACCATCATGATCCGGGCTGTGGCATAAGCCGGCAACTGCGGGGAGAGTCGCCCCGTGCGACTCTGAGCGGCTGCCGGTACGCAGCATCGGCGATGGTCTGGCGGTGCCTGGTCGGCAGCTGCTCATGCATTGGAGCAGCAAGAGAAAGCAGATCGGAAGCGGCCTTTACCAGTGAGCCGGCAGCATCGTCAGGCGGTGCCTGACCTACAGCCACTATCGAAGCTGAACCCGTTGCCGAAGGATGCCGCCATCAACAAGAGCTTGAGCAAGAAGCCGAAGCCGGCCACGCCGACCGTCAAGCCCTTCAAGCCGGCTCAGCCGTCCAAGCTGCAACCGTTCAAGGCGAAGGCGGTGGGAACTCCGTAACTTCGCAGTTGTCCAGTTGACACCGTTGCTGGATTTTAGCAAAAACACCGTCCCTCACAACAAGCCGATGGTCTGAGCTAAGTCCCAAGTCATCTACCCCCGGTTTACCAATGATTTTGAGCCACCAGAAGTTCGGAAGCTCCCGATCAGGGTACAATTCATCGAACTGTTCCGAGGTCGTCACCTCAACAGGGGCGAATTCATAGCCTGTGCTTGCCGACTGTTCAATCACACTCCGCAGACGGTCTGTGACGACAAAGGACGATATTGTCTCCAGCAAATCGTCGCCCAGCCAGCCGTCGAGTTCATAATGAAACTTGGTCACGGACGGTGGACGAACCGATGTGTCCACGACACTGTTCTTACCAAAATGACCTGCGACTTCGGGTTCAAGCACGTAGAACATGGCCTCTCCTACAACGGCGGATCAAACTGGCTGCCAAACAGGCTGTCAATTCTCGTCGCCTCATCGAGAATCTGCTGGCGAGTTGCATTTGCGTTGTTGCGATAGAACTTGTTCCATTCTTTGCGAATCTTGCTGAGATGCACGTCAGGATTGATGGATCTCGGAATCCCCCGAAGGTTTTCCAAGGAATGAATCTCGGCTGGGGTAAACCGCCCCGGATAGAGATCAAGCACTTGCTGTTCGACGCCGTGATGTACGACCACCTTTCCCTTGAGATGCGGGTAGGCGTCGAAAAACGTCTTTCTGTAGTTCGTTGATACAGCTTTTCCGACAGTGGCTGTCCTTGGGGCAACTCCTTCTGCACCTGCTGTCCGCGGCTGGGCTGATCCGGGATCCGAACCGTGTCGTCGTGAAAAGTGGAAAGTCGACTGCGTTTCATCAACGCTACCCGTCCCCGTCGCAAATGCAAGCCGCTGACGTGGGCCAATCGCGGCCGCAAGGCGATCGGCGGTTTCCCCCAGCGTTTTCCGGCTGTTCTCAATGAGATCCAGCAGCCTGTCGAGAATGGTCCGGAGAAGTCGTTCGACCTGCCGCCCGAGTAACTTGCCGAGGCGCGAGTTCACAATTGGCAGCACCACGAGGATCGCTGCGATCAGCCTCGCAACCCCTTTGACATCGTCCTCCGTCAGAACATCCTTGCCGCTCAGGACCGACCACCCGTCAATGATGTCTCCCAGGAGCGGAATCGACGTGATCGCGGTGGCAATCGAAAGCTCTGCATAGCCGAGGGCATCGATCGTCTCCTGCCGTTCTTCCTCCGAAAAGTGTCGTGTCCCTCTGAGCGATCCGAAATCGATATCTCCGCCAAACAACTCCTGCAACTCAGTGAAGGGATCGACAGTCGCTTGCCCCCGGCCGGTCATTGCTGGCTGCGGACGCGCCGGTCGCGGTGGTGGTGCTTCGGCAGCACGCGCTGCGGCAGTCAGCCGCTGTAGGGCCGCCACGTTCATTTGCGCACTGGTCGCGTATGCCGAGACTTCCGCTTGCTGCCGGCGACCGGTCCGCAGCTGCTCTCGCAGGTGTGTTGCGCGTCGGGGAAGGTCGACCAGTCGTGAGCCCAGCTCCCGGAATCGGCGCAGTAGAGCCCGGTATTCTCCTTGAGGAATCCTGCGTGCGAGGCCATACACCGGATGCGGTTGCAGCTCGTCCGGGACATCCTCGTCGACAGGAGGAACCCCATACTCTCGACGGATCCGTGCCAGGTCAGCCCAGAATTTCAGTCGATCGATCTCTGCCTGTTGGAAAGCCAGACGATTCTGTTCGACGGCTTCCACGACTTGCTCATTTCTGGACTCGATTACAGCGAGCTGACGTCTCAGGAAACGCTCCGCCCGCATAGCTTCTGCCAGATCTGTTTCCAATTCGGCGATCGACTGCAACCCGCTGGGGTCATCGTTGTTGATCGGGTTGTTGTTGACGTAGCGGTAGAGGTTGAGGTCGGCCTCGGCGGGGTCGGCACTCTTCCAGCGGCCCGAGTCGGCCTCGTAGAACCGGTTGTGGGTGCCGTACAGCCCGTCGTCTTCCCGCCGGTAGGCCGAGAACAGCCCCTTGCCGGTCTGCGGGTTGGTGACGGTGCCGGTCGAGCTGCGGATCTGCAGCCAGGCGTCGTAGTCGTAGCGGTTGGTTTCGGCGGCGGTCTCGTCGGTGAGCTGCCGGATGTTGTTGATGCCGTCGGGGTGGTAGAAGCTGGATTCGGTGTCGTCGGGGGCCACCGGCAACAGAGCTCGAGCAGGCGCCCGAAGCCGCAGCGACACCCGCAAGCGGGTTCCCGGAGGGAAGAGGAAGGCTGCGGACGGCAGTTGGTGCACTGCCGCCGCCGTCAGGCGTGCCGGTGTTCAAGCCGTGGAAGCCTGCGGAGCCAGCCAAGCTGCAACCCTTCAAACCGGCACAGCCTGCGAAGATCGTGATGAAAAGAGCATCTGAGGATTCTTCTACTGATAAGCAATTTCAACCTGCGAATCGACCGGAACATCCTTGATGGTTCTTCCCTTGAAAAACAGGCTGGTAGCGGCCAAATGATCTTTGGCTTCATCAATCGTCAAGTGGGAGGTTGATCCGTCTGGTGAGCGGATCAAGGCGTCTGTTCCGCTGAGATTACCCACAACAATCTGTCTGTCCAGCACAACTACAAGTCCCGGTGCATGACCTGTTCCATGCTGAGCAGTAATCTCGAACGTGTCTTTGACTCGATATGCCTCATTTTGGCCTAATGACTGTACCACCGGGTTCGCCTCCAATTTCTATGATGTACGACCGACGCTGTCCGAGTATCCCTAAAACATCAAGATCACCCTGCGAAGGCCCGGTTGCTCTCGGATGTGTGTGGCCGATCACCCGTCGCACTTGCACCAATTGGCCATCCATTTCAAAGAACAGCTTTCCGTTTCGCTCAATGAACTGGATTCCATCCCTTCCGCCGCTCACGACAACTCGCTGAATCTTGCCTTTCCCTGCGAGGCTGACGATTGCGTGTTCAGCTTCGTTTACCCATGTTGCCGATTTACCTTCGGCAATCAGATCGGCAATTCTTTCACCCGGCTTTACAGTGCGAACAAATCTAGCGGGGGCAGTTTGACTGCCTTCAACAACATTGAGAGCCATCCCACTTGTTGTGGCTCCCTCCCCCACGGCATCCTGCAACCGTTGTATCGTCGCACGTCGGAGCCTGGTTGCCCGCAATGCCTTGAGTGCTGACGCTGGCCGGAGGGTGGCCGCTGTCATCCCCAGGATCTCACCTGCGGCCATCTCCGCCAGCAGTTGATTGTACCCGAACTGCGCGTCTCCTCGACCAAGATAGTGGGCCCGTTCCTCGAACGCAGCAGAAAGCCCTGCAATGAAGGCTTCAGGATCCTCCTCGAAATCCATCAGCGTGGAATCAAGATCGCGAGCCACGCCCGGGAGATCGGTGACGACCGCACGAAGTGCTCTTGCGATGTCGCGGACTGCACGCCCGGTTGCTTTGCCAATGAACTCATCCGGGGCACCAGGAGTCGCAGGGGTCTCCAGGTACGAATTGATCGCATCCGTCCATCCAGGGGAGTAAGGCGAGACAGAACCAGTGCTCAGGATTTCCTCGACCGATGTCCCCAACTGCTGCTCCGCGTCGGCGATCCTCACCAGCAGGTATCCCAGCTCCTTTCGCCACACTCGCTCGGAGAGTCCCATTTCACGATAGGCGATCCGTCCGGTCGGGCGAGCGCCGGGGGCGCCGGTCCCAGCTGCCCAGTTATCTGAAGCGATGGCATAGTCGCGGTATCGACGATCTCGCTCGGCGGCGCTGATTCGACGAATGAGATCGTCCATCTGCTGTAGCATGCGCCGCAGGTCTGGACGCGCGCGATCGCTGTCGGCGGCGACTGAGTTCTGTCCCCGCGACTCTGACTCAACTGACACTCGCGAATCGGACGTCGCTTGAGAAGGAAGCACGCCGCTCGCAATCCCGGCCTGTGATCGCAGGACCTCCATGATCTCGAGGTGCGTGGCGATCGACTGCTGCAGGTACTCCCGCATCTCGGGGTCGGATTCCGCCGCGAACTGCTTCTCCAGTCGGCGAACGGCCATCAGCCGTTCCTGGTATTCCAGCTGCAGGTCGTGCCGCGTTCGTTCGCCCTCAAGCCCGCTCGGGTCATCGTTGTTGATCGGGTTGTTGTTGACGTAGCGGTAGAGGTTGAGGTCGGCCTCGGCGGGGTCGGCACTCTT
>ENA-ORCW01000544-ORCW01000544.1-marine-metagenome-genome-assembly--contig:-NODE-544-length-19448-cov-3.268752_pt1 | contig 19448 bp, 17 predicted proteins | sample MGYA00237784_ERZ508517 | MGnify/ENA primary metagenome ERZ508517 (study PRJEB26187, sample SAMN06268979) | marine metagenome | isolation source: Tt ae E1 feedstock associated aerobic enrichment on... | reverse complement strand
CCGTCCAACGTAACCGGAAAGGTCGCTGCGCCGTTCGCATCGGTCTCCGGCAAACCGGGCAGCGAAACGCGCAGCGCCTCCACGTCCTCTTCGTCATCGAGGCCGAAGACATAGCCCGGGAAGGCTTTCCACTCGCGTGTCGGCGCGACCGTCAGTTCGCCTTCAAGCGCAAGCCCCGCCGCCGGCGCGCCATAAAGATAGCGGCCATCGACGGTTACGTCCGTCGCACCGCCGACCGGCATGCTCGCATGGTCGCTCTCGAGTTCGAACTCCGTGCGATCGGGCACAAAATCCTCAACCAGAAAATTCTTTTCCGCCAATGCCGGCTTCTTCGGATCGGCATAGATCCCGAGTGCCCAAGTGCCGCGCATCGCATTGTCCGGCAGCGACAGATCCACCGCGTGACCGCCGAGCGCCGCCCCATCGGAAACGACGCGCCTGTCCTCGACACCGTCAGGGCGGCGGAAAATGAAGGTGAGCGGCAGATCTTCCACCGCGTCGGACGCGGGATTGCGTGTCAGCGCCGTCGCATACACCGTCTCCCCGGCGCGATAGATGCCGCGCTCCGTCCACGCGAACACGTCGAGCGGGCCGGGCGAAGGACGCCCCGTCACGCCACGATCCGAAAGATCGAAGCCCGCTCGTGTCATATCGAGGAAGACGAAATCGTCGTTACCCTTTTGCGCGATGATGGCGGCCGGTGCGAGCCCGGCGGTGCCGCGCGCGAGACCGGGATCGAAGCGCGCATGGCCATCGCCGTCCGTTTCGGCTTCCCCGAGAATCTCGTTGTTGCGGGCGAGAAGTCTCAGTTTCAATCCATCGAGCGGCGCAGCGCTTGCAAGCGAACGCGCAAAAACCGAAAGCCCGTCCTCGCCCGCGAAGGTGGAAAGCCCGATATCGGACACGAGAAACCATTGCGTCGCCCGGTCGTCCCAGTCCTGACTCCGATCGCCGGCCGGCACCGCCGTCATCATGTAAACACCTGGCTTGCGTTCAGGCACCGCATCGTCGATGGGGATGCTGGTGACCACGTCCCCGTTCAGCTCGGTGTCGATTTCGATTGTGCCTTCCCAGACCGGCGCACCCATCTCATCGGACACTTCGTTCGCACCATACGCATTGAGCTGGCGCAAGAATTGACCTTCGCTCAGCAGACGTGCCAGCGCGCGATCGCCGACGCGGTAGACGGAAAGCGCCGCGCTATCGGCATTCACCGAAACGAGCGGAATGCCCCGGCGCGCCGAGGACGGCAGCACGAAATTGTCGCCGGTAAAGCGCAGCGACGGCGCGCGGTCGCGTATGTAGATCTTCAGCGGGACGGGCTCAGCAATCACTTCACCGATGGCCGCCGGCAGGCCCTGCCGGATGACGATGCGATACTGGTCGCCATGCTTCAGACCGCTGACGCAAAGCTCCTTGCCGCTGCGGTCGACAGCGAAGGAGCGCAGATTGTCGACGGTGACGAACTGAGCATAGTCGACACCGCTTTTCACCAGTTCCTCGGAAAACTGCACGCAGACGCGCGGGGTGGCGCTGTCGGAATCCACCGAATGGTCGACCACGCGAAAACCCTTGCGGCGCTTCAAGTCGGCATAGGCTGCCTGAATATCGGGCGCGCTTCTGAGCGCCAGGCTTGCCTCATAGGCACTGATCGCCGGGCGGAACAAGTTGCGCCGTTCGAGCGCGGGCGCGAGGACCGCAAGCGCCTCGGCGCGTTCGTCCCCGGTGCGCGACAGATTGTAGGCGGTGACGGCAGCGCCGGTCCCGGCACGCTGCAACCGGTAAAGATTCATCTCGCCGGCCGGCTGGGCGACTGTTGCAGCACGCGCAAGCGCCGACCAGACCGTCGCGTTTTGCGGCTCCACCAGCGCGGCGACTGCATAGGAGCGCATCGCACCGAGGGCATCGCCATTTGCCATGGCCTGACCGCCATCGGACGAGAGGGCAACGAATCCGACATTGTCGGGGCGGACGGTGCGCTCCACTTCGGCGCGGTAGTCGTCAGCCTCGCGCAGTATATGCTCGGGAACAAAGCGAAGGGCGGGGGGCGCGCCGAGGTCAGGGGCAGCACCACTCACCAGAACCTTGCCGGCCACTGCGCCGTCAAACGGATTGAGGCGATTGAAATCCGACTTAAGGAAACACCACTGAGCGCTGGGGTTGTAGGTGAACGCCCGACACTGCGAATCGGCCAGGCACACTGCCTTGCATTGATCGAGCGAGACATCTTTTTCGGTGCGCAGATCGAAACCGAAATAATCCGCGTTCTCAGTGGTCACAATGCGGCGCGCATCCTGCGCCATCGCAGAGGCCACGAAGCCGAGGACAAGAATGAGAAACAGGGAGAGTCCGCGTGCCGCACGCATAGCAATCCTCCAGGCGCTGCCGGTGTCGTCCCCACGATATTGGGACAGCTTTGCAAAAGCCAGTCAACAGACCCGGAGAATTATCGGCTTGCTTATAGTCCCTTCGGATGGGTCATGAACTCTTCAATGATCTCTTCCGGCGGCTTGACGAAATCCGAAGTGCGGCTGACGCCGAGGCCGGTGAGCGCCCGCAGCTTCACGGCCATTTCCGCCAGTTTCACGACAATGGGAATGCCGTTGATCACCGGCGCGCCATCCACCCGATGTGCCTGCAATTGAGAGAACAGAAGCATGGGAATGCCACCGCCCGGGATGAGCACATCCACGCCGTCGCGCACCAGCGGCCGTGCCTGCTCTTCAAACAATGCGCGAACGGTTTCCAGCCGCTCGTCGGAGCCGAAGGCGGCAAGGATCTGCCCCGGCTCGAAATCCATGGCGTGAACGCCGGTCACCCGCTCTCCCAGACCGTATTTGCCGATCTGGTGGTGAAACCAGGGAATGTAGCGGCGGTTGATGGTGACGATGCCCGAGCGCTGGCCGAGCTGGCAGGCATGCAGCATGGACGCCTCGCCCATGCCCAGCACCGGAATGTCGACCACGGAGCGCGCTTCATAAAGGCCCGCGTCCTGAAAGTGACCGATGATGAAAGCGTCGTAGCCCCCACGCTCGGCCCGCACCGCATTGCAGATCACCTCGCGCGCGCAGCGAAACTCGACAATCGCGTGGGCGTAGCTGTCATGCGGGGTGATGCCCTTGATGTCGATCTCTGTGCCGGGGTCGACAATCGCGTCGAGATGCTTCCTGAGTTCATCCCAGTAGCCCGCGCCGTTCTCGTAATCGACATAGCTCTGATACCAGATCTTCATGATGTCAGCTCCTGATGAGACCCGGCAGCCACAGGGCCAATTGCGGGAAAAGCGCGAGCAGCACGACCAAAAGCAGCGTGCAGGCGATATAGGGGAGTGCCGCGCGCGCCACCTGGCCGATGGTGGTGCCTGCCGGGCTCACGCCCACCATAACGAAGAGCAGAAGACCGAAGGGCGGGGTCGCTAGGCTCAGCTCCAGCGCCAGAAGCATCACCACGCCGAACCATATCTGATCGAACCCGTAAAGGCTCACCAGCGGCATGAAAATGGGCAGGGTCAGCATCATGATCGAGAGCTGATCCATGAACATGCCGAGCAGCAGCAAGACGAGGAACATGACAGCCAGCACCACATAGGCATTGAGCTCGAAACTGGTGGCAAACGCGATCAGCCCGGAGGACGCGCCGGAGAAGGCAAGGATCTGCGAAAAGGTCGTGGAGCCCACGATGATCATCAGCATCATGGCCGACACTTTCAGCGTCCCGGTCAAGGAGCGAACGACGGCTTCCCAGCTCAGAGTGCGATAGCAGGCCGCAAGCACCACCACCGACAGCGCACCGAAGGCAGCGGATTCGGTCGGCGTCGCCCAGCCGAGCAGGATCAGCCCGACCACGGCGAACACAACGATGCCCATCGGAAGCACATCCACCAGAAGCGCGCGGGCAATTTCGGGGAAGCGCGCCCGTTCAGCCGCATAGCCGGGTGCCGCTTCGGGATCGAGCGCGATCTGCATACGGATCGTCGCGATGAACAGCGCCGCAAGCAGAAGCCCCGGCACCAGCCCGGCAATCAGCAGCGCGCCGACATCGATGCGCGCCAGCGAACCGAGCAGCACCGCCAGCGAGGATGGCGGAATGATCATCGCCAACCCACCGGTCGCCAGTATCGGCCCCATGATCATGTGCGGCTTGTATCCGCGCTTGATCATGTCGGGCATCAGCGTCGTGCCGAGCATCGCCGTGTTGGCCATGGACGATCCCGACAGGGTGGCGAAGATCGTGCCGCCGCCAACCGTCAAATAAGAAAGCCGTCCCTTGATGCCGCCGAAGCACTTGTCGAGCGCGTCGAACACGCGGATGGCGAGCCCGGTGTGAAACAGAAGCTCGCCCATGATGAGGAACAGCGGCACCGGCACCAGCGCGAAGCTGGTGACGGATGTGGTGGCATTGGCGACAAGCTGGTCGATGCCGATCATGCCGCCCATGAAGATGTAGACGCCGACGATGTTGATCGCGAGAAAGGCGATGGCCACCGGCATGCCGAAGAACATCAGGAACAGGAGCCCGCCGATCATCAGGAGGGCGGCTTCATACCAGACCATCAGTGCGCTCCTCCGCTGCCGGTGTACGTTTCGCCGCGAAGCAGCATGCGCAGGAACTCGAGCGCCATAAGGCCGAAGCCCACCGAAAGCATGGCATATAGCACCCAGGAGGGTATGTTGATGGAGCGCATGTCGACCGCGCGCGACTGCACCATTTCCAGCCCCACCGCAGCCGAGCGCCAGCACAGGAGGCCGAGCGTCACAATGGCCAGGCCAAGGACGACGCGGCCCGCCAGAAGGCGCATGGTTTCGGGCATCGCCGCCACGAAAGAGGAGATCGCCACATGACCGTTGTTGCGAACCAGCCAGGGTGCGGCGGCCATGGTTGAAAAAAGCATCACATACTCGACGATGGCGCTCGTCGACTGGAACGGCCGGAAACCGGTGTTGCGCAGCACGACATCGACGATGATCGCGAGCGAAATGAAAACGAGACTGGCTGCGCCCAGCACAGCCAATCCGGTGATAATCCAGTTGTAGAGGCGTATCAGAAACATGGCGCGCAGCTTTTCAAAGGGAGTGCGGCGGAGACCGGTCAGGCCCCCGCCGGTACGGAATCAGCGGTCGTAATAGGCTTCGCGCAATGCGTCGTAATATTCCGACCCTGAATCCTTCATGCGCTTCCAGGCGCTGTCATAGGCGAGATCCAGGAATTTCGCCTGTGCATCGCCTTCCAGTTCGATGACCTCCATGCCGTTCTCGCGGACCGCTTTGTCGGTTTCCTCGATCACCTTCTGGAAGTTTTCGTAGGAAGTCTGCTCATACTCGGCCGCGGCATCATTGATGATCTTCTTCGCCTCGTCGCTCAGGCCGTCCCATTTGGCGGGGTTCACCACCACGGCGAGGTCCGTCTGGAAGAAACCCGGATCGATACGGTAGCGCAGGAACTTGTCCCAGGAGAGATCCTGAATGCCGACGATGGGCCAGCCCGAACCGTCGAACGTGCTGCGCTCGAGCCCGGTATAGACATCCGGAACCGGAACGGAGACGGGAATGGCACCCAGCGCCTCGAAGAACGAGTTGTAAATCGGTTGCGAGCGAATGCGCTGACCGTCGAGATCGATGCCGCCATCGTCGGTCCGCTTCGGTTCGTTGATCGTGTAGATGTAAAACTGAACGCCGGTGTCGAGATGGGCGAGCAGGTTCACACCCAGTTTCTGCGAAAAGGCTTCCTGCATGGTTTCGAAGCCGCCGTTTTCGCGTGCTTCGGCCGCCGTGACGGTGGACCCCACCCAGGCATCCGCCTCCGGCATGGTGCCCAGATAATAGGAGGCCGGCCCATACTGCATGTCGATGACACCGCGACGCACCGCGTCCACCTGCTGGTTTGGCGGGAACATCTCCGGGCCGCCCGCATAATTGATCTGTACGACGCCCTTGCCGCGCTCGTTTACAAGATCGACAAAGCCCTTGAAGCTTTGCGAGAAGGCGAGCGATTGCGGAAAGGCTGAAATCGCCCTGAGCGTTTCCTGAGCATTGGCCTGTCCGACAAGAGCAATGCTCGTGAGCGCGGTTGCAAGAAGGCCGTTTCTGACAGTCCTGGCGATCGAGCTGGTCGTAGCTTGGTACATTTTCCGTCCTCTCTGGTTTTCCGGGCTTGTCCCGCCCGGTCTGGTTTCAATTGCTCCCTAAAGCACCGGGGGCCGCACGAGCCCGGCATTGTCGAGCGCCTTCAAGAAAGCGGCCATGCGGCGCTGTCGGTAGGCATCGACATCCATATCGGCATAGTCGAAAAACCCGGAACCGGTCTTCAGACCAATCCGGCCCTCCTCCATGTTGCGACCAATAATATCCGGGGCGGCATAGCGCTCATCGTCAAACGCACCGGCAAGATAGCGGCTCGCATAATAGAGAATGTCGCCACCGCCCCAGTCGATGAACTCCAAGAGGCCAAGCACGCCGAAACGCAGGCCGAAACCGTAGGTGACCGCCTTGTCGACATCCTCGGCACTCGCAACGCCTTCCTCCACGATCCGCGCCGCCTCGTTCATGGCAAGCGCCTGAATGCGCGGCACAATGTAACCCGGCGACGCCTTGCAGACGATCGGCACCTTGCCGATGCCTTCAAGAAACGCGCGTACGAAAGCCGTCGTCTCTTCGGTGGTTTCGTTGGCTGGGCTCAATTCCACCAGCGGCATCAGAAAGGCCGGGTTCAGCCAGTGCGCATTGAGAAAGCGCTCGGGCGCAGCGGTGAAGCCCGCCAATTCCGTCGACAGCATGGTCGAGGTGGTGGACGCGAGAACGGCGTCGCCTTCGGCATGGGTGTCGAACAGCGCAAACGCATCGCGCTTGGCGTTCGCCACCTCGGGCACACCCTCGAACACGATGCGCACGCCGGCAAGACCGGCCGCCGCCTCGCCACGCGGCACGACGCTGACCCGATCCATGATCTGCGGAACGGCATCCACCCTGAAAGCACCGAGTGCTGCGATGGAGGCGAGCGCCGTGCGAATTTCCTCCAGTGCCTCGTCGCGCAGTTTGGCAAAGGCCTCGGCATCGCGCTCCTTGGCGTCGATCAGGCGCACCTCGTGGCCGGCATAGGCGACACATTGGGCAATGCCCCGGCCCATGCGCCCGGCGCCGATGCAGGCGATGGTCACGTCGCCAGCCATCACAGGCCCTCGCGCAGCATGGTCTGCACCGCCTCGCGGCTTTCGCCGGCAAGCCCGATCTTCTCCATCGTGCGGCCTTCACTGCGGAAGTCGCGCCCGGCCACCGCGCCGGCAATGGCGAGAAGTCCGGCCGCCACCGGACAGGGCACGCCCGCCCATTCACCGACGGAAACCATGAAGGCGAGCCCCATGCCCACATCCTCCAGCATGTAGCGGTGGGATTTCAGGTCCAGTTTCTCGTGCCAGTCACCGGAATCCACCAGCTTGTCATGGGCCAGATTGCCATACATCCAGTTGCTGGTCTCGTAGTGATCGGCGAGCGGGAAATGCGGCGCGCCATAGCCCAGCGCTTCGCGGATCGCCATGCGCTCATTGTCCAGCGCGGTGTGCGTGCGGCGGATGGAGGGCTGCGTGCCCTCATTGTGAATGTCCCAGCGGTCGAAATGCTCGATGGGACCGGCATTCATCAGGATCAGCGGCGGGTGGATGATCGGGCCGGCATTCATCAGCGCGCCCGACAAAGCATCCTCAACGGGCTCGATGGAGGCCGGGAACACAGCTGCAATCGCCTTGATCGCGCGATCGGTATGCCGCGCCGGAAGCACGCCGGTCGGCAGGCGCGAAGCCCGCGTCGTCACGCGCACTTCGAGCGGCCCCTGCTTGCGCGTCAGCCAGGGCAGCGTGCCCGTCTCGGCAATTGCGATGTCGGCCTTGGAATCCGCTTCGCGAATCCGCTTCATCATCAGGTAGGAGCCAAACGTGCCCGGCGGCAGGTAGATCACCTGCCCATCCTCCAGATGCGGCGCGAGCTTCGTGGCAATATCCTCCTGCGCAAAGGCCGGCGTCGGCGCGACGATCAGCTCCGCGCCTTTTAAAGCCGCAGCGAGATCGTCGGTCGGCACGACCGCGATCTTCCGGCTGCCCTCGTGGTCGGTCAGGGTGATGCCGCCAGCCTTCTCGACATCGGCAAAACTGGCGCGGTCGCGCCGCCACCAGCGGACATCATGGCCCGCCTCGGCAAAATCCGCAGCCGCAGCATAAGAGCCGTTGCCTCCGCCCAGAACCGCTACTTTCATTCCTGTACTCCCCTCATTGCCGCGCATTTTTTTGCTGATGGTTGTTCTACTTTTGAGCAGGCAAAACCGCCGTCGCCTCGATCTCCACAAGCGCGTCACGCTCGACGAGGCGCGTTACTTCGACGGTCGCCATGGCCGGAAAACATCGGCCGAACACGTCGCGATACGCCCGTCCGAGCCCTTTCGGATCGGCGAGATATTCCTCCACGCTGGTCACATACCAAGTGAGACGGGTAAGATGCTCGGGTCCGGCTCCGGCGGCGGCCAACACATCGCGGATGTTGCGAAACGTCTGATGCGCCTGCGCAACGAACCCCTCGGGAAACCGTCCTTCCTGATCCCAGCCGACCAGACCGCCCGTATGAATAAGACCGCCATCGGTCATCACGGCATTGGCATAGCCTTTCGGCGTCGGCCAACCTTCGGGGTGGACGGTCTCGTGCACGAGCCGCAATTCGGACGTGCCGCTGGCCGTGGTGGGTTCGCTCATGTCGGTCTTGCCTCCAGTTCAACCGGCGCTGCGGCTGGCGCCGCCGACACGCGGCTGCCGGCGCGGTAAAGCGCGTGTATGTGCTTCAATGCATCTTTCAGAAGTGCCGCTTCGCCGGGACGCAGTCTGGCGATAATCGCATGCTCGTGCGCCCGTGCCTGATCCACCAGCCGCGCGCCCAGAGCTCTTCCGGCGGCCGTCAGGAACACACGCACGCGCCTCCGGTCGCGTTCGTCGCTCCTGCGTTTCACCAACCCCTTTGCCGCCATCTGATCGACGATCTTGGTCAGGTGCGACTGTTCGATGAGCGCAAGCTGTGCCAGTTGCGTAACCATTTGCCCGTCCTCGTCGCTGAGGCAGGCGAGGATGCGCCATTCCGGCACGCGCAGCCCCTGCTCGCGCACATGGGCGTGAAAGTCCGCGCTGGCGGCGTCGCTTGCCGCGGCGAGCAGATAAAGCAGATAATCTCCGACAAATCCGGTATTGTCGTCGATTTCGATCCTGTCTTCGTCTTTCGCCATCGTTCCTTCCGGTCACATGGAATTGGGGATCAAGAGCGCCATCGCCGGCAGCGCGATCAAAAGTCCGAGGCGCACCACATCCATGGCCACGAACGGGACGATGCCGGCGAAAATCCGCTCCAGGGGAATGTCCGGCGCGACGGTGCGCATGACGAAGACATTCATGCCGATGGGCGGTGTTATGAAGCTGAGTTCGGTGGCGATCACCACGAAAATGCCGAACCAGATCGGATCGAAGCCGAGGCCGGTGACGATCGGAAACAGGATCGGCACGGTGAGCGTGATCATCGAAATGCTCTCGAGCAGACAGCCCAGCACCAGATAGATGAGCACGATCATGAAGATGACCGAATAAGGTCCAACGCCGAGCGCGTTGATCCAACTTCTCAGATCGCTCGTCAGACCGGAGAAGTTTACGTAGTTCAGGAAATAGAGCGCGCCGAACAGGATGAAGAACATCACCGCCGTGGTTTTTGCCGTGTCGAACAGCGTGGAAAGCGTGGCCCGCAAGGTCAGACGGCCACGCATGAAGGTAAGCAGAAAGGCGCCCCCCGCGCCCATGCCCGCAGCTTCGGTTGCCGTGAACACACCGAGATAGATGCCGCCCAGGACGAAGACGAACAGCGCCAGCGCCCAGACCACGCCGCGCAAAGCCTGAAAACGCTCGACCAGCGGCAGTTTGGGTTGCGTTTCGAGTTCCTCGCGATGGACGACCAGCGACAGGCGGACGGCAATCATGTAGCCGACAACGCCGACCAGTCCCGGCAGCACCCCGGCCAGAAACAGCTTGCCGATGTTCTGCTGGGTCAGAATGCCGTAGATGACAAGGATCACCGATGGCGGGATCAGAATGCCGAGCGTTCCGCCCGCAGCGATGGACGAAGCGGCCAACCGGTCGGAATAGCCGTATTTGCGCATCGCCGGAAGCGAGATGCGGGCCATGGTGGCCGTGGTGGCGAGCGACGAGCCGCACACCGAGGAAAAGCCGCCGCAAGCGACGATGGTGGCCATGGCGAGCCCGCCCTTGCGGTGACGTAACCACGCATTCGCCGCCGCATAAAGGTCGCCGGCAACGCCCGACTGCACCACAAGATTGCCCATGAGCAGGAAGAGCGGCACCACGGACAGCGTATAGCTGCGGCCACTGTCGAAGAAGACCTGCCCCAACATCGACAGTGCCGGATGCCAGCCGACGATGGAAACGACGCCGATCAGCCCGACAGCGGTCATCGCAAAGGCTATCGGCACGCCGGCGAAGATAAGCGTGAGCAGCAACGCCATCCCGATCGGCCAGGCCATCAGACGCCCCCGCCATCGCTTTTTGGCAAACGCAACACTGCCATAAAGAATGTGATCACCGCACAAAGGCCGGCAATGATTGCCGTCGCCTTGGCGAACGGCCCGAGCGGTGCGCGTAGATACACCGTCACCTCGTTGTAGCTCTCAAGCTGGGCTCCGTGCTTCCAGAGCTGCCAGGACACGAGGCCCAACACCATGGCGACGAGCAAGCGCGCGAGATTGAGTTGCAGGTGCGCGGCCACGCCTTTCAGGTTTGCCGTGACGAGATCGACACTGATGTGACCGTCGTCCAGGCACACCGCAGGCAACCCCATGAACACGATCGCCATCAGGAGAATTTCCGTATACTCCGCAGCTCCCGGCAGCGGCGACGACAGGAGGTAACGGCCGATCACATCGACCACCGTCACCAGCGTCAAAGCCACGAGAAATGCGCCGCAAAGCACGGCGGTCGCCAATCGCAGCCACCGCCTTGCCCGTATTGCGATCTGCCCGGAGCGAGCTGTCATTACTCAGCCGCCACCGCTTCGATTTCCTGCTTGAGCTTGCCCAGGACAGCCTCGAAATCGAGCCCCTTGGCCTCATAGGCCTTGGCCAACTCGTCGAACATCGGCTGGGTTTTTTCACGCAGTCCGGTGAGTTCTTCCTCTGTGGCGTCGTGGAAATCGACGGTCGAGCCGATGACTTCCATGCCGGCCGCATCCGCGGCATCCCACGCCTGACCGGCCATGCGCGAGAACGCCTCGCCCGAAACTTCTTCGATTGCCGCCTTGTCTTCATCCGACAGGCTGTCGAACTTCGCCTTGTTCATCACGAAAAAGAACGAGACGTTGTACAGACCGCCGGGAACCCTGAGCGCCTTGTCGACCAGCGTTTCAAGCTTGAAGAACGGCACGGACTCGACCGGAAAAAAGATGCCGTCGGCAATGCCGCCCGAAAGGATCTCGTAAGATTGCGGCGACGGCGCCTGGATCGACACCATGTCCATCGCTTCGGCGAGCTTGTTGGTGATGTTGCCGGCAACGCGGATCTTCGCACCCGACAAGTCCGACAGCGGCGAGACAGGCTTACCCTTGGTGAAGAGAAGCCCCGGTCCGTGACCGAACACGCCCAGCACCTTGGTGCCACGATGCTCCTCGGCCTGGGCAAGATCGCTCTCGAACACACGCCAGAAGGCCACCGAAAGGCTCTCCGACGTATCGGCGAGGAACGGCATCTCGGCGATTTCGGTCAGAGTGAAGCGTCCGGGCGTATAACCATGAACGCCGAATGTCAGATCGACGGCACCGTTGGCGGCCAGATCGAAATGTGCCGGAGGCGGCCCTAGCGGCGCGTCGAGAATCTGGACCTCGATCCGTCCGTCGCTGGCTTCCTTCAGCTTTTCCGCCCAGGGAAGCATCATGTCCCTGACGATCGGATGAGATGGCGGCAGCCAGTTCGACATGCGCAGGACCGTCTCCTGCGCCATGGCGCCAAAGCTCATGGCCGTCGATAAAATAGATGCAGATACAAGCGTTTTGATCATGCGCGTCATCGTTGTTCCTCCCATGACGGCCTCCTCCAGTGCATGAGGCTTCCACAAGTTTTGATGCTCTTCAAGCTTAAAAAGATGAAATTTCACTTTTTTAGGTTTGAAGCTTGACAGGCAAAAATATGCGAATTCATATTAATTGAATACTGTGGCCAGCTGCTCGCCCGCCGATGAGCCAATGGAGGTGCCGCAGAGGAGGAGATACCGGCAATGAGCGATTTGAAGCTCAAGGTGCGCACGAGCGAAGCGCTGACCCCGCACATTCGAACCCTGGAGCTGGAAGCGGCCGACGGCGGCGTCCTGCCCGGCTTCTCGGCCGGCGCGCATATTCGTGTCGTCCTGCCCGACGGCAGCGACCGGCACTATTCGCTGGTCAATGCCTGCGCGGAGTCCGGCATCACCGATACCCCGGACTCCTATCGGCTCGGCGTGCGCCTTGAGGAAGACAGCAAGGGCGGCTCCCGCTTCATGCACGCGCTTAAAGAAGGCGACGTCATCGAAACGTCCGCGCCCCGCAACGATTTCGCTCTCGTGGACACCGACGCGCCCGCTCTTCTTATCGCCGGCGGCATCGGCGTAACGCCGCTCATTTCCATGGCCGCCGAGCTCAAGGCGAAGGGCCGGCCCTTCTCGTTTCATTATGCCGGGCGTTCGCGCACGCTGCTGGCCTTCGTCGACGCACTCGACGCCATCGAGACCACCGCACTCACAATCCATTGCGATGACGAACCGGAAACCTGCATCGACCTGAAAGCCCTGATCGGCACGGCCACGGCGGAGGGGCACATCTATGTGTGCGGGCCGCGCGGCATGATCGAGGCGGTGCGCGAAATCGCCCATGCCCGCGGCATCGCCAAGGATCACGTGCATTTCGAACTGTTCGAGGCGCATGAAGCCGAGGCGGGCGACAAGCCCTTCGAGGTGGAAATAAGCTCTACGGGTCAGGTCTTCACCATCCCGCCGGGCAAGTCCATCATCGAGGTGCTCGAGGAGGAAGGCGTCGACCTGATCTATGATTGCCAGCGCGGCGATTGCGGCATCTGCCAGACGACGGTCCTGTCCGGCATTCCCGATCATCGCGACGTCATCCTCACCGACGACGAACGCGAAGCCAACGACGTCATGCAGATCTGCGTATCACGCGCAAAATCCGACCGGCTCGTCCTCGACCTTTAGGAAACCGGACGGCGGCCAGCAAGGGAGTAGCAAGCCATGAGCCGTTACGCGAACAATCCGCAAGCCATTCAGAACCTGATCCGGCCAACAGAAGTGCACCGCGACGTCTATATCGATCAGGAAGTGTTCGAGCTGGAGATGAAACATCTCTTCGCCAACACCTGGATCTTTGTCGGCCATGAGAGCCAGACGCCCAACAAGGGCGACTACTTTACCACCGAGATCGGCACAAAGCCGGTCATCATGGTGCGGCACTCCGACAACGAGATCTATGTTCTGCACAATCGCTGCCCGCACAAGGGCACGAAGATCGCCATCGACCGCACGGGCAACACCGGCAAGTTTTTCCGCTGCCCTTATCACGCATGGTCGTTCAAGACGAATGGCTGCCTGCTCGCGATCCCGCTGCGCAAGGGCTACAAGGACACCGGGCTCGAAGAGAGCGAATCCGTTCACGGCATGGCCCCGGTCGGCGCGGTGAAAAACTATCGCGGCTTCATCTTCGCCCGTCTCAACAAGGAAGGTCCGGACTTCGAAAGCTTCTTCGGCGAGTCCTTGAGTTCCTTCGACAACATGGTCGACCGCTCGCCGGAGGGCCGCCTGGAAGTGGCCGGCCCGCCGCTGCGCTACATGCATCGCTGCAACTGGAAAATGCTGGTCGAAAACCAGACCGACACCTGCCATCCCATGGTCGCGCATGAAAGCTCCGCTGGCACGGCCATCGACCTGTGGGAGAAGATGGACAAGCCCGAGGGCACACAGAAGCCCATGGCCATGGAGGTGATCGCCCCCTTCATGAGTCCCTACGAATTCTTCGAGAACATGGGCATCCGCACCTGGCCGAACGGCCACGGCCACACCGGCGTGCATCACTCGATCCACTCCGACTATTCGGCCATCCCCGGCTATTTCGAGCAGATGGTCGAGGCCTATGGCGAGGAGCGCGCAAAGGCGATCCTCGGCGAGAACCGCCACAACACGGTCTATTTCCCCAACATCATGATCAAGGGGCCGATCCAGCAATTGCGGCTGTTCACCCCCATTGCCGCCGACAGGACCCTTGTCGAAAGCTACATCTACCGGCTGGTGGGCGCGCCCGACATGCTTCTCGAGCGCACCGCCATGTACAACCGCATGATCAACGCGCCCACCTCCATGGTCGGCCATGACGATCTGGAAATGTATGAGCGCGCGCAGGAGGGCCTCCATTCCGACGGGCTCGAATGGGTCAATGTCCAGCGCCTCTATCAGGAAGGCGAGAATTTCGACGAGATCGCCGTCGAAAACGGCACCACCGAGCGCCAGATGCGCAACCAGTTCCACGCGTGGGAAAAATACATGACGTTGACGATGGAAGGAGACGCGTGATGAAGGCCCCGACCCGCGACGATCTGATCGACTTCGTCTATGAAGAAGCCCGCATGCTGGACGATGGCCGCTTCGACGAATGGCTCGATCTGTGGACCCATGACAGCTTTTACTGGATGCCGCTCGACTACAATCAGGAAGACGCCAAACACGTTACCTCGCTGCTGCATGAAGACACCTTCATGCGCAAATTGCGCGTTGAGCGCTTCAAGGGCGAGCGCACCTTTTCGCAGAAGCCGAAGACCCGCTGCCATCATGTCCTGAACCGTCCCTTCATCGACCATGTGGACGATGAGAAGGGCGAGTATGTCACCCACACGGCGTTTCACTATGTGGAGACACGGCTCGACGACCAGATCCTGCTCGCCGCCACGGCGCGCCACGAATTGAAACTCATCGAGGGAAAGCTGAAGATCACCCACAAGCGCGTCGATCTGCTCAATTCCGATGCCGCCTTCGGCAATATCCAGATGTTCCTTTGAAAGCGCGCAGCAGATGAAATCGCAGATCCCGCCGTTCGACACCGTGTTCGCGGCCTTTGCCGACACCGCCCGCCGCTGGCCCGAGCGCCCCTTCCTGCACGTGCTGGAGGAGACAGCGACCGTCTACGGCATCCCCGCCGGCGAACTCTCCTATGGCGCAGCCCTCGCCGAGATCGAGCGCCTGAGGGACGCCTATGACGCCGGCGGCTACCGCACCGGGATGCGCGTCATGCTCCTGATGGAAAATCGGCCGGGCTTCTTCCTGCACTGGTTCGCCTTAAATGCGCTCGGGCTCTCGGTCGTGCCGGTCAATCCGGATCTGCAATCTGCCGAGCTGGAATACATGGCCGGCCATGCGCGACCGGTTCTGGCGGTTGCCATTTCAAGCCGCGTGGCGGATCTGGAACAGGCGGCAGCCGCCTCCGGCGTCGGCTTTCCGGTCGTCACGCCAGAGGCCGACACCCCGCCGCTCGATCCACGCTTTGCCGGCATGGAGACGCCGCAGGGCGCACCGCTCACCCGCGAAGCGGCCATGCTCTACACCTCCGGCACCACGGGCAAGCCCAAAGGCTGCGTCCTGTCAAACCTCTATTTCCTGCATTCGGGCCGCTGGTACGCGAAGGCGGGCGGCCTTTGCGCCATGAACGAAGACGGCGAACGCATGATCACGCCGCTGCCGATCTTCCACATGAACGCCATGGCCTATTCGCTGATGGCGATGGTCACGTTCGGCGGCTGCCTCATCGCGCTCGACCGTTTCCACCCGCGCAGCTGGTGGCAGAGCGTGCGTGACAGCCGAGCCACCTGCCTGCATTATCTGGGCGTCATGCCGTCCATTCTCATGAAGGCCGAACCCACGGAACAGGACAGGGCGCACAATGTGCGCTTCGGCTTCGGCGCGGGCATCGATCCCAAGCTGCACGGCCCGTTCGAGGAGCGTTTCGGCATTCCGCTGATCGAAGGCTGGGCGATGACGGAGACGGGGGCCGGCGCGGTCATCGTCGCCAATCACGAGCCCCGCAAGCGCGGCACGAACTGCCTTGGCCAGCCCGGCCCGGACATCGAGGCCCGCGTGGTCGCCGACGACGGCAGCGAGGCAGCCCCCGGCCAGCCCGGCGAACTTCTGGTGCGCCATGCCGGCGAGGATCCGCGTTTCGGCTTCTTCTCCGAATATTACGCCAACCCCGAGGCCACCGCCGAGGCGTGGGAAGGCGGCTGGTTCCACACCGGCGACATCGTCATGCGCGACGCCGATGGCGACTTCTTCTTCGTCGACCGCAAGAAGAACGTGATCCGCCGTTCCGGCGAAAACATCGCCGCCGTTGAGGTGGAATCCTTCCTCATGCAGCATCCCGAGATCAAGGCCGCGGCGGTTGCCGCGGCACCCGACGAGCTGCGCGGCGACGAGGTCTTCGCCTGTCTCGTGGTCGAGAGCGGCGCGCGCAATGAGGCACGCGCCCGCGAGATTGCCGAATGGTGTCTGGACCGCGTCGCCTATTACAAGGTTCCGGGCTACATCGCCTTCGTCGACGCCCTGCCCCTGACCTCGACGCAGAAGATCCAGCGCGGCGAACTGAAAACACTGGTCGCCCGGCTTCTCACCGATCCGGGAACGGTCGACACACGCTCCATGAAGAAAAGGCGCGCGGCCTGATGGCGGGTCGCACCTCAAGACGGATGGGCTATGAGGGCGTGGTGCTCGCCGCGCCCGCCACCACGCCCTATCAGCGTTTCTCCAAGGAAACGGCACATTGGTGGATCGCCCGCGCGCTGCGCCAGTCGCTTCAAAGCGCCGGCCTCAGCCCCCGCGATGTCGACGGCTTCTCGGTTTCAAGCTTCACGCTCTTTCCCGACACGGCAGTGGGGCTGACCCAACATCTCGGCCTCACGCCACGCTGGCTCGATCACATCCCCATGGGCGGGGCAAGCGGCGGCGTGGCGCTCAGGCGTGCAGCCCGCGCCGTGCAGGCGGGCGACGCCGACATCGTCGCCTGCGTTGCCGGCGATACCAACCATGTCGACAGTTTCCGGCGCATGCTCTCAAGCTTCAGCCGCTTCGCGCAGGACGCCTCCTATCCCTATGGTGCAGGCGGGCCGAATGCCTGTTTCGCGCTCCTGACCGATCATTACATGAGCGCCTATGGCGCGACCCGCGAGGATTTCGGACGCATCTGCGTCGCCCAGCGCGACAATGCGCTCCAGAACCCGCACGCGGTGATGAAAAAGCCGCTCACCATGGACCAGTATCTCGGCGCGCGCATGGTCTCCGATCCCATCGCACTGTTCGATTGCGTCATGCCCGTCAGCGGCGCAGAAGCGTTTCTCGTGATGCGAGAGGAGGACGCCCGCGCCGCCGGCCTTCCCTACGCGCATATTCGCGGCAGCATCGAACGCCACAACGCCTTCCCCGAAGACCCGATCCAGATGCGCGGCGGCTGGGCCATGGATATCGACGAGCTTTACGCCATGGCCGACGCCAGGCCCGACGACATGGACCTCTTGCAGACCTATGACGACTACCCGGTTATTTCCATGATGCAGTTCGAGGATCTGGGGTTCTGCAAAAAGGGAGACGGACCGACCTTCGTGCGCGAGCGCGATCTCACCATTGCAGGCGATTTTCCGCACAACACGTCGGGCGGTCAGCTTTCGGCCGGACAGGCGGGAGCCGCCGGCGGCTTCATCGGGATGGTCGAGGCCATCCGCCAGGTCACCGGCACAGCCGGCCCCACCCAGGTGGAAGGTGCCCGAACCGCCATGGTCTCGGGCTTCGGCATGATCAATTACGATCGTGGCGTCTGCTCCAGTGCGGCCATCATTTCAGGAGCGGGGACATGACCGACGCCATCCTGCCGCCGCCGAAAAAGGACCCGCAAAAACGCACCCGCACACAGACACTGCCCTCGGGCCTCAGAAGCCGCGCGGCGCTGGGACTCACGGCGGCTGCCGCCGAAGGGCGCTTCATGCTGCAGGTCTGCGGCGAATGCGGCGCGCTGCAATATCCGCCGCGCGACGCCTGCTCCACCTGCCTGTCGACCGACCTGCCATGGCGCGACATCGACCCGGCGGGCGAACTGATCGCCGAAACCACGGTGCGCACCAGCACCAATACCTATTTCCGCGAACGCACCCCCTGGCGTGTCGGCACCGTCCGGCTCGACGCCGGCCCCTCCGTCATGTGCCATGTCCATGGCGATGTGCCGCGCGGCGGCCGGGTGCGCATCATCAACCGGCTCGACAAGTCGGGCCAGGGCGTTCTCTACGTCCTGCCTCCCGAAGGGACGCCCAACATGGAAGACGATCCGCAACTGCGCGAAATCACCGCCGATCCGAAATTCCGCCGTGTGCTCATCACCGATGCACGCAGCGAAAACGCCGTGGCGCTGGCGGAAGCCTTCGCCAAGGCCGGGGCATCGATCATCTTCATCGGCGAGCCGGAAGGCTGGCGACCCTATCCGCACCGCGCAGCACTCGAGGCGATCCCCAATGTCCAGATCGTGCCGCTCGACGTCACCGACACCGCGTCGGTCGCCGAGCTGGCCGGCGAGATCGGGGGCAAGACGGACATTCTCGTCAACAATGCCCGCTTCGTGCGCCCCGGCGGCATCATGGACCGTGGAGACACCGTGTTCGCCCGCGACGAGATGGAGGTGAACTATCTCGGCCTGATGCGGCTTGCCCAGTCCTTCGGCCCGGCCATGCGCGGGCGCGGCGCAGATGGCGACAACAGCGCCGCCGCCTGGGTCAACATCCTGTCGGTCTACGCTTATTCCAACATGCCGGCCTTTGGCGCGTTTTCCGCATCCAGCGCCGCCGCCTACTCGCTGTCGCAGTGCCTGCGTGCTGAGATGCGCCCCGGCGGCGTGCGCGTGATGAACGTCTATACCGGCCCGACGGATGACGCATGGCACCAGCCCCTGCCGCCGCCCAAGGTCGCGCCCGCAGCACTTGCCCGGGCCATCGTCTCCGGCCTCAAAGACGGGCTGGAAGATGTGTTCGTCGGCGATGTGGCGAAAGACCTGATCGAGCGCTGGCGCACCGGCGCAAAAGTGCTGGAGCGCGAAATGAGCGAAACCGACGGAGGCGGCGCATGACCATCCACGCAACCGATCCATCCGCCCTTCTGGGCAATCTGGCGGAGGCGCTCGCCACCGGCGCAATCGAGGTGGTGGACCTCACCCACACGCTCGATCAGGATTTTCCGGTCATCGTGCTGCCGCCCGAATTCGGCCAGTGCGCCCGCTTCCGCATGGAAGAGGTGTCCGCCTACGACCATCGCGGCCCGGCGTGGAAATGGCACAACTTCACCTGCAGCGAGCACACCGGCACCCATTTCGATG
>ENA-ORCW01000542-ORCW01000542.1-marine-metagenome-genome-assembly--contig:-NODE-542-length-19472-cov-3.624491_pt1 | contig 19472 bp, 17 predicted proteins | sample MGYA00237784_ERZ508517 | MGnify/ENA primary metagenome ERZ508517 (study PRJEB26187, sample SAMN06268979) | marine metagenome | isolation source: Tt ae E1 feedstock associated aerobic enrichment on... | reverse complement strand
TTTGAACAGGCGCGCTTCGCGGACCCACAGGTCCATGATGCCGCCTTCGTTCACCAGGTCGTCGCCGACCGACTGGATGAAGCAGGCATGGGGCTGCGGGTGCTCATAGGCCGACTTGGACTTCACCAGCTTGCCGGTGAAGGGGTCGACATAATAATGGCCCTGGCCAGGACCATCGATGCCATAGGCCCAATGCAGGCCGGTGTTGAACCATTGCGGGGAATTGGGGGCGACGCGCTGGGTGGCGAGCATGTAGCAGAGCTCGTCCATGAAGGCCTGCGCGTCTTCCTCGCCGTTGAAATAGCCGCCCTTCCAGCCCCAGTAGGTCCAGGTGCCGGCGAGGCGGTTGAAGACCTGCGCGGCGCTGGTCTCGGAACCGTAGCGCTCGTCCTCTGGCAGATCCTTCAGGGCTTCCTCATCGGCCACCGAACGCCACAGGAAGGAGGGGACGTCGTTTTCCTCGACCTTCTTCAGGCGCGCGGGCACGCCGGCCTTGCGGAAATATTTCTGGGCCAGAATGTCGCTGGCGACCTGGGAGAACTGCGCCGGAACGTCGATATTCTCCAGCCGGAAGACGATGGAGCCATCCGGATTCTTGATTTCGCTCGTGGCCTTGCGGAAGGAAATCTCCGCATATGGGCTCTGGCCTTGCTTGGTGAACCGGCGTTCGATGCGCATTTTATCCTCTTCGCCCCTAATCCAAATATAGTGTCTGCGACGGTCAATGCCTCATCACATTTACACCGTGCAGACACTGTGTCCGCCGACTGCCGTCCACCGAAGCGAACGGCTCTCCTTTACCGAAGGTTGGTGCCTCTTGGCGAACCTGAGAAACGGTCCTTTCGAGGTCTTGCCTCGCATTCTGCGAAACCGCCCCCAACCTGACGCCTATGCGACGATGATGTCACACAACTTTCACACTATCTGGTGCGCAGAATATCTGAAGACACTAAATATAGTGTTAACAGCTTCTTTATGCCAGCCTGGCACACACGCCCCCGCTTGCTTTTTTTACGGCGCAAACGACACCGTTCTGCCTGAATAGGTGTTCAGGCAGGTCTCGGAAACTCAACACAAAATCGGAAAATCGACCGGCCTGTCGCCGACCAATCGCACCTTACGAACGCAGGCGCGGATTCCATAAAAGGCGACTCGTATCCTCACGTCAAGGAGTCGAGTTTGGATCATTTATGACCGCAAGATGTTGTGTGTCATGTGTGTGAATAATGGGGAAGTCGCTCAGACGCAGTTGCGGTTTGGAAAACCCAGCGTTCCCGGTGCCTTGAGGAGCGGGCGATAAAAAACGCGCGACGGAGAGCCGCGCGTCTGGACAAGTCCGTTTATAAAGTTTGCGGTCAGGCGACGAAATCGAGAACCAGGAAGATGCAGGCTGAAAGCACGGCCGCCGCCGGAACCGTGGTCACCCATGCGGCAACGATGGTGCGCACATGGGCGCGACGCACCAGCTTGCGACGGGCAACCTCCTCGCGCGATGTCTTTTGCTGCTCGACCTCGAGGTCGTCGTCATTGGCGCCGGCCGCGTTGTCGGCCTTGAGGCGAACGCCCTTGCGCTCCAGATAGGCCCGGCGGCGTTTGGAATGGGCCGTGTACCATTCCCGGAAAAAGCCGACACCGAAAATTGCACCGACGGCGGTGTGGGTGGAACTGATCGGCAGACCGAGACCGGAAGCGATGATGACGGTGATGGCGGCCGACAGAGCGACGCAGAATGCGCGCATCGGATTGAGCTTGGTGATCTGCTCGCCGACCATGCGGATGAGTTTCGGTCCGAACAGGACGAGACCGATGGAAATACCGGCAGCGCCTATAACCATCACCCAGAGCGGTATGGTGACGCTGGTGTTGACGGTGCTCTCATGGACCGTGAAGACGATGGCTGCCAGTGGGCCGACCGCGTTGGCCACGTCGTTTGCGCCGTGGGCGAAGGAGAGCAGGGCGGCCGAGATAACCAACGGCACCTTGAACAGGCTGCGCAGCGACTGGTTGCGGTTTTCTAGCCCCTCCGACTGCGCATGCACGAAGAGGTGCGCCAGGAACCAGATGACGGCGAAGAAGGCGAGGCCGATGATGCCTGCCCCCATGCCGCTTACCGGAAAGACCTTCTTGAGGCCCTTGAGTGCGAGATAGGCGGCGAACGCACCGCCCATAATGGCGATTAGGAGCGGCAGCCAGCGTCGCGCCGCCGTGATCTTGTCGTCCTGATAAATGATGGCGGTCTTGATGAAAGCCAGGAAAATGGCGGCGACAATGCCACCGACCACCGGCGAGACAACCCAGCTTGCCGCAATCTGCGCCATCATCGTCCAATCGACGGAGGAAAAGCCGGCGGCGGCAACGCCGGCACCCATGACGCCGCCGACCACCGAATGGGTGGTGGAGACCGGTGCGCCGATCCAGGTCGCCAGATTGATCCACAGCGCGGAAGAGATGAGGGCGGCCATCATGGCGCGAACGAAGGCTTCGGGCGTCCCCACGGCAGCCGGGTCGATGATGCCCTTGGAAATGGTGTCGACCACGTCGCCACCGGCGATGAGAGCGCCGGCGCTTTCGAATACGGCGGCGATGAGAAGCGCGCCGCCCAGCGTCATGGCTCTTGCACCGACGGCGGGGCCGACATTGTTGGCGACATCGTTGGCACCGATGTTGAGCGCCATATAGGCGCCGATCGCTGCGGCGGCGACGATGATCACCGCACGCGGTTCGCCGAAGGTATAGGTGGCCGCGAAAACGGCCGTAAGCGCCAGAAAGAGCAGGCCGAGGCCCGGTGCGATGAGACCGCGAGCCACGGTGGAGGTGGCTTGCTCGACATGGACGAGCTTGTCCAGATCCTTGTCGAGGGTCTGTTTGCGCGGGTTCGTGGTGGTGTCGCTCATGCGATTTCCAACTCGGGGCCGTGCTTCACGACGGTGAAGAGATGCGAAAAGGGATTCCGCCACGGGTTAGGAAACAAAGCTGCGCACGGCAAGTATGGATGACGAAAAAGACCGTTCAGGCGGCGATTTCCCGTGGATTGTGGCCGAACTCGACCAGAAGTTCGCCGAGGTCCGGCTCGTCGACGGCAGCCGCAGCTTCCTGGGGAGAGAACCACTGGCGGGTGCGCTGCTTGCGTTCCGGCCATTTGCTGCGCTCTTCGGTGACTTCGAGGGGAACCACGGCGACTTCGCATGGCCATTCGACGCCGGTGCCGTCTGTCTTGTGGTAGTAGAAGCGGCCGACTTCCCCTTCGGCGGGGCGTCCGCGCACGCCGGCTTCCTCGCGCGCTTCGCGCTGCGCCGCCATGGCGAGTGTCTCGGATCCTTCGGGCCAACCCTTGGGAAGCACCCAACGGCCCGTACCACGGCTTGTCACCAGCATGATCTCGACACCGTTTCCGCTCGCAGCCCTGCGCCACGGCAGGGCAGCAGCCTGCACCCGGCGGGGATTTCCGCCGAACAGACGTCGGACCGTTTCGGTCAGCCGCAAACGTGTGCCGTGAGTAAAAATCGTACCTCTCCTCACCCGGACACGTCGCGCCGGGTTTCGTGGATTTCCTGCAAGTGACTGTTTCTACGCCTAACTTACGCGTCGGGCGGTCGCGCTCCGCCGGGCCGTTTTCGGGCTCGAATCAAATGGGCGCAGAAAGCCTGCCAGCAGAAATAGTGAATAAACGACAAAAATCAAGGGGTTGGCGCAACAATCATGCGTTAATCCTTGGGCGCGGGCATGTGCCGTTGCGCGTTCCAGCCGTCTTCATGGACATGCGCCCCCACATTGTCGCGGGTACGCCAGCCGCGTTTTTCGAGTTCGGGGCGGTCGAAGAAACCTCGTACATGGCCGACGCAGAGATAGCCGACCAGGCGCAGGCGTTCGGGAATTCCAAGCACGGCTTTAACCCGGTCCTCGTGCAGGATGCTCACCCATCCAACGCCAATCCCCTCGGCACGGGCGGCCAGCCACAGATTCTGGATGGCGCAGACTGTGCTGAACAGATCGGTATCGGCCATATGGGTGGCGCCGAGGATGACAGGTCCACCGCGGGCGGGATCGCTGGTGACGCAGATGTTGAGTGGTGCCGAAACAATCCCTTCAAGCTTGAGCGTGCGGTATTGGGCCTGTCGTTCGGCCGGGAAACGCTGTGCCGCTTCGGCATTGGCCTCAGCGAAGATCGCGGCGATCCGGCTGCGGATTTCGCGCTTGCGGATGAGAACGAAGTCCCAGGGCTGGGAGAGACCGACGGATGGTGCCTGATGGGCGGCGGCGAGGATGCGAGCGAGCGTGTCGCCGCAAATCGGGTCGGGCAGGAACTCGCCGCGCACGTCGCGGCGTGTGGCGATCGCCCGATAGACGGCATCGCGGTCGGCATCGGCGAATGCGACGCCGGGCGCAAGATCTTCGACCTTTCCGGGCTCGTCGTCGGTGCGCGGCATGCTGGAAGCCTCCATGCGCCAGTCTGTGAGGGGTCAGCCGCGCGGGTCCTCGGCTATGGGCTTCTGGTAGGAAAAGCCCATGTCCCAGGGAAAATAGATCCACGTGTCCTGCGAAACCTCGGTGACGAAGGTATCGACCAGCGGCCGGCCTTTGGGCTTTGCATAGACCGTGGCGAAATGGGCTTTCGGCATCATGGCGCGCACGATGGCGGCCGTTTTGCCGGTGTCGGTCAGGTCGTCGACGATCAGCACATTCTCGCCGTCGTCCTGGAGGAGTTCGGCATTGATCTCCTTGAGAACCTTGAGATCGCCCTGTTCGGCATAGTCGTGATACGAGGCGACGCACACGGTTTCGATCAGGCGGATGCCCAGTTCGCGCGAGATGACGGCGGCGGGCACGAGACCGCCGCGCGTTATGCAGACGATGGCCTTCCAATCGCCATTGACGCCGGCCAGACGCCAGGCGAGGGCGCGGGCGTCGCGGTGAAACTGATCCCAGGAAACGGGAAAGGCTTTTTCGGGAAGAGACATCGGCATCGCACTCCATGGACGCATCGCAGCGGCAGATCGGAATGCGCGGTGAATTAGCCGGAAAGTGATGCCGAGCGCAAGCCCGGCGCCCGGCGATAAAGCGTTTCCGTGTTTCTGCGAATTACGAGAACGCCTTGCTTTTGTGTATTGCCGCGGTTCCGGACGGAGAAACGCTCTCTTTTTCCGGAATTGCCAGCGCGGATCGCGATCGAAAACCGGTGTTTATGGCGGCCATGCGGAACTCGGCCATGCGGATATCAATGCGCCATCAGGGTCGGCACTGTCATGCTTTGCAGGAGGGTGCGGGTTGCACCGCCGAACACGAATTCGCGCAGCCTGGAACGGCCGAACGCGCCCATGACCAGGAGGTCGGCGCCGGTATCGGCGACGCGGTTGACCAAAACGTCGCCGTGAGAAACGCCGCCAGCCTGCTCGACCTTGACCGTCACATCTATATCGTGGCGGGCGAGCGCCGCGGCAATGGCCGTGCCGGCCATGGAGGCGTCGCGGCGGGGCGTGTCCTGCGGGTCGACGCAAAACACCTCGACACTGTCGGCTTCTTTCATGAAGGGAAGAGCGTCGAAGGTCGCACGTGCCGCCTGGCGGCTTCCGTTCCAGGCGAGCACGATTTTCTTGAACTCGGCCTCGCGCGCCTTGTGGATGTAGGGCACGAGGAGAACCGGCCGGCCGCTTTCGAAAAGCAGGGCTTCCACGTTGGCTTCCATGACGCCTGCAGCGTCCGGGTCTGTCTGCTGGGCGATGACAAGATCGGCGCTGCGCGCGCTTTCGATGCCGGAAATCGCCGAATCGCCGGAAACGCTGTCGAAACCGCGCCATTCATTGCCCACGCCCTCGATACGAGCGCGTTCGTTGAACAGGTCGCGGATGACGGCGTGGCGACGGTTCGTCTCTTCCTGCATGTCGACGCTCAGATCGACCACGGGCCCACCCATGGGCGATGCCATGACCATCGGCAGCGCTTCGGCGTGCAGGCCGATCACGTGACTGTCGTGACGGGCAGCCAGCGGCAGGGCCAGATCGAGAACGCGCGGAGCGTCGGCTTCGCTTTGAAGAATGGCGAGAATGGTCTTGTAGCTCATGTCAGCCTCCTTGGAGCTGCAATGCGATGCGCATTCTTTCCTAACGCGCAGTCGGGCAGAAAGTTTTGCGCCAGATCAACCTTTTGCGACCTGCCTGGGCGGCATGGCCTCAAGCATGGTTCCGACCGCCTTCACGGCCGCCGCAAGTGCGGTTTCCGAACGGGAGCGAACCACGATTTCGGTCCAGAAGGAACCGTCCCGATATTTTGGATAGGAGCCGATGATGGTTTCGGGGTGGGCTGCCTGGATTTCACCGAGCGGCCCGCCGATCGCGCCTTCGGGGAGGGGCGAGGGTATGGTTTCGGAAATGAGTTTCACACCCGCCCTCAGGGTCGGAACCACGTTGTCGAGCATGGCCTGGAAGATCGCCGGCACGCCGGCCATAACGTAGACGTTTTCGACACGGAAGCCGGGTGCGGCCGAAATCGGGTTGTTTATATGCTCGGCGCCTTCGGGCATCCGGGCCATGCGCTTGCGGGCGTTAGAAAATTCGATATCGCGGCCGGCGTAGTGCTTTTCGAGGAGACGATAGGCCTTGTCGTCGTAGCCGCAGGGCCGGTCGAAGGCGCGGGCGATGGAATCGGCGGTGATGTCGTCATGGGTGGGGCCGATGCCTCCGGTGGTGAACACATAGGTGTTTCGTGCGCGAAGCGCGTTGACAGCCTCGACGATGGCCGCTTCATCGTCGGATACGATGCGGACTTCCCTGAGGTCGATGCCGACGGCCGTGAGCATGTCGGCCAGATGGCCAATGTTCCTGTCCTTTGTGCGGCCCGACAGGATTTCATCGCCGATGACCACCATTGCGGCCGTTACGAGTTCGCTCATTTCAGTCAGATTCCTGTTCACGAAAGGAGAGATAGACCTGCGACGAAGCGAGGGCAATGGGCCTCAAACAGTGAACAGTGTGTCAGAATTCATGCGGTTTTTGGTGAACCGATTTCGGGGTAGATGCGTTGAGGCCGCGTTGTCGCGGCAGACGACTGAACCCGAGATTGCAGCGAAGCGGAGCAGACAATGACAAAAATTCTGGTTCTCTACTACTCGAGCTGGGGCCACATGGAAGCGATGGCCAAGGCCGCCGCCGAGGGCGCGCGCGAAGCGGGCGCCGATGTGACCCTCAAGCGCGTGCGCGAACTGGTGCCCGAAGAGGTGGCCAAGGAAGCGCATTACAAGCTGGACCAGGAAGCGCCGATCGCTGAACCTCTGGAACTTGCGGATTACGACGGTTTTGTTTTCGGCGTTTCGACGCGCTACGGCATGATGGCCGCGCAGATCAAGAATTTTCTCGACCAGACCGGACCGCTCTGGGCCGAAGGCAAGTTGATCGACAAACCGGCGACGGTCATGTCGTCGACCGCCACCCAGCATGGCGGTGCCGAGATGGCACTGGCGTCCACGCAGCTCGCCCTGCAGCATCACGGAATGTTGATCGTTCCACTCTCCTACGCTTATCAGGACCAGATGGGCAACGACACGGTGCGTGGCGGGGCGCCCTACGGCATGACCACCACAACCAATGGCGACGGCTCGCGAATGCCGTCCGAACAGGAGCTTGAAGGCGCCAAGTTTCAGGGCAAGCGCCTCGCTGAGATCACCGCTAGGCTCGCCGGTTGATCCCGATGCAAGTCCTGAAAAAGCGGTCGGCAGGTTGCCGGCCGCTTTTTGCTTCTTTGAACATGCGTATTTTCTGAAGAACATGCGTATCCCGCTTGATCGGGCGGGTTTCTACCGCTAGTCGTTGTGATCGTGCGGACGTGGCGAAACTGGTAGACGCAAGGGACTTAAAATCCCTCGATCCTTGATCGTGCGGGTTCGATTCCCGCCGTCCGCACCAGATCACCATTCCGGATCATCTTCTCACAGTATTTCAATGGGGAGAACGCATGTTCGATCATGTAAAATTCGGGGTCGGCGATTTTGCGGCGAGCAAAACTTTCTACCTCAAGGCACTTGAACCTCTGGGCGCGGCCGTCGCTTCGGAGGGATCCGAAACCTATGGCATCGAGATCAGTGCGGATGGCAAGACCTCGCTTTGCCTGTTTCAGACCGAACAAACGCCCGCGCATCTCCACCTGGCCTTCGTGGCCGAGAGCCGCGAGCAAGTCGATGCATTCTATCACGCGGCCCTGAGCGCAGGTGGCAAAGATAATGGAGCGCCCGGCCTGCGTCCGGAATATTCCGCCAATTATTATGCTGCTTTCGTTATCGATCCGGATGGGCACAACATCGAGGCGGTTTGTTACGAAGCTGAGGTCTGATCTCTTCTTCGCGACGCCGCTTGCAGCCGCTTCCATGGGGAAATCCGAGAGCGAAGCTCAAGTGTGTCTTCGCTTCCGTGGCTGATGAAACCTCAGGGATCGTTCCTCGATCTCCCGTGTATCATACAATGGGTTCGAAGAAGGCGTATGCGCGGGGATCAGATCGTGCGGCTTTGCCGCGCCTCGAACTCCGAAGCAAGCATTGCGTAGATAAACTCGTCTCCCCAGTTTCCGTCGAAACGATCATTTTGAAGCAAATGCGCTTCACGACGCATTTTCAAACGTTCGACAACACCGACAGAGCCCGCGTTCAGCGGGTCGAGCCGCGCGAATATCCGATGAAATCCGTATGTCTGGAAACCGAGGCGAAGCACAGCTTGAACGGCCTCGGTAGCATATCCTTTTCCCGCGTAGTCCGGATTGAAGATGTATCCCATTTCCGCCTGGAGGGCGGCCTTGTTGGCAATCTTGAGCAGCGCTTCTCCGATCACGGCCGGTTCTTCCAGCCGCGTGACGGCCAGCCGCAATGTGTCGCCGTCCTCATTGAAGGGGGCCGAAAGAACGGCCGAAAACTGATCTTCAAGCACCCGCCCGGATGGAACGGGAGTGTAGAGAAACCGATAGACCTCGGCTCGGCTATGGTAGGCGGCATAGGCTTCAAAATCGCTCGCTTCAAACAGTCTGAGCGAGAGCCGGTCGGTCAGTATCGGTGCGCTTGGTAGATCGGTGTTCATGATGACGTCATCGCGATTGTTGGTTTCAGAAAGGGACAGGTAGGCGTTATCTTGCGTCCTGCAATGATTTTGCCTGGATTGGGCCGCTGCGTCCGTGGTTTTCGTCCGTGGAGTTCCTGTGACGGGAACAAGGATCGGGCCGCGACGTTTAGCGGTTTCGAAAGGATGCCCGTCCATCTCCGGTCACCGCAATTCAGCATACATACGGGAGAGCGTCTCATGAGAACGTGTTCGGCAATAACACTTGTGCTGACCGCGCTCCTGCTGGGCACGACTTTTGCCCATACGTTGGAGGCTCTGCCGAAACTCGACTACGGTCAGGAAATGTGGGTTGTGCTCCAGCAAACGCTATACCGCTATTATGCCGTGATTGGCGGTCCGGTGGAATTGGGGGCGATCCTCTCTGCGTCGATACTGGCATTTCTGGTGCGAGGACAAAGGATGCCGTTTCTTGCCGCCGCAGCCGGCACGGCCTGTCTTGCGGTCGCATTCTTCGGCGTTTGGTTGCTTGTTACGCGAGATGTGAATGCTCAGGTGCTTGCATGGCCGGCAGACTCCATTCCCGCCGACTGGGCCGATCTGCGGCTGAAATGGGAGGCCTCCCACATCGCACGCTTCGTCCTTCATCTGACAGGGTTCGTTCTGCTGCTCGTTGCGGCTTTGAGGGTCCGGCGGCGCGGATAGTGGGAAACGCCGTGCCAGAGCAGCCATAGACGGGGGCAGATTTCCCGTTGCGGCTTGTTCCGTGACGGTTTCCAAACCAGTTTGCGATGCTTACCAGGAAATATTCAGGCCCAGATTGCCCTCGAATATCTCCGTCTTTTCGCCACCCAGGTTCGTCGTGTAGTCGGCTGTTGCATAAAGATCGACGCGGTCGGTCAGGTTTGCAACCACGCCACCGCCGAGTTCGAGCGACGTTCCGTCGATCTCCGTGACGATCGGATCGCCATCGAAACGCAAGGTTTGTTCGGCCGAGAAGCTGTGCCAGAGATTGGCTTTAAGGTAGGGCTTTATCATGCCGCCGTCATTGCCTGGGAAATTCCCCTGTAAGCGGACACCCAGGCGTCCGGTTACCGCATCGTCCGCATCGAAGGCGATGGAGGAAAAGGTGTCGCTTTGGTCATCGAGCGAGAGGTGCTGCCATATCACCTGCGCCTGCGGTTCGAGCGTCCACCGATCTGACAGCGCGACGGGATAACCGGTTTCTGCAGAGGCGGTGATGCCCGTTCCGTCAATATCGATTCTTTCGCCGGCGCGCGATGCTGTGTCTCCACCGAACCAGGTGCCCATGAGCACGCCATCCAGATACCAGCCTTTCGGCCCGATATGCGTCCAGTAAGCGCCCAGGCTCGTCCCATTGATGTCCAGATCGCCGACGGCCAGATCGTTCCAGCCAAGCGCCTGGCCCTTCACATCGCCGTTCATGCGCGCATAGCTCACGAACACGCCGGCCCGATCCATGTGCCCGTTTTCCGTCTCGCGGGCATACAAATCCTGTCCGACCTGAAAACCGAGCAGGGTCCCGTCGAAGCTCGGGGAGACCGTCCCGTTCCATTTTATCTCTGCGCTTTGGCCGAAGAGACGGCTCCAGCTTGCCGGCAAATAGGTCTCGCCGCCAATCAGAAGGGACTGCTCGCCGCGCCGCTCGTGGAAGGTGCCGAGCGTCGAAAACGCCAGATGATGGACGACTGGCGGAACGACCGCATAAGTCGGAACCTCTGTGCGGTAAAGCGTCACCACTTCGCCGGTTACAGGCGTGGCGTCCGGTGTCGGCGGGTTGACGGTGGTCGTGGTGTTTGGAAGCGGTGGTGGATTGGTCACGGGCTCATCGGGATCGGCGGGCGACAGCGGGTCGGGCGCCGGTGCAGGTTCCGGCACCACCGCCGTCGGCGTTTGCGGATTGACTAAGGTGGAGCGGAGGTACCAGTTTTCCTGAGTGCCGCCGGAGACACCTCCCCTGAAGAGATAGTATTCGAATGCACCCACGGCGACGCGGTTGTTGAGGGCGAATGCTCCCGGGTCCGTCGTGCCGTTTCCGGTTGTCTCGACAACCATGATCCCGTCCTGGACCGTCTCGGCGCCGCTGCCGCCGACATTGACGATGGTCATATCAGTGGTGCCTGAGGCGTTGCCGTCGGCGATCACGAGCTTGTCGGAAGCCGAGCTGTCGTCGCCCAGGACCGTGTTCAGATGGAGTTGAGCGCCGTTCCCCACATAATCGCCTGCGATGGTGAAGATGTCGGTTGTGCTGTCTCCGCTATTGGTCAGGTCGATGGTGCCGGCATTGTTGACGTTTGCCAGCATGCCTGCGTCAAAGGCGCCGATCCCTCCGGACGCACCGCCCCCAAACAGCGTGCTTGTGGCATCGACATTGAGGACTCCCGTGCTCGTACCGCCATCGCCGAGCGTCAGCATGTCGCTGCCGGAGAAGGTTAACTCGGTGCCCATGGCCGCGTCGACCGTTTCCCAGTTCTGAAATCGAGCAGGGCCATCGGTCGCGACATTCTCCAGCGTCAGGTCGTCGGTACCGGGGCCGCCGGTAATGGCGACCGTTTCGCCAATATGGTCGTTTGTCAGATTGCTGAGCGTGGCCGCGTCGTCGTCGTTACCGAGGTCGACGCTGCCTCCTATCGACCCGCCTCCGCTCCACATGAAGACGTCCGTTCCGACGCTCATCCGGACATCGCCGCCAACGGTGCCGCCGGACACGGTTACCCGATCTGTGCCGCCACTGACACTGATGTTGCCGCCGATCGAGCCGTCCGAGAGGGTGATCGTATCGTTGCCGAAGCCGGCGACGAGATTGCCGTCGATAATGCCTCCGGACATGTCGAAAATATTGTCGGCGAGCTTCATGTTAACGCGGCCGATGCGACCACCCGTCATCACGGCTTCGTCGCCGTCGTCGAAAAAGCCGACAATGTGGCCGCCCGACATGAAGAAGGTGTCGAAATGTCCGCCCTGATTCAGGCTGGCGATTCGACCGCCGGTCATGGTGAAGTCGTCGACGCCATCTCCTTGCTGAAGCTGACCCGCAATCTCGCCGGCATGCACTTCGACCGTGTCGACGCCTGGACCGAACGTTATATTGCCGTCGATGAGGCCCGTGCCGCCGGCCGGCATCGTCAACGCGTTGTCGCCGCTCAGATCCAGGACGTCGCCTGTATGCGTGCCGCTGTCGCAAACGAATGCGTCATTGCCGGCGGTTGGAACCAGAGTGCAGGCCGCATCGGCGCTGCCGATCGGAAAACCGCACAGGCCGATGACCGCACTGCCCGATAGCAACAACGCCGTACGCGAGCTTATGAAGGTAGGATTCCGCATCTGCCCCCCAAACAAGAATGTCAGAACACGTTGATGAAGCTACCTCGGCGATCCTGTGTGTCGAAGTAAAGTGACCGGTGGATCGTGGTTGCGACGCGTGCTGACGAATTTTACCTCGTTGGCTGCACTTGCCTTTGCAACTTTGTGCTCAGGATTGTCTACTTTGGAAAGTTTAACAAGCCCTGATTTCAAGAGCGATCATGTATTGGCAGTGGTTCGGGCCTATCAAATCAGGCCGATAAGGAGTGCTGGCGACACCGCTTCCCGTTCACAGTAAGGCGTTTGCGATGCCTTAACCGTGATTGGCGATGACATCCAGAAAGGCTTTCCCGTAACGGTCGAGCTTGGCTTCGCCTATGCCGGAAATACCGGCCATGGCGTGGCGGGAGGAGGGGCGCGATGAAGCCATCTCGATCAACGTCCGGTCATGAAAGATCACGTAGGGTGGCAGGTTCTGCTCGCGGGCGATCTCGATACGTTTTTCCCGCAATGCCTTGAACAGCGCGGCATCGGCCGGAGCGAGCGCGTTTGCGGCGGTGTCGTTTGCGGAAGAACGGCGGCTCTTGCCCTTTGTGCCGGGGTTGGCAACACGCAGCATGAGTGTTGGCTTTTCGCGCAGGAACTGCGCCCCGCGCTCGGATATCGCCAGGCCGCCATGGCCGCTGAAATCGACATCGACGAGGCCGTGGGCAACCATCTGGCGCAGGATCGAACGCCAGGTGCGCTGGTCGTGTTCCTTGCCGATTCCGTAGGTGGAGATCCGGTCGTGCCCAAACCGGGAGATGCGTTCGTCTTCCGCACCCAGAAGCACTGAGACGATATAGGCCTGACCGAACCGTTCTCCCGTGCGGTAGATGCATGAGAGCGCCTTCTGCACGGCAATGGAGCCGTCGAAACGCTCGGGAGGGTTGGCGCAGGTGTCGCAATTGCCGCAAGGTTCGCAATGATCGCCGAAATAGTTGAGCAAGACCTGGCGGCGGCACTGGGCGGTTTCGGCCAGTCCCAGTAGCGCATCGAGCTTCTGCATTTCCATGCGCTTGCGCTGGTCGGACGCGTCCGATTCCTCGATGAAGCGGCGGCGCAGCGCGATGTCGTCGAAACCGTAGAGCATCATCGCCTCGGAGGGCAGTCCGTCGCGGCCCGCGCGGCCCGTCTCCTGATAGTAGGCTTCAATGCTGCCGGGCAGGTCCAGATGGGCGACGAAGCGCACATCCGGCTTATCGATACCCATGCCGAAGGCGATGGTGGCGACCATGATGACGGATTCCTCGCGCTGGAAACGGGTCTGGTTCACCTCGCGCGCCTCGCGGTCCATGCCGGCGTGATAGGCAAGCGCGTTATGGCCTTCCGACTGGAGCCAGGCGGCGGTTTCGTCGGTCTTGCGCTTGGAGAGGCAGTAGACGATGCCGCTCTCGTCCTTGTGCTTTTCCAGAAAGCGCGTGAGTTGACGGCGCGGGCTGTCCTTTTCTGCGACGGCATAGTTGATGTTGGGCCGATCGAAACCGGCGACGAAACTGTCGCGCTCGGCGATGCCCAGATGAGCGATAATCTCGGCGCGGGTGGGGGCGTCGGCCGTGGCCGTGAGCGCCATGCGTGGTGTGTCGGGAAACTCTTGCACCAGCGCGTCGAGCTGCCGGTAGTGCGGGCGGAAATCATGACCCCATTGGGAAAGGCAGTGCGCCTCGTCGATGGCGATGAGCGAAAGGGGAACCTGCTTGAGACGGTCGACCACCGCCGGTCGCAACAAGGTTTCGGGGGCGACGTAAAGAAGATCGAGACCACCATTGCCGATCGCGCGCCAGATGGCTTGCCGGGCTTCGGGCGGCAGATTGGAGTTGAGAGCGGCCGCACGCACACCGGCCTGTTTCAGGGCCGCCACCTGGTCGGCCATGAGTGCGATGAGCGGCGATACGACGAGGCCGAGGCCCGGCCGGCAGAGTGCGGGGATCTGGTAACAGAGCGATTTGCCGCCGCCGGTGGGCATCAGTACGAAGGCATTGTTGCCGGCAATTACGTGATCGACGATCTCGGCCTGACGACCGCGAAAAGCTTCATATCCATAGACGGTCTCGAGGATGTGCGTCGGGTCAGCAGTCACGGCGGGCCTGTCGGGAGAATCGAACGGATACTCTCTCATAACAGGTTTGAGAGTGCGCTGCAGTTGGGCTTCGTGTGTCTCGGCTCAGCGGATCCGGGAGGCGAATGTCTCGATCAGGAAATCGAGAAAAGCGCGCACCTTGGCCTGAACGTGGCGGGCGGAGGGATAGATTGCATAGAGCGTCGTGTCCATCGGCGTCCAGTCGGTGAGCAGTGGGACAAGGCGGCCCGAGGCAAGGTCGTCGCGCACATAAATCCGCGGGGTCAGACTGACGCCGAACCCAGCACGCAACGCATCGCGCACGGCGAGGCTCGAAGTGACCTTGTAGCGGCCGTTGACCGGCACGCTCACACTGCGCGAAGCCTTGTGGAAGGTCCATTCGTCGGCGTGGCCCGAAAGGGTGAATTGCACGCATTCGTGGCGGCGCAGGTCTTCCGGTGTGGTGAGCGCCGGGACGCGCTCCAGATAGGCGGGCGCACAGCACAGCACGTGATCCAGAACGAGCAGTTTGCGTGCGATCAGGCTCGAATTTTCGAGCCGGTCGCTGCCGCGAATGACCAGGTCGAAACCGTCCTCGATGATGTTGACGCGGCGGTCGTCGAGCCTCAAGTCGAGTGTGATCTCGGGATAGCGTTCGAGAAAACGGGGGATCGCCTCCGACAAGGCGACCAGGCTGGCCGCCATCGGCGCGCTGACGCGCAGAAGGCCGCGCGGCTCCTGTTGAAGCGGGCCGAGCGTGGCGTCGGCGTCGTCCAGGTCGTCGAGAACGTCCGCAATGCGCTTGTGGTAGAGCGCGCCCGCCTCCGTCAGGCTCATGCGGCGCGTGGTGCGGTTGATGAGGCGAACGGCGAGATGGGCTTCCAGTTCCCGAATGTTCTTGCTGACGGCGGCGGGCGAAAGGCGCAGGCGCCGCGCGGCCTCGGCGAAACTGCCAAGCTCCACAACGGTGCGGAATACATTCAGGGCGGTGAAGCGATCCATTATTCAATACTATAAGTAAATAGTCATTGATCCAAGTCGCACATTATCAATTCAAACGCAATGAATTAGCTATGCTGCATGTTCAAGGCCAACAAGAATTCGGAAGGCAGGTTCGCTATGGCTGACACGGAAAAGAACGTGACGCAGGCTCATTTGGGCATGCTTTTGTGGGCGCTGATCGTGGGTGCTTCGTTCCCGGCGGTCGGTTTTCTGTCCGATGGTTTGCCGCCGCTGCTTCTGACGGCGCTGCGCTTTGCCATTGCCGCGCTTGCCATGGTGCCGATGGTGCGTGGACGCGAGGACTGGCGTCCGAACCTGCCGGCGCTTTTGCTTTACTCTCTGATGGGGCTTTGCCTTGCCGGCTTCTTCGGCATCATGTTCTGGGCGGCGCACCGGGTAACCGCGCTTTCCATGTCGGCGCTGTTCGTGACCATGCCCTTGATCGCATTCGGGCTGGGGCGCGTGCTCGGCGTGGAGCCACGGGCAAGCGGTCTTCTGGCCATTCTCGGGCTGGGTGCGCTTGGGGCGCTTGCGCTCGCCATGGCGCAGACGGGCGGCGATTTCTCTCAATTGCAGTTTGGCTGGAACGAAGCGCTCTTCTTCGTCGGCTGCATCGCCTCCGCACTCTATCCGGTGCTTTCCAAATGGGGGTTGGCGCGCAACTTGCTCTCGAAGGATGCGGCGGCCCGCACGTTCTGGAGCCTGGCGGGTGGTGGCGTGCTCATCGCGGTCGCCGGGCTCGTTCTCGAACCGGTCGGTGCGCTGACGCAAATGCGCTTGAGCGATTTTTTGCTGGTGGCTTATCTGGGCGTGTTTTCGAGCGGCGTGACCTTTTGGCTCATGCAGCGCGGCACGGGTGTTCTGACACCCGGTGCGGTGACCGCCTACAGCTATCTGGTGCCCTTCGTCTCCATGGTGGTGCTCTTCGTTACACGGCCTGACCTGATCGGCTGGCACTGGTTGCCGGGCAGCGTGATGGTGATTGCCGCGATCACGGTTCTTCTAAGGCGTGGTGTGGGCTCTACGGCCCGGCCCGTGCGGCAGCCCGGTTAGGGCGGGCTGCCATTCTTCTCGTTTCAACACTTCAACAGACGTAAAATGGAGAATGATCATGCGGATCGCTGTTCTTGGTGCGAATGGAAATGTGGGCAGCCGCACGGTGGCTGAGGCGCTTGCGCGCGGTCACTCGGTGACGGCGGTGGTGCGGGGCAGGGACCGTGCCGGAAATGTGCCGGAGGGAGTGACGGTACAGGTTGCCGATGTGCGCGATGCGGATGCCGTGGCGCAACTGGCCCGGGAGCACGACGTGCTGATCGCCGCGACGCGACCCGCAGCCGGAAGCGAAGAAGGCCATGCAGCGATGACGGATGGTATCTTGACGGGACTTGCCGGCAGTGACGCGCGGCTTCTCATGGTTGGCGGCGCGGCATCGCTTGTCGTGCCGGGCTCGGACGGAACGCTCGTTCTCGACGATCCGCGCTTCGTGCCGCCCGCGATCCGACCGATCGCCCAGGCCAGCCTCGATCAGTATCAACGCTGTGATGCCGCCGGGGATGTGGACTGGAGCTATCTTTGCCCGCCGGCGCTGTTGGAGCCGGGTGAGCGAACCGGGCACTATCGTCTCGGTGGAGAAGAACTGCTGGTGGATTCGGCAGGGCGCTCGGCGATCTCCATGGAAGACTTCGCCATCGCGTTGGTGGACGAGGCGGAGGAGGCGCGGCATCGCCGCGCCCGTTTTACCGTCGCGTACTGAACGAAAGCAGCTTTCTCGCTACGTGTTGCTGCCGCCGTCGACGGCGAGCGAAGCGCCGGTGACATACCACCCTTCCGGACCGGCCAGATGGGCGACCATGGCGGCGATGTCGTCGGGCGAGCCATAGCTGCCAAGAGCGGTCAAAGCGCGACCATGGTCGGCATCGGGACCATCGGCCGGGTTCATATCCGTGTCGGTGGGTCCGGGGTCGACCACATTGACGGTGATGCCGCGCGCGCCGACATCGCGGGCAAGGCCCTTGGTGAAGCCGATAAGCGCCGATTTGCTCATGGCGTAAAGCGTGACCCCGCCGTGGGGAACGTGCTGGGCGAAGCATGAGCCGATGGAAATGATGCGCCCGCCTTCGCCCATATGCGACAGGGCCGCCTGCGAGGCGATGAAAACACCTTTCACATGGATGCCGATGGTGCGGTCGATCTCATCCATGGTGACGGTTTCAGGTGGGCCGTAGGGGAAAATGCCTGCATTGTTCACAAGAATATCGAGACGGCCGAACGTTTCAGCGGCCGTGTTGACCGCAGCCGTGATTGCGCGGGGATCGGCACTGTCGGCCTGAATGGCGAGGCCGCTGCGACCGGCAGCCTTTATCTCTGCGATCACACTGTCAGCCCTTGTAGCGTTTGCCGCATAGGTAACGGCCACGTCCGCCCCGCGTGCGGCCAGACGCAGGGCGATGGCGGCGCCGATGCCGCGGCTGCCACCGGTGACGAGGGCTGCCTTGCCTTTCAAATCCTGTCTGCTTTCAGTCTCGGGCATGTCTTTCTCCTATTTATGTACCGAACGTTATAAAAATAGTCAGGCTTGAGAAATCGGGTCAAGCAAATTATTTACGGCTTGGTACAAAAGGTTTTCGAGATGGCAGGACGCGGCAGGCCAAGAGCTTTCGACAGGAACGAAGCCCTGCATCAGGCGATGCGGGTTTTCTGGACGTGCGGGTATGAGGGCGCGTCGGTGAGCGAGCTGGCCGAGGCGATGGGCATAAACAAGCCCAGCCTTTACGCCGCCTTCGGATGCAAGGAAGCGCTGTTCCGCGAGGCGATCGAGCTTTATGAACGTGAGGAGGGGGCTCCGGTCGGCGAGGCACTCGAAAACGGGCGCACGGCGCGCGTGGCCATCGAAACGGCGCTGCGGGTCAATGCGCGCAGTTACACAAATCCCGACAATCCGCGCGGTTGCATGGTGGTGATCTCGGCGCTGGCGGGAGCGCCGGAAAACAACCCCGTCTGCCGGTTTCTGGCTGAAAACCGGCGCGGCAGCGAAGATGAGATCTGCCGCCGTGTCGAACGTGGGGTTGCCGATGGGGATGTGCCTGAAAGCGCTGATCCGCGCAGGGTCGCCGCATTCTACGCAACGGTGATGCACGGTCTTTCTATCCGAGCGCGGGACGGAGCCGCTGCCGAGGAACTGGAACGCGTGGTGGACAGCGCCATTGCCGCCTGGGACACCATCGCGCGCTGATAAGGCGCCCGACTGAAACGGGGCTGGCGCGAAAGACGCGGGTTTGCCAAAGTGCCTCCTCCACAGGAGGATACCGATGTCCGATACCAGGCCCGTGCCATCAACCGACCTCGCGCCCTGGCACGTGGTTGCGCCGCTTCTGGTCGATGTGGCCATGGGGCGCCGGCCGGCGGATCTGGTGGTGCGCAACGGTCGTTGGGTCAACGTGCATTCGGGCGAGGTGATACCTGCCACCGACCTTGCCATCGTCGCGGGACGTTTCGCCTATTGCGGGCCGAATGCAAGCCATGCCATCGGCGAAAACACCAAGGTGGTCGACGCCACGGGGCGTTATCTGGTGCCGGGACTGTGCGATGCGCACATGCATGTGGAGAGCGGCATGGTGACGGTGACGGAGTTCTGCCGCGCCGTGATCCCGCACGGGACGACCTCCATGTTCATCGATCCGCATGAGATCGCCAATGTTCTGGGCCTCGACGGTGTGCGGCTGATGCACGACGAGGCGATGGCGCAGGCGGTGAACGTTTTCGTACAGATGCCGTCTTGCGTGCCTTCCGCGCCGGGGCTGGAAAATGCCGGGGCGGCACTCACCGCCGAGGACGTGGCCGAAGCGATGGGCTGGCCCAACATTGTCGGGCTCGGCGAAGTCATGAATTTTCCTGGCGTTGCGGCCAACGATGCGACCATGACGGGAGCAATCGCCGCCACCGTTCGGGCGGGCAAGACCGTTGGCGGGCATTATGCCTCGCCGGATCTCGGTCTGTCGTTCCATGGCTATGTGGCC
>ENA-ORCW01000541-ORCW01000541.1-marine-metagenome-genome-assembly--contig:-NODE-541-length-19478-cov-4.203752_pt1 | contig 19478 bp, 11 predicted proteins | sample MGYA00237784_ERZ508517 | MGnify/ENA primary metagenome ERZ508517 (study PRJEB26187, sample SAMN06268979) | marine metagenome | isolation source: Tt ae E1 feedstock associated aerobic enrichment on... | reverse complement strand
GATGCCTGGCGGGACTGGATCGAACGGATCCGCATGCAGCTCGGGACGGTCGATTTCGCCGATCTGCTCTACCTGCGGTCGGAATTCCACGTCGAAGAGATCCGTCGCCGCAACCGCGATCCCGACTACCAGCCGTCCTATCCGGTCCTCTTCGGACTTCAGGAAGGCCGCATCGCCTGGGCGAACCTTGGCAAGGATCCGCTGTACATGTTTGCCGCGTTGCAGCGGCAGCTCGGCTATCCGGCCGTCCCGCGATCGAAGCCCGCATCGCAGCGGCCGTTGTTCGAGCCGGCCGTCGAGATGCGGTTTCAGCGGCTCGAAGCCCGCCTCGCCATGCTCGAATCCGAAGCCAAAGGGGAATTCGACATCTCGAAGTTCTACAAGCACCCCGGCGACGAGTCGGCCGGCGACAAGTGACTTCGCTCCTCTGTTTGCGCTGTCCGTGCTCGCCGACTCATCCTACGATGAGAACCGGACAGACTCCGTCTCCCGTCTGATGTCCCGACCCGGAGATTACCTGCGATGAACCGATCCCGATGGTCCGACGCGCGATTCACTACAGCGGCGTCGATGCTCTGCGTCCTCCATCTCGCGGTTCTGGCGGCCGGGCCCGTTTACGCCGATGACGCAGCCGGCCCGGCGACGACCACGGAGGCGGCGGCTCCCGCACTCGATGCCGAACTGACTGCACTGATCGAACGTGTCCAGTCGTCGATCGTGGTTATTTCGTTCGAAGGACGGGACGGAGAGACGCAGGGAATCGGCACCGGCTTCGTCATTCGCGACGACGGACTGATTGCGACCAACCTCCATGTGCTGGGAGAAGCACGCCCCATCTCCGTCCGGTCGAAGGACGGCGACGAGTACGACGTCGTCGAGATCTACGCCACCGAGAAGTCGCAGGACCTGGCGATCCTCCGGGTCGACGCCGACGACCTCACGCCGCTCGAACTGGGCGACTCCGACAAACTCGCACAGGGACAGCCGATCGTGGCACTCGGCAACCCGCAGGGGCTCGAACACAGTGTCGTGACCGGTGTCGTCTCCGGCATTCGCGAAGACATCGACGGTATGTCGATGATTCAGCTGGCCATTCCAATCGAACCGGGCAACAGCGGCGGTCCGGTGCTCGACCCGCAGGGACGTGTGCAGGGAATCATCACGCTCAAGTCCCTCGTGACCGACAACCTCGGATACGCTGTCACGATCAACTCCCTCAAGCCGCTGCTGGAGAAGCCAAACCCGATTGCCATGTCCCGCTGGCTGACAATCGGCCGGCTCAATCCGAAGGAGTGGCAGGTACCCGGTGATGTCCGCTGGACGCAACGCTCCGGTCGGATTTACGTCGAAGGTGTCGGCGAGGGATTTGGTGGCCGCTCGCTCTGCCTGTCGCGACTGGAGGTCCCCGAAATTCCCTTCGAAGTCGCCGTCACCGTCCGCATCAACGAAGAAGACGGGGCTGCCGGCCTGGTGCTTCATTCCGACGGCGGTGATCGGCACTACGGCTTCTACCCCAGCAGCGGCTCACTCCGGTTCAGCCGCTTCGACGGTCCGGTCGTCTATGACTGGCAGGTGCTGATGGAGAAGCGGTCGCCCCACTACCGCCCCGACGACTGGAACCGGCTGAAGGTCCGCGTCGAAGAGGATCGCATCCTCTGCTACTGCAATGATCAGCTGGTCTTCGAATCGACCGACCGCACCTACACCTCGGGGCAGGTCGGACTGGCAAAGTTTCGGCACACGACGGCGACGTTCAAGGAATTCGCGATCGGCGAGGAAATTCCTTCCTGGCATCCCGACCCGGAAACCATCGCCGCGGTCACCCGGCTTGTCGAAAATGTCTCGCCTCGCCATACGCCTCCGGCAGAGCTTGTCGAGTCGCTGGCCGATCACGGTCGCCCGGGCCGCATCGCGCTCGAACAGCGGGCCCGGCTGCTCGAGGCACAGGCGGAGAAACTGCGGCAGTTGGCCCGCACGGTTCACGAACAGCAGATTCGCGAAACGCTCGGCACGTTGTTCGAAGCCGATGAGGATGAGATTGATCTGCTGCACGCGGCACTGCTGCTGGCGGCTCTCGACAATGATGAGCTTGATGTCGACGCCTATCGTCGACGCGCGGATGATCTCGCCGACGAGTTCGTCCGATCTCTTCCTGAAGACCTCAGCGCGGCGGATCGGGTAGCGGCCCTCAACCGGTTTCTGTTCCAGGAGTACGGATTTCACGGGAGCCGGACCGAGTTCTACAGCGCGTCGAACAGTTACCTCAACGAGGTAATTGACGATCGCGAAGGCTTGCCGATCACGCTGTCTGTCCTGTACATGCACATTGCCGATCGGGCCGGCCTGGAGGTCGCAGGGATCGGGCTGCCGGGGCGGTTTGTTGTCCAGCATTTGCCGGCAGATGGCGAGCCGCAGCTCATCGACGTCTACGAGCGTGGGAAACTCCTTTCCGAAGACGATGCCCGGACGCTCGTGCGGTCCTTCACCGGTCGTGGCTGGCAGGAGGAATACCTGCAACCTCAGGGGCCGCGGCAGATTCTGATGCGAATGTTGAGAAACCTCGTTGGTGTTGCGAATCGCGAACAGGATGCCGAAGCCGCCCTCCGGTACATTGATACGATTCTCGTTCTGGATCCCGAGTCGGCCGAGGACCGTCTGATGAAGGCGTTGCTCTGCTATAACACCGATCGACTCGACGAGGGAATCGACACGATCGACTGGATCCTCGAGCGACGACCGGAAGGATTCCTGCTCGGCCAGTTGCGGCGACTGCGGGCCACGATGCAGGCCCGCCGCGATGCCGACATGCCGGCCGACTCCGCATCACCGCAGGACTGACCGTCCGGTTCGCAGACCTTCAATCCTCAACGTCCCCCGATCACATATGAGCAGCCGCCCGCCGGCTGCCAGGACTTCCCTGATGCCCGCCAATCTCACGCCCCAGTACCAGAAAGCCGAAGAGGAGTTCCGCCGGGCGCAGTCTCCACAGGAGCGGGTCGCCTGTCTGGAGCGGATGCTGCAGCTGATCCCCAAGCACAAGGGAACGGAGAAACTGCAGGCCGACCTGAAGTCGCGACTCAAGGAGGCCCGTGAGTCACAACAGCAGGAAAAGTCCTCCCAGAAGGGGGGGAAGCGGTACCGCATTCCCCGCCAGGGCGCGGGAACGGTCATCATTCTCGGCCCTCCCAACTCGGGAAAGAGCCGCATTCTCGCCGAGCTGACCAACGCCGAACCGGAAGTCGCGCCGTATCCCTATTCGACCCGCGAACCGATGCCGGCGATGATGACGTTCGAGGACGTGACGATTCAGCTGATCGATACGCCCCCCGTTTCCGAGAGTCACATCGAACCGTATCTGGTCGGATTCGTCCGTTCGGCCGATCTCGTGCTGCTCTGTTTCGATGGCAGTTCGGACGACGCCCCGGATGAGACGGCTGCGTGCATCGGTCAGTTTGCCGACCGCAAGACGATTCTCGATGCCGCTTCGGGCTTTGATGAAGAGGACTATTCGGTCGTGCACGTCAATACCCGGCTTGTGGTGACACGGGCCGACGACCCGGACGTGGCGACCCGTCTGGAGCTGTTTCGTGAGGTGACATCACTTCCGTTTGCCGTCGAACAGGTCGAACTCGACCGCCCGGACTCGGTGGAAAGCCTGCGACGCACGATCTACGATGGGCTCGGCGTGGCGCGGATTTACACGAAGCGTCCCGGCAAGCCGGCTGAATACGATTCACCGTTCACGATTCCTCGAGGCGGCTCGGTCGAGGATCTGGCCGAGAAGATCCATCGGGAACTCGCCGAGTCCCTCAAGTTCGCACGCGTCTGGCGCGAGGGCGAACTGGACGGTCAGACGGTCGGTCGGGACTTCCCGCTTGTGGACAGGGATGTTGTGGAACTGCACGCCTGAGAGGTTCACCGGCACGTCGACCAGATACCGAAATCCGGCCATCTCCCTCCCCGCTGTCCCACCGTAGACCGAACGGAATCGAGCAGATGCGACGAATTGGAACTGTGCCCGACGAGCAGGAGGCACAGACCTTCCGGGACTACCTCCTGACCCTCGACATCAAGGTCCAGCTTGATCGGGGGGACAAGGGTTGGGCGGTGTGGGTCTACGACGAAGACCATCTCGACCAGGCCCGGCAGGAACTCGCGACGTTCCTTGAGAATCCTCAGGACGACCGCTACCGCAGCGCCGTCGACGTGGCCCGACGAAAACGCGAGGAAGAACTCGCGGAGGATCTTGCCGCCCAGAAGCGGACGATCGATCTGCGCCGCAAGTGGAACCGCCCCCTCTACCTGCGCATGCCGGTCACTCTGCTTCTAATTCTCGGCAGCATCATTGCCACGGTCGGATCGGAGTTCGGCCGCGAACTCGAACCGGTGCGCAACGCGTTGACGTTCACCCGCATCTTCGAGGGGGACTCCAACGGGGGCCCGGACTACATCATGTGGGCCCGGAAGCCCAGCGCGATCTACGGTTGGCAGTTCTGGAGACTGGTGACTCCCATCTTCCTGCATTTCTCCCCGCTGCATCTGATCATGAACATGTACTGGACGTACCTGTTCGGAAGCTGGCTGGAGCAGCGGATCGGTTCCTGGCGGTTTGCCCTGTTGATCCTTCTGACGGCAATTCCGTCCAACATCGGGCAGTTCTACGAGGGCGGTCCGCAGTTCGGCGGCATGTCGGGAGTCGGATTCGGACTGTTCGGCTACCTCTGGGTGCGGGGACGAATGGACCCGCAGTTCGGGATCTGGCTCCCCAGGACGACCGTTACCTTCTTCCTCGTCTGGCTCTTTCTCTGCATGACCGGACTGGTGGGACCGGTTGCCAACGTCGCGCACGTCGTCGGCCTGATTTCCGGTATGGCGGCCGGAGGCGCCGTCGCTTGGTTCAAACGACGCTAGCCGGGCTGCCCCCGGTACGGCGTGAGACTGGACGGTTCGGGCCGGATTGGCAATTCGACTGTTCCCAAGCTGCGCAGGCACTGATACGATTCGGACACATGTTGCCCGGTCTCGAAGGATCGCACTTCCGCATTACGGATCGAGGATTCCGTCCATGCCGAAAGCTTCAATTGTCGCCGTACTTGCGCTGGTCGCAGGATTGATCATGTCGACACCCACGAATGGAGTTGCTGCAGACCCCCAGTTTGTCACGGCCGTCGAGGGGATCGCCGAGTTCAAACTCGACAACGGCCTCCGCGTCCTCCTCTTTCCCGATCCCTCCAAGCCGAAAGTGACGGTCAACCTGACCGTCTTTGTCGGGTCCCGCCACGAAGGATACGGCGAGGCCGGCATGGCCCACCTGCTCGAACACATGCTGTTCAAGGGGACGCCCGACCACCCGGATGTGCCCCAGGCGCTCCGCGATCATGGTGCGGAGTACAACGGCACCACCTGGCTGGACCGTACGAACTACTTCGAAACACTTCCCGCCAGCGACGACAACCTGGAATTTGCCATCCGCCTTGAAGCCGACCGCATGGTCAACAGCTACGTCAAAGGCGAGGATCTCGAATCCGAGATGACCGTCGTCCGCAACGAGTTCGAGCGGGGAGAAAACTCTCCCTCTCGCATCCTCAACCAGCGGATGTTCTCGGCGGCCTACGAGTGGCATAACTACGGCAAGTCGACGATCGGCAACCGGGCCGACATCGAACGCGTTCCGGTCGAAAGTCTCCGCCGCTTCTACCGCAAGTACTACCAGCCCGACAACGCGATGCTCATCATCGCCGGGCAGTTCGACCCCGAGAAAGCCCTCGAATACACCCAGAAGTACTTCGGCGCCATTCCGCGGCCCGAACGGGAACTCGAACAGACCTACACCGAAGAGCCGGCCCAGGACGGCGAACGGATCGTCAAGCTTCGTCGTGTTGGCGACGTGGCTCTGGTCGGTGCGATGTACCACATTTCGTCCGGCGCCCATCCCGACTACGTCTCGATCGACGTTCTCGAACACATTCTGACCGGGGCACCTTCGGGACTGCTCTACAAGGCACTCGTCGAAACCCGGCGGGCCGCAAGCATCTCCGGTGCCGCCTACGCCCTGCACGATCCGGGAGTGATCCGCTTCATGGCGGAAGTGACCCCCGGGAACGATCCCCAGGACGTGCTGTCGACACTGCTGGAGATCGTTGAGTCGGTCGGCGACGACGGCGTGACGGAAGAACAGGTCGAACGTTCCAAACGCTACTGGCTCAAGGAGTGGGAACTGGCCGTCGCCGATTCGAGCCGAATCGCCATTCAGCTCAGCGAATGGGCGGCTCAGGGAGACTGGCGGCTGCTGTTCCTGTATCGCGACCGTCTGGAAGAGGTGACGGTCGAAAGTGTGAATCGCGTTGCGAAGCACTATCTCCGACAGAACAACCGCACTGCGGGAATGTTCCTGCCGACCGAAGAAGCCCAGCGCGTCACGGTTCCGCCGACGCCCGAACTCGCCAGCATGATCGGCGACTACAAGGGCCGCGAAGCCCTCGCCGTCGGCGAAGCGTTTGACGTGTCTCCCGAGAACATCGAGTCGCGGACGACGCGAACGACGCTCAGCAGCGGACTGGACGTTGCACTGCTCCCCAAAAAGACCCGTGGTGAGTCGGTCCACCTGCGACTGACGCTTCGTTACGGCGATGTCGACAGCCTCAAGGGACTCGTAACGGCCGCCGAGATCCTGCCGGCACTGATGCTTCGCGGCACCAGCACGATGAACCGGCAGGAGATCCAGGACGAGCTGGACACAAACCGGGCGCGCATCGTTCCGACCGGCAGCGCCGGGGAAGCGACCTTCAGCATCGAGACGCGTCGTGAATCGTTGCCGAAGGTGCTCGAACTGTTCCGCCAGGTTCTCCGTGATCCCTCGCTGCCGGAAGACCAGCTGGAGATCATTCGCAATCAGAAGATTGCCGGCCTCGAACAGCAGCTGACCGATCCGACCGCCCTGGCCCGGACGGAGGTGTCGCGACGGGTGAGCGATTACCCCGAAGGCGATGTCCGGTACGTGCCGACCCTCGAACAGGAAATCGAACGCTGGAAGTCGCTGACCCGCGACGATGTCCAGAAACTGTACTCGGAATTCCTGAACGGCGCTCATGGCGAACTCGCCGTCGTGGGCGACTTCGAGCCCGAGCAGGTGACCCAGGCGTTCGAGAAGGCTGTGGACGGCTGGAAGTCCGACAAGTCCTACACCCGCATTCCCCGACCGGGGGATCTGGCCGTCGAAGCTGGTCGATTCGTGATCGAAACGCCGGACAAGGAAAACGCCATCTACCTGGCCGGTACCGTCTTCCCGCTCAGCGACAGTGCCCCGGACTACCCGGCCCTGGTGATCGGCAATTACATCCTGGGAGGCAGTGGCCTCTCGTCCCGTCTGGCCGATCGCGTGCGTCAGCAGGAAGGTCTCTCGTACGGCGTCGGATCGTTCGTTCGGGGCTATGCTCTGGATGACCGCACGACCATGCTGCTGTACGCGATCACCAACCCCGGCAACATGGAGAAAGTCGAGGTTGCGATCCGGGAAGAAGTCGAGCGGATGCTCGAGGATGGCGTGACGGAAGACGAACTTCAGGCCGCCAAGCAGGGATACGTCGAACGTCAGAAGATCGAGCGGTCCGACGATGCTCAGCTTGCCGCGACACTCGCACGGACGCTCGAAGCCGATCGCGACATGAGCTACTACGCGAAACGCGAACAGGCGGTCATGGATCTCACGACCAGTGGCGTGCTCGACGCGTTGCGGAAGTGGGTGAACCTTGACCGGTTCGCACTCGTCGAAGCCGGCGACTTTGCCAAAGTGAAGGCATCGCAGGAAGAGGCGTCCGAAGGGGCCGGCAAGTAGCCGCAACCCGTCTCTGCGGAGTCAACGACCAGGCCCACCGGTTGTCGCCGGTGGGCTTTCTCTTTCGGTGGATGCGCTCCCCGGCGGTCGGGCCTGCTAATGCCGACCGTCGAAGCGACTGCACGCTCCTTCCAATTGGAACGGCCCATACCTCCGGTGTGCTGGGACTCGTCCCAGCCTGCGTCTCACAAGACTCACTCCTCAAGACTCAGCCCTGCGGCTCTGAACCAACGAACAGGCCCACCGGGTTGCCGCCGGGGGCCTGTTCGTGTTCGCCGTGTTCGCAGACGGCATGCCCGCCCCGAAAGGCGGGCACGCATCTCCGCGATCAGACCTGTCTCGCTCAGACGGGCACGTCGATCTCGTACCCCTTACGCTGCTCGCGGCCCTGCCACTGCTGGGCGTCCGCATCTCCGACAATCTGCTCGGACTTCGGATCCCAGTTGAGCGTCCGGCCGAGGCGCATCGCGATGTTCGACAGGTGGCAGGTCGTCATGGCCCGATGATGCGACCAGACGTCGGAGATCGGCTGCGAACGCGTCTTCACGCACTCGATGAAGTTCTCCATGTGACTCGTCGGCTGACGTCCGCCGTAGACTTCCGCGATGGCGTTCTCCGGAAGCGGATTGCTTTCCAGCGCCTCGACCGGGCCACCCTTCATCCGTCCACGGCTGACGTGGAACCGCCCCTTCGTCCCTTCGAACAGAATCCCGTTGCCGTCGCTCGAATGACTGACGATCCGCATCTCGACGCCGTTCTCGAACATCACTTTGACTTCGAACTTCGATGCCGTGTTGTACTGATCGTCCTGCGTCGGGTAACCGTTCTCGAACGGCACCGGATGCTCGACCGAGACCGGTTCGACCGAGACCGGCCCCTGGCCGTCGCCGTTCTGTTCGATTGCCCACTGCGCGATGTCGACGTGGTGAGCTCCCCAGTCGGTCATCTTGCCGCCCGAATACTCGTACCACCAGCGGAACTCGTAGTGGCAGCGGCTGTTCCCCCAGCGGCCACTTTCCTTGAAGCGGAAGTCGACCATCGGTGCCTGACCGAGCCACATGTCCCAGTTGAGCCCCTTCGGCACGTCCACGACGGGGATCGCACCGCTGGTGGGAGCACCGCCGATGTTGCAGGTCACCTTCTGCACATCGCCGATGCGGCCGTCGCGGATCATGGCGATCGCCCGCAGGAACCGCTGTCCCATCTCGGACCGCTGCTGGGTGCCGACCTGGAAGACCCGCTGCGTCTCGTTGAGCACCGAGATGATCTGCTTGCCTTCGTTGATCGTCAGCGTCAGAGGCTTTTCGCAGTAGACGTCCAGACCGGCCCGCATCGCGTCGATGGCGATCTTCGAGTGCCAGTGGTCCGGCGTGACGATCGTCACGATGTCCAGATCGTTCCGGTCCAGCAGCTCGCGATAGTCTTCGTACATCGCGATCGACTGATCCCGGCCCTTCTTCGACTGCTCGTTCTTCACGATGTCGCGGGCTTCGTCCAGATGCAGGGCATCCACGTCGCAAACCGCTACGCAATCGGCAAACTTCAGGGCACTGCGTCCGACCGAATGCCAGCGGCTGCCGGTCCCGATGCATCCCACCACCGGACGTTCGTTCGGGCTCCTTGCCGCTTCCTGAGCCAGAGACGGACGGCTCGAGAACCAGTACGGCATGACGGTCCCCGCCGCAGCGGCGGTGCTCGTCTGAAGGAACTGGCGACGACTCTGCGATTTCACGGACACGTCTGTACTCCTCGTGAGAATCGGTGGACGCAGAGACCGCGGCACGGTCCCCAGGTCCGGAATCAGTGAGAGGGAGAGGGCCTGCAAAATGAGATGCTGCAGGACGATGCTACAGTCTAACCGCATTGCCCCGGAAGACGCAAAACCGGCTCGCCCGATCACCCCGCAGTCGCCCAATGAACTTGCACCGCCGACACGTCCCCGACTACAAGATGGGTTCCGCAGCAGGACGCCCCGGCGGTCGACGCAGTCTTCGATGCACCCGCGACCGCCAGCATGAAACCGAAAGAGCAGGCATCATGGCGACCGTCGAGCAGACCCCAGGCACTTCCGGCAAGAGCGACACCCCCGGCAAGTACAAAGTCATCGGCACCCGTCCGGTTCGGCACGACGGTGTCGACAAGGTGACCGGTCGCGCCCGCTACGGTGCCGACGTCCGCATGACCGGACAGCTCGAAGGCTTCATCCTCCGCAGTCCGCACGCACATGCCCGCATCCGCTCGATCGACGTTTCCGAAGCGGAGAAAGTCCCCGGCGTCCGTGCCGTCGTCACCAATGCCGACCTTCCCGATCCGGGCGACCGCATCGCCGAACTGGGGGAAGGGGCCGTCAACATGAAGCATCTGGCCACCAACGTCCTCGCGGGTGACCGGGTGCTGTACCGCGGCCATGCCATCGCTGCCGTTGCCGCCGACAACCGCCACATTGCCGAGGAAGCGGCCCGCCTCATCAAGGTTGAATACGAGAAGTGCCCGCCTGTCCTCGACGTGCGCGAAGCGATGTCGGACGAGGCACCGCGGTTGCACGACGATGTCTACACGAAGGAACTGGGCGAGACCGTTGGTGAAACGCCCAGCAACATCGCGCAGCGCATCTACTACGAAAAGGGAGACGTCGACGCCGGCTTCGCACAGGCCGATCTGATCGTCGAACGCGAGTTCCGGACCGCGACCGTCCATCAGGGCTACATCGAGCCCCACACCTCCACCGCTCTGTGGAACGCCGACGATCACGTCACGATCTGGACCAGCACCCAGGGGACGTTCACCGTTCGTCAGCAGTGTGCGGAGCTGCTCGACCTGCCCGTCAGCGACATCCGCGTGGTGCCGATGGAGATCGGCGGCGGCTTCGGCGGAAAGATCTCCGTCTACGAACAGCCGGTCGCGGCGCTGCTGTCGAAGAAGTCCGGCCGACCGGTTCGCGTTACGATGGACCGGACCGACGTCCTCGAAGCGACCGGCCCGACGCCCGGTTCGTTCATTCGCGTCAAGCTGGGCGTGACGAAAGAAGGCCGCATCACCGCCGGCGAAGCCTGGCTCGCCTACGAGGCGGGCGCATACCCCGGCTCGCCGATCAATCCCGGCTGCATGTGCATCTTCGCCTGCTACGACGTTCCCGCCGGGCGAATCGAAGGCTTCGACGTCTGCGTCAACAAGCCGCGCACCAACGCCTATCGGGCCCCCGGCTCGACCAATGCCGCGTTCGCGATCGAAACGGTCATCGACGAGATCTGCGAGAAACTCGACATCTGCCCGCTCGAGTTCCGCATGCAGAACGCCGCGAAGGAAGGTACCCGCCGGATCGACGGCTACAGGTTCCCCCGCATCGGCCTGTACGAGACCCTCGAGGCGATCAAACAGTCCGACCACTGGAATACGCCGCTGGAAGGCCCGAATCGTGGTCGTGGCATCGGCTGCGGTTTCTGGTTCAATGCCGGGCTGAAGTCTTCGGTCACCGTAACCGTCAACTCCGACGGCAAGATCTCGCTCATTGAAGGCTCGACCGACATCGGCGGAACGCGAACCAGCATCGCGATGCAGCTCGCCGAAACGCTCGGCATCTCCGTCGATGACATCAACCCTTCGGTCGTCGATACCGACAGCGTCGGCTACACCGATGTGACCGGCGGGAGTCGGGTCACCCTGGCGACCGGTCTGGCGGCGTACGAGGCCGGCCTGAAGGTCCGCGACCAGTTCTGTCAGCACGCGGCCCGCATCTGGGGCGTCACTCCGGAAGACGTCGAGTACAGCGACGGCGGTGTCAACGGACCGGACGGCAAGCGGTTCGAATTCCGCGAACTGGCCGCCCGCATCCAGCAGACCGGCGAACCGGTCACCGCCTCCGCCAGCGTCAGTGCACCGGCGTCGAGCAACGCCTTCGGCACCCACTGCGTCGATGTCGAAGTCGATTCCGACACCGGCAAGGTGACGATCCTGCGGTACACGGCCGTCCAGGACGCCGGGACGGCAATTCACCCGGCGTACGTCGAAGGACAGATGCAGGGGGGCGCCGCCCAGGGAATCGGCTGGGCGCTCAACGAAGAGTACTACTACGACTCCGAGGGCGTCCTGCGGAACAGCAGCCTGCTCGACTACCGTATGCCGACCTGCTACGACCTGCCGATGATCGACACGATCATCGTCGAAGTGCCCAACCCGGACCACCCGTACGGCGTCCGTGGTGTGGGTGAAGTGCCGATCTGCCCGCCGCCGGCGGCCATCGGCGCTGCGATTGCGAAGGCGACCGGCGTCCGCATGCATGAGCTGCCGATGTCCCCGCCCCGCCTGCTGCATCAGATCCTCGCACAGCGGGAATCGTAGGTCGCAGGTTACGGTTGGATGCCTGCACGTGTGCCACGGCTCTGTGATCCGTGCACTGCAACGTGGGACGTGGTGTGGACTGTGGGCGGCTGGGGCGAGCCGAAGGGTAGGGCCGGCTACTTCCGGCCGTCGATGACGTTGGACGCTCCGGCCGGTTGGAACCGGCCGTGCGTCTCTGACGCACAACCACATACAGGCGAGCCGGCAGCGTGAGCTGCCGGGTATCACCGATGCCGATGCGTCGCGGGCTTTGTTCTCCGGGGGGCGAAGGGACAGGAAGCCGCTGCCAGGGCGCTGCATGGTCTTCCGGGTTTCAATCAGCAGCGAAGCCTGCACACGTCTTCCTGTGGCTGCGCCACCCGGACGCATTCCGCGTCCGGGCCACCCTTCGGTTGAAGCGTCCAGCAACGTAGGGTGCGGTCGCCGAAGGCGACGCACCATCGCAGGTTCGTGGTGAGCAACATGCAGATGGTGCGTCACGGATGATTCGGTGGATGAACGCCCCTTGCCATCGATTCCGCCACGATACCCCGCCGTGACGCACCCTGTTCATCTCTCACGACTCACCTCTCACCCCTGTAAAACTGCTCGCACTCATCCTCCCGGCCGCGCACGACCCGTCGCCCCTTCAACCGACCGAATCGGGCCGTAATCACCGTCCACTGTCCACCGCCGCCGTGATCGTCCCGGTAGATCACCACCCAGTCACGCACCGTACCCAGTTCGTGCGCCCGAGCCGTGTTGGAGTACAGGGCCGTGTAGTGCCGGTCTCCACGGTGTGTATGAAGGATCGGCAGCCAGGCCGCTCCGGTCGGGTTGAACCGCCGGGGAGCAACGCGCGGCAGCGAATTCTTCGCGGCCCGCTGGCGGTACTCGGCATCGACGTCGAGGATCTCGGCCACCGGAGGCTGCTCGCCGTGCGCAACGGGCGGCGCCTCGGGCAGCTGCGGTGACGGGCGGCGCAGGCGTGTCGCCATCGCATCCCGGACGGCACGGATCCGTTTCTTACCCATGCCGGGCACGCGCGCCAGGGATCCGTCGTACGCGGCGGCCTCCAGTTCGCTGAGCGTTTCGATGCCCAGCAGATCGTGAATCCGCGCCGCCATGTCCCGGCCGATTCCCGGGATTGTCGTGAACAGCCGCTCCGGCTCGTGTTCGCCCCGCAGCCGGTCCAGTGTCCGCAGATGCCCGGTATGCACCAGCTCGTTGATCGAGCGGGCCAGCGACTCGCCGATGTGGGGCAGCCGGATCAGCCCCGGCAGTCCATCGACTTCGAGGATCTCGGCAAGGGGCTGATCGAGGCCGCGAATCGTTTCCGCCGCCTGCTGATAGGCGCGAATGCGAAACGGATTGGCGTCCTGCTCGGAAAGCAGCGTTGCGATCTCCTCGAAGCAGCGGGCGACCGCCTCGTTGCTCAGCGGGAGCGGCTCGTCCTGTTCGTTGTCATGCTGACGGTCCCGTTCCATCGCGCCACTCTCCCCGTCCTTCATCGAAGCCCGGTGATCCGCCCCTGACTGTCGATGTCGATGTTCATGGCAGCCGGTGTGGAAGGCAGCCCCGGCATCGTGACCATATCGCCGGACAGCGCGTAGAGAAAGCCGGCTCCGGCCGCCAGTCGCACCTCACGAATGGGAAACTCGAAGCCCCGCGGCCGGCCACGCAGCGTCGGATCGTGCGACAGCGAATACTGAGTCTTGGCAATGCAGACCGGCAGATCGCCGTATCCGTCCTCCTCGAACTGCTTCAGTTGCCGGGCCGCGCGGGGCTCGAAGGTCGCCCGGTCAGCCCCGTAGATCGACCGGGCAATCGCTTCGAACTTCTCGGCGACCGGCTGTGCGAGGTCGTATGTGAATCGGAGTGAGTGGGGCTGCTGCGCCGCATCGACGACCGCCTCGGCCAGATCGACGGATGCTTCGCTGCCGCGGGCGAACGCGTCGGTGATGGCAACACGATGTGCCCCGGCTTCCCGCCCCTGCCGGACAACCTCCTCCAGCTCGCGCCCGGAGTCCCCAGGGAACCGGTTGACTGCGACGACGACCGGAATGCCGAATGAGCGGACATTCTCGACATGGGCCCGCAGGTTGGCCGCCCCGGCCCGCACGCTCTCGGGATCGTCCTGCTCGTATTCGGGCGGCAGTTTGCCGCCGCGCGGAACCGGCAGCCGGCCACTGTGCAGTTTCAGCGCCCGGACCGTACAGACGACCACCTCGGCCGCAGGTTCGAGCCCTCCAACCCGGCACTTGATGTTGACGAACTTCTCCGCACCGCAGTCCGCGCCGAACCCGCTTTCGGTCACCACGTAGTCCGCCAGACGCAAGGCCACCCGGTCGGCGATCACCGAACTGTTGCCGTGAGCAATGTTCGCAAACGGGCCGGCATGAACCAGAGCCGGCGTCCCTTCGCATGTCTGGACGAGATTGGGGCGGACGGCGTCGTTCATCAGTGCGGCCATGGCACCGGCCGCGCCGATCTCCTCAGCCGTCACCAGAGTTCCTTCGTCGCTGCGGCCGACGACGATTTGCCCCAGTCGTTTCCGCAGATCGTTGCGGTCCGTCGCAAGCGCGAGAATCGCCATCACTTCCGAAGCCGCGGTCAGGTCGAAGCCGGTTTCCCGCACCGGTGCCTGCCGCCAGTGCCCCAGTCCGGTGACAATCCGGGTGAGGCCCTTGTCACTCATGTCGACGCACCGTCGCCAGGTGACCCCGTCCGGTGCGATCCGTGGAGACTTCCGTCGCTGCACGTGGTTGTCGAGCATTGCCGCCAGCAGATTCGTTGCCGACGTCACGGCGTGCAGGTCGCCCGTGAAGTGCAGATTGATGTCGTCGCGGGGGAGCAGTTGTGCGGCACCGCCACCCGCTCCGCCCCCCTTGATGCCGAATACCGGGGCCAGGGATGGTTCCCGCAGCGTGACGATGGCTCGATGCCCGAGCCGGCAGAGCGCCATCGCCAATCCGATGCTGACAACGGTCTTCCCTTCTCCCAGGGGCGTAGGACTGATCGCCGTCACGCCGATCAATCGGCCTCTGGGACGATCTCCCAGTCGTTCCGCCAGGCCCTCCGCCAGTTTCGCCTTGTGCCAGCCGTACGGCTCGTAGTCGTCCCGGGTGAGCTGCAGTTCGGCGGCCACGTCGGCAATGGGCCGCGGGGTGAAATTGGCTTCAGGCATCGTCTTTCCTTCGGTCGGTGCATCTTCCTGGGCGCATCTGTCGGGAGAGAATGCTCGCCTCCTGTTGTGTTGTCCAGCCACGTTTGAATAATGGTCTTCAGACGTGCCGGGACAACCGCATCTCCTCGTGATTGCGGTTGCGATTGCCGGCCGTCCCGCCTGCCTCGGGAGTTTACTGAGATGGAACTGTTTCCCTGGAAGCCGATCCGGCTGAGTCTGCTGGACGCGGACCGGCAGATCGACGACGCGTTCAACCAGTTCATCGTGTCGATGTGCGGCGGCGAATCCTCGCAGGCCATCTGGTCGCCTCAGATCGATGTCTACGAAGCCGACGATGCCTACGTGATCGAAGCCGACCTGCCCGGGGTTTCGCAGGATCAGTTACACGTTCAGGTTGCGGACACCGTTGTCACGATCTCCGGCACCCGCGCCACCACGCAGCACGGCCAGTCAGCCCGTGGCGTCTGGATCGAACGTCAGCACGGCAGCTTCAGCCGCAGCCTCAAACTCGAACACCCGGTTGACCCCGATCAGGTCTCGGTTGCACAGAGTCAGGGGACGTACAGCATCCGGCTGCCCAAACGGAAGACGAACGGGACCAGCGCACACGAAACGGCTGGCGAAGCATCCGCCTGAGGCCACGGTCATCGGTGCAGCGGGGCCCCACCGGTGAACCGCATGCCTGTTGAACTGTGTGTCTGCACCGGGGGCGCCACCAGGTTCTCTGTCGCGGGCCGTGCTCACCGTCGGGGGCTGGAGTTTCTTGTTCCGCGTCGCCCGCCCGGGACGACTGACCGGCCGAAACGGTTCGAACAACAGCATCGGGAATGCACAGACCATGACGGAATCTGCCGGTCGCTACGAACTGTCTGCCGAGGACGTGCGGTTTCACATCGCGGCCGATGACTTCGGGTTTGCCGATACCCGCGAACTCAAGCCGCTCGAGGAGATCATCGGACAGCCCCGGGCTCTCGAAGCGCTTGACCTGGGAGTGGGCATCCGGCATCAGGATTATCACGTCTATGCCGCAGGCATGACCGGGACCGGCAAGCTGGACCTGCTGCAGAAGGCGGTTTCCGAACGCGTCACCTCCCGCACGTCACCATGTGACTGGGTCTACCTGAACAACTTCGACGAGCCGGACCGTCCGCTGGCCATCGCCCTCAGTGCCGGGGAAGGCGTCAAATTGCGGGACGCCATGGAGAACCTCATCGAGACGCTCGTCAGCGCTCTGCCCAAGGCGTTTCGCGAGGAGGATTTCGGCAAGGAGAAGGACCGGCTGCGGCAGGAGTACCGCAAGCGGGGCGAAGCGGTCTTCCAGGAACTGGAACGGCTCGCCGAAGAACACAACATGACCGTCAAGCAGTTGCCGGACGGCGAAATCCTGTTCATCCCGCTCAAGGACGGGCGGCCGATGTCGCCGGAAGAGGTTCAGCAGCTCACACCCGAGCAGATCGCCGAACTCGAGTCCCACCAGGAGCAGCTGATTCAGACCGCCGCCAAGGTTCTCGAACAGCAGATGGACATCCAGAAGCAGCTCACCTCGGATGTCCGCGAAGTGGCCCGCCAGTTCGCACGCCGCCTCGTCGAGCCGCTCGTCTCCGCAATCGCCCGGCAGTTCGACAACGATCGACTGGCGGAATGGTTCGAAGCCCTCAAGGCTGACATCATCGAACACCTGGACCGGTTTCGCGAAACCGAGCGGATGCCGGCGGCCCGGCTGCAGGCGATGATGGAGAACCACGAACTCGGCGAGCAGCAGCGGTTTCTCGACTACCAGGTGAACGTGCTGGTCGATAACAGCGACCGCGACCGACCGCCGGTCATCATCGAGAACGCCCCCAACTACCGGAATCTGTTCGGAACGATCGAGCGGGTCGTCGACCGGCACGGACGGGTGACGACGAACTTCACACGGATCAAGGCCGGAAGCCTGCTGCGGGCGAATGGCGGATTTCTCGTCTTTGACATCACCGACGCCCTGGGGGAGCCGTTCGTCTGGAAGGAACTGAAACGAACACTCAAGAGCGGACAGGTCGAGATCGAAACGTTTGATCCGTTCTCGATGTTTACCGTCTCGGCCATCAAGCCGGACCCGATTCCCCTGAACGTCAAGCTGGTGGCTGCCGGGCCGCCACTCATCTATCACCTGCTCTGTCTGTACGACGAGGACTTTTCGCGGGTCTTTCGGGTGAAGGCGGACTTCGACGTCGAGATCACCCGCGAAGCCGATGCCGGTCAGCTCTACGGACAGTTCGTACGAAAACTTTCCGACAGCGAAGGCCTGCTTCCGTTCTCCGCGCACGCCGTTGCCGAACTGGTCGCCAGCGGAGCCCGACTGACCGACGATCGCCGAAAGATCTCGACGGAATTCACGCACGTCGGCGATTTCGCCCGCGAAGCCGACTACTGGGCCCGTCGCGACGGTGCCGATGTTGTGCAGGGCGAGCACGTTCGCACCGCAGTCGACAAACGGATTTACCGGTCCAATCTGATCGCGACGAAGATCCGCGAACTGATTGCCGACGGTACGCTCATCTTCGACCTCGAGGGCACCGCGGTCGGCCAGATCAACGGACTCGCCGTGGCGAACCTGGGCGACTACTCCTTCGGGCGTCCTTCACGGGTGACGGCGAGTGTCGGCATCGGGGCGGCCGGCATCATCAATGTTGAACGCGAGAGCCGGATGAGCGGTCGTACCTACGACAAGGGAATGCTCATCATCGAAGGTTTTCTGCGGAACCGCTACGCCAAGAAGCATCCCGTCACCCTCTCGGCCAGCCTCGCGATGGAACAGAGCTACGGCGGCATCGACGGCGACAGCGCTTCCGTCACGGAACTGCTCTGCCTCCTCAGCGCGATCGGCGGCATTCCGCTTCGTCAGGACATCGCCGTCACCGGTTCGATCAACCAGTGGGGCGAGATCCAGGCGATCGGCGGCGTCAATGAAAAGATCGAAGGCTTCTTCGACGTCTGCCGCGAAGCCGGACTGACCGGCACACAGGGAGTCTGTATCCCGCACGCCAACGTTAAGAACCTTGTCCTCCGTCCCGATATCGTTGCCGCCATCGAGGAGGGACAGTTTCACATCTGGGCCGTCAAAACCTTCGACGAAGCCGCGGAGCTGTTCACCGGGCTGCCGGCCGGCTCGATCGAAGACTCCGACACGTTCCACGGCAAGGTGGCCGATCGTCTCGAACTGATGATCGACACGCTCAAGAAACAGCCGACCAGTGCCGGCAGTCATCTGCTCTGGACGCCGGGAATGCCGACCGGACTGCCGCCCGATCCCCGTCCCACGCTGCCGGGCGACGAGGGCCGCTGAATCGCACACGCTGATGTCCCGTATTGAGTCAGATCACGAACCGGACACCGGGAACGCGCGCGAGATCTGCGCCCTCATTCCCGCTGCCGGTCGCAGTCGACGGATGGGCCGGCCCAAACTGCTGTTGCCACTGGGGGAGCGGAAGGTCATCGACTGGCTGCTCGACGCTCTGCAGAACGCCGGCATGCGGCACGTGTCTCTGCTGGCCCGTATGGACGATGTGGAGCTTGTCGACGCCGTCCAGGATCGCACGATGATGATTGTGCAGCCGGTTGAGGATCCCCCCGACATGCGGACGAGCGTCGAGCATCTGCTGGACGAAGCATACGATCGGCTTCACCCGGAACCGGACGACGGCTGGATGCTGATCCCTGCCGATCATCCGGTCCTCAGCGAAACGCTCATCCGCATGATGTGCCGGGCGTGGCAGTCCTGTACGGCAGACGTTCTCGTCCCTGAGTACGACGGGCGCCGCGGCCACCCCACGATCTTCCGCTGGAGTCTCGCCGGGCGCGTCGCGGCCATACCGTCGGATCGCGGGCTGAACTGGATGCTGCATCAGCCGGACGTGACCGTCGACGCGATTCCCAGCTCCGACCCGCTCGTCCTGGCCGACATGGACACTCCCGAGGACTACGCCCGTCTTCAGGCTCTGGTCAAGCAGGACGACGAACATCCGGGCCGGCAGGACTGACCAGGCCGTCAGGGCAGGGGCTCCGTTGGTTCACCCGAAGCGGTCCGGTATAGTCTGCCTCAGGGAAGGCTGCGTTCGTTCTCCCTGTCCGATGTCCCGCCGACCGACAGCCACGAGGTCT
>ENA-ORCW01000540-ORCW01000540.1-marine-metagenome-genome-assembly--contig:-NODE-540-length-19573-cov-3.300882_pt1 | contig 19573 bp, 17 predicted proteins | sample MGYA00237784_ERZ508517 | MGnify/ENA primary metagenome ERZ508517 (study PRJEB26187, sample SAMN06268979) | marine metagenome | isolation source: Tt ae E1 feedstock associated aerobic enrichment on... | reverse complement strand
GGTTGACGATGCTCTCCCCCTCGCCATCGGACACGAACGGCCCGTGGACACGCTGTATGCGCCCACCACCAGCCATGTAGAGCATGTCGCCCATACCCAGAAGCTGTTCGGCGCCCTGCTCGCCCAGAATGGTACGGCTGTCGATCTTCGACGTCACCTGGAAGGAGATGCGGGTCGGGAAATTGGCCTTGATCGTGCCGGTGATGACATCGACCGACGGACGCTGCGTGGCCATGATAACATGGATGCCGGCGGCACGCGCCATCTGCGCCAAACGCTGCACCGCGCCCTCGATGTCCTTGCCGGCGACCATCATAAGGTCGGCCATCTCGTCGATAATCACAACGATGAAGGGCATCGGCTCGAGATCCAGATCCTCGCTCTCGTAGATCGCCTCGCCGGTTTCCCGGTCGAACCCGGTCTGCACCGTGCGCTTGATCGTCTCACCCTTCGTCTTGGCCGCGACGACGCGCTGGTTGAAGCCCTCGATGTTGCGCACACCCACCTTGGACATTTTGCGATAGCGGTCTTCCATCTCCCGCACGGTCCATTTGAGCGCGACCACCGCCTTCTTCGGATCGGTGACGACCGGGGTGAGAAGATGCGGGATGCCGTCATAGATCGACAGTTCCAGCATTTTCGGATCGATCATGATCAAACGGCATTGCTCGGGCGTCATGCGGTAGAGCAGCGAAAGGATCATCGTGTTGATGGCAACGGACTTACCGGAACCGGTGGTGCCGGCCACCAGAAGGTGAGGCATCTTGGCAAGATCGGCGATGACCGATTCGCCATTGATGGTCTTGCCGAGCGTAAGCGCCAATTTGGCCTTGTTCGTCTCAAAGTCGCGGCTTGCCAGCAGCTCGCGCAGATAAACCGTCTCGCGCGTGGAATTCGGCAGTTCGATGCCGATGGCGTTGCGGCCGGGCACCACGGCCACGCGGGCCGCTATTGCGCTCATGGACCGGGCAATATCGTCTGCAAGGCCGATGACGCGTGACGACTTGATGCCGGGGGCCGGCTCCAGCTCATAGAGCGTGACCACCGGGCCGGGACGCACATGGATGATCTCGCCCTTGACGCCGAAATCTTCCAGAACGCCTTCGAGAAGGCGGGCATTCTGCTCCAGCGCGTCTCTGGACAAGGACGGATCCTTGGTCGACGTCTTCGGTTCGGCCAGAAGATGAAGCTCGGGCAATTCGAAAATGCCGCTATCGAGGAAGGACGTCTGCGCTTCGCGGCGCACGCGCGCGCCTTCCACCGGGCGGGGCACCGGATTCTCGACACGCTGTTGGACCGGGGAAGCCGCGGCCTGAGGTTGCGGCGCAACCGATCGCGACATGGGTGCATCGAGTTCAGGCTCAACGCGCACACGGGGCGCCGCCGGCGCGGCATCGAAATCGGGTTCAACGCGCGCATCCATATCAAAATCGTCGAAGGATGCGCCCGCCTCGTCCTCGTCCATCCCGACCATGCGGGATCGGCGGGTTTCGCCGGCGCCCCCGCGCGTGAGGTTTCGGCGGAAGAATGCGCAGAAAGAGAGCCACCAATGGGCCATATAACCGAGGATGACAGATCCGCCGCCTTCCTCGTCTTCATCGACTGCATCGAACGGCGTTTCGTCATCCATCTCATCGTCATAGGCGTCGACATCGGGCCGCGACAGGAGGCCGGCTCCAAACGCGAGCAGCCAACCGGCCGGCAGCGCGAGTATGGCGGCAATGACGAAACCGAAGAGGCCGCGCGGATAGGCACCGGTGAACTTGGCCGGAACCGACAGGATCATATCGCCCAACACACCGCCCAGCCCAGTGGGTAGCGGCCAGGTGGCTGACGGCGCGAAAGCGCCGACAATGCCGGCGGCCAGAACCGCGCCCAGGAACCAGGCACCCGCACGCTTCAGGCCGCGATCGATCTCGCGTCCGAGCAGGAGCAGTGCTCCCCAGCACACCGCCGGCACGAGACCGACAAGCGCTGCAAGGCCGTAGAACTGCATGGCGAGATCGGAGAAAACCGCTCCGGGATACCCCATCGCATTGGTGACAGGATTGGCCGTCGCATGACTGAAACTGGGATCGGCGACGTTCCAGGTCGCCAAGCTCGCCACCGCGAAGGCGACAAACGCCAGAAGCGCCAAACCACCGGCCCGCGCCGCCTGACGTCGCAGAAACGCCTGCAGACCGTAGCTGTTTTCTCCCATTGCCAGGAATGCCGAAGACCCGGAACTCATGCGCACAATTCTCCGCTCGCGCTTTGCTTTCGACGCGAAACGCGCCGTGATGACTCGGCTTCGACCCTAGCGAGGCGATGGTTAAGACGGCATTAACCATGCAGAAATGTGGAGCGATTTCTCCACCACCAGCAAAAAGGGCCCGGCGAACCGGACCCTTTCAGGAAGGCAACCGGCCCGAAGGCCGATTGTCAGGCAAGGTTTTGCGCCAATCAGCGGCCGTGCATGGGCATGAACTCCGGATAGGCTTCCACGCCGACCTCTGCCACATCGAGCCCATTCATTTCGTCTTCTGCACTGACACGCAGCCCCATCACGGCCTTGAGAACCGTCCAGACGATAAACGAGGCCACGAAGGCGAACACGCCGTAAGCGACGATGCCCACGATCTGCACACCGAAGCTTGCATCGCCATTGGTAAGCGGCACGGCGAGCGTGCCCCAGATGCCGGCGATGAGGTGGACGGGAATGGCACCGACCACATCGTCGATCTTGAGCTTGTCGAGCAGCGGCACGGTAAGCACCACTATGACGCCGCCAATGGCACCGATAACGATTGCCATGAAGGGGCCAGGCGTAAGCGGCTCGGCGGTGATCGAGACGAGGCCGGCCAGCGCGCCATTGAGGACGAAGGTGATGTCGACCTTCTTGTACATCAATTGCGTGAGGACGAGCGCGGCAACGACACCGCCCGCTGCCGCCAGATTGGTGTTGGCAAAGATGCGGCTAATGTCGGAGGCGTCGGCGTTGGGGCCCATGGAGCCGAGAGCGAGCTGGGAGGCGCCGTTGAAGCCGAACCAGCCGAGCCAGAGGATGAAGGTGCCAAGCGTGGCCAGCGCCATGTTGGAGCCGGGAATCGGCGAGACCTTGCCATCCGACGTGTATTTGCCGTTGCGCGCGCCGAGCAGAATCGCACCGGCGAGGGCCGCCCAACCGCCCACGGAGTGAACCAGGGTGGAGCCCGCGAAATCCTGAAAGCCCATGGCGTCGAGCCAGCCCGCGCCCCATTTCCAAGACCCGGCGACGGGATAGATAAAGCCGGTAAGCAGGACGACGAAAATCAGGAACGGCCAAAGCTTGATCCGCTCGGCCAGCGTGCCCGATACGATGGACGCTGCCGTGGCCACGAACACCATCTGGAAGAACCAGTCGGAGGCGACGGAATAGTCGCCTTCGTTCGCCGTACCGGCGGCAGGCCAACTGTAGGGCGCGAAGGAGCCGATATAGCCCGTCACGTCGACATACATCAGGCTGTAACCCACCACCCAGTACATGATACCGGCGATGGAATAGAGCGCGACGTTCTTCAAAAGCTGCATGGAGACGTTCTTGGTGCGCACCATGCCCGCCTCGAGCATGGCGAAACCGGCCGCCATCCACATGACCAGGAAACCGCCCATGAGAAAGAGCAGTGTGTTGAAAATAAAGGCCGTCTCGGAAGCCGAGGCGAATTCGGGCGCGGCCTCGGCGGCCTCCTGCGCCAGAACCGGATGTGACATGGCCGCCAATGCGAGCCCGCCCAGCGCCAGCGGACCTGCAGCGCTCTTCAGTGTTCGATAAATCATCTTATTCTCCATCGGAATGTTCTGCCGCCTAAAGCGCTTCGACGCCGGTTTCGCCGGTGCGGATGCGCACCGCCCTGTCGAGCGCATGGACAAAGATCTTGCCGTCGCCGATCTGGCCGGTGCGGGCGGCCTCGGCGATGGCCTCGACCACCTGGTCGACCATGTCGGTGTCGACCGCCACCTCGATCTTGACCTTGGGCAGGAACGTCACGGCGTATTCAGCGCCGCGATAGATCTCCGTGTGTCCTTTCTGCCGTCCGTAGCCCTTCACCTCGGTCACGGTGAGGCCCTGGATACCGAGGCCGGTAAGCGCTTCGCGCACGGCCTCGAGCTTGAAGGGCTTGACGATTGCCATCACAATTTTCATGGCAGTTCACCTTTGCTGTTGCGGGGTCCCGCGGGTTGCCTGCATCGCGCGAACCGCCATGCGGACCGCGACAGCAAAGGAGAATCAAATGCCGTGCCAGTTTGACGACACGGAAAACAAAGCATTGATAAGAATACAGAAAAAGAAAACCGGCGCTGAGAAAGCTCGACGCCGGCGGGACATGAATGAATGAATTTTAGGCAGAATTATATAATTGCCTATTTTGTACGCAATCGCACAAGCCCCTCCTGGGCGACAGAGGCGACGAGCGTGCCGTCGCGCGCATAAAGGCTGCCGCGCGAGAAACCGCGTGCACCCTGGGCGGACGGGCTGTCCTGCGTATAGAGCAGCCAGTCGTCGAGCCTATGTGGACGGTGGAACCACATGGCGTGATCGAGGCTCGCCATCTGAATGTCGGGGTCGAAACCGTTTCGCCCATGGGCGAAGGTGGAGGTGTCGAGCAGCGTCATGTCGGAGAGATAGGCAAGCACCGCCGCCTGCAGCGCTCGGTCGTCCGGCACCGGCCCCGTGGTGCGGATCCACACATCCTGGCGCGGCGGAAGCTTGTCGCGACTGGTGTAGTGCTCAATGATGACGGGGCGAACCTCGATGGGCCGCTCGCGCGCCCAGTAGCGGCGGATGTTTTCCGGCACGCGTTCGCCGAACTCGGCCAGGAACTCGCGCTGCGTACGCAGGTTTTCCGGCGGTGTGACGTCCTCCGGCATGGGAAGCTGGTGGTCGAGACCGGGCTCTTCCTTCTGGAACGAGGCAGAGAGCGAAAAGATCGCGTGGCCGTGCTGGATGGCGACCACACGGCGCGTGGTGAAGCTGCCGCCATCGCGGATGCGATCGACCTCGTAGACGATCGGCACTTCCGGATCGCCCGGCCGCATGAAATAGCAGTGAAGCGAATGGACATGGCGAGCGGCATCGACGGTGCGCTGCGCGGCGACAAGGGGCTGGCCGATCCCCTGCCCACCGAAAACGCGCTGCCAGGCCGACTGAGGGCTGCGACCACGAAACAGATTGTGTTCGAGCGTCTCAAGATCGAGTATGGCAAGCAGGTCTTGCATGGCCGACGACATAAAACGGTCCCTTCCGGCGGCTAAATGGTTTGCTGACGTTTCCAAGACGAACGCGGAACCTAAGTCAAGGCGAAGACTTGCAGGAACAATGATGGCGAGCGAGGTGACGCATGGCCAAGAGCACGAAACAGAAATCCCCGCGTGAGCTGGACATCCTGATTGCCGGCGCCGGCTATGTGGGTCTGGCGACCGCCGTTTCCATCTGCCGCGCGCAACCGAACCTGAAGGTGGCGCTGGTGGACGCCGCGCCAGAAGGCGTGTGGCAGCGCGACGGGCGCGCCTCGGCGATCGCCGCAGCCGCCTGCCGGATGCTGAAGCGTCTGGACTGCTGGGCCGAAATCGAACCGGAAGCGCAACCCATCAATGCGATGGAGGTAACCGATTCGCGCACCGCCGATCCCGTGAGGCCGGTGTTTCTCACCTTCGGCGGCGAAGCGGAGGCGGGAGAGCCCTTCGCGCATATGGTGATGAACCGGCACATGAACGGCGCGCTGCGTGCCCGCGCCGCCGAATGCGGCATCGAGATCATCGAGGGCGTTGCGGTGGACGGTTTCGCCAATATGGGCGGCCATGTGGAGGTGAGTCTGGCTGACGGCTCGGCCTGTCGGTCCCGGCTTCTGATCGCCGCCGACGGCGTGCGCTCCAGACTTCGCGACATGGCCGGCATCAAGACGCTGCACTGGGATTACGGGCAATCGGGCATCGTATGCACCGTGGCGCATGAACGCCCGCATAACGGCCGCGCCGAGGAGCACTTCCTGCCAGCCGGCCCGTTTGCCACATTGCCGCTGACCGGCAACCGATCGTCCATCGTCTGGACGGAACGCACGGCGGATGCCGAGCGGCTGGTCAACGAAGACGATCTGATCTTCGAGCAGGAGCTGGAACTGCGCTTCGGCCTGAAGCTCGGCGAGATTCGCGTCGAGGGCCCGCGCCGGGCCTGGCCACTGGGGCTGACGCTGGCGCGCGACTTCGTCAAGCCGCGTTTCGCGCTGGCGGGCGATGCGGCTCACGGCATCCACCCGATCGCCGGCCAGGGGTTGAACCTGGGCTTCAAGGACGCGGCGGCGCTGGCCGAGGTGATCGTTGAAGCGGAGCGCCTCGGTGAGGATATCGGCGCGCTGGACGTGCTGCAGCGCTATGAACGCTGGCGCCGGTTCGACACGGTGCAGATGGGCGCAACGACGGATGTGCTCAATCGGTTGTTCTCCAACGATCTCGCCCCGGTCAGAGCGCTGCGCGATTTCGGTCTCGGCCTCGTTGAACGAATGCCGTCCATGAAGCGTTACTTCATTCAGCAGGCTTCGGGACTGGCCGCAGGCACGCCGAGGCTGCTGCGCGGAGAGGCAATCTAGCCTTTCCGTTCCGACGCACTATTTCCACGAGGAGAAAACCATGGCTATGAAACGGCATGCGAACGTCACCTGGAAAGGATCCCTGGTCGAGGGCGCAGGCAATCTCGACACGCAGAGCGGCGCGCTTTCGGGACTCCCGCTCGGCTTCAAGGCACGCTTCGAGGACGAAAGCGGCAAGACCGGCACCAACCCCGAAGAGCTCATCGCGGGCGCCCATGCGGGCTGTTTCGCCATGCAGCTCTCGCATATGCTGGCCGAGGGCGACACGCCAGCCGACAAGCTCGACGTGCGCGCCGACGTCACCGTGCAGCCGGCGGAAGGCGGCGGCTTCGAGATCACCAGAAGCGCGCTGACGCTGGTGGGCAGCGTACCGGGTCTCGACGAAGCGAAATTCGTCGAGATCGCCGAGAAAGCGAAGGCGTCCTGCCCCGTCTCCAAGGCGCTCGGCGCCATCGAGATCACGCTGGACGCCAAATACGGCTGACGACACTTTCGCGATGAAATCCGTCGGCCGACGCAACGGAAGGTCGTTCGATGGACAGACTTCGCAACCAAAAAACGGGCAATGCAGATAAAATTCCCTTACGAAACAAGTCGTTCGGGAGGAATGACATGCTGCAGGCTCATACGCCGCGAACGCTCAACACGGCGGCGCAGAAATCCACACTTTCAATCACCGACATCACGGCGGATGCCGCGAAGCTGGACGCGTTCGACAATCACGAGCGCGTCTGGCACGGCCGCGACGAGGAACGCGGCCTGAATGCCATCGTGGCGATCCACAACACCGCACTCGGGCCAGGGCTCGGCGGCACACGCGTTTGGCCGCATGAGACCTTCGAGGCCGCGCTCACCGACGTTTTGCGGTTATCGCGCGGCATGACCTTCAAATCGGCCGTGGCAGGCATGGATTTCGGTGGCGGCAAAGCCCTGATCATCGCCGATTCCAAAACCGACAAGACGCCGGCGCTGCTGGAGGCCTATGCCGAAATGCTTCTGGCGCTCGAAGGCCAGTATTTCACCGGCGAGGATGTGGGCTTCACACTCGCCGACGCGGATTTCCTGCGCGAACGCACACCCAATGTGACCGGTACGACCGTGGGCGGCAGCGGCAACCCCTCGCCGGTGACGGCACATGGCGTGTTCCTGGGCATCAAGGCAGCGTTGAAGCATCGCGGCATCGACACACTCGACAAGGTTCATGTGGCGGTGCAGGGACTGGGTTCGGTGGGCTGGACCTTGTGCGAGAAGCTTTACGCAGAGGGCGCGCGGCTCTCGGTGACGGACATCGACACAACCCGCATGGAGCAGGCGAAAGAGGCGTTCGGCGCCAATCCGGTCGCGCTCGACGCGATCCTGCAAGTCGAAGCGGATGTGTTCGCTCCGTGCGCGCTGGGCGGCGGGCTTTCGGCCGAAACAATCCCTACGCTGGGGGCGAAGATCGTCGCGGGTGCGGCCAACAACCCACTCGTGCGTCATGCGGATGCCCGGCTACTGATGGAACGTGGCGTGCTCTATGCGCCGGATTACGTGATCAATGCCGGCGGACTTTTGAACGTCGCGGCCGAACTCGCGCCCGGCGGGTACGACCGCGACGCCACAATGGCGAAGGTGGCGAAAATTCCCGAAACGCTGGCCGATATCTTCGAGCGTGCAGAAGCGCAGGGCCGTCCGACGAACGATGTCGCGGCGGAAATCGCCTTCGAGCGGATCGATGCTGCGCGCTAAACCGGCGCCGCATCGACGCCGGTGCGCTACTTGATCCCGGTGAAGGCCGCCTCGCCCCAGACTTCACGAATGCGGGCGTCGCGGCCGCAGCCTTTTCGATAGCCCTCGTATGCGTCTTTTTTCTTGACCAATCCGAAGCGGGAAAGAATGCGCTCTTCGCTCCGATAATAGTTCTGGTGATAATCCTCAGCCGGCCAGAATTTCGCCGAGCCGAGAACGGGGGTTACAACACTGCCGCCGAGGGCGGCATTCGCTTCCTGCTTGGCCTTCTCCGCCGCGGCCTTCTGGTCTTCATCCAGCGTGTAAACGGCCGTCGAATAACTTTCGCCACGGTCGCAGAACTGCCCCCCGGCATCCGTCGGATCGACGGAGCGGAAAAAGATCTCCAGCAATCGGTCGTAGCTCACCTTCGCATCGTCGTAGTCGATCTTCACCACCTCGCGATGCCCACCTGAAGCATAGTTGCGATAAGTCGGGTTTTCGGTCTTGCCGCCGGCATAGCCGGATACCGTATCGAGCACGCCGGGCACCTTGTCGAAATCCGCCTCGACACACCAGAAGCAGCCGCCGGCGAAAATGGCGGTCTGCCGTTCGGCCGATGCCGGCTGCGACACCGCCACCATGGCGTTTAGGGAAAAGGCAGCGGCCAAAAGGAAACGTCGCAACATGAATGTCTCTCCTGTGTTCCCGCACAGAGCTACCGCGCCGGGCGCCGAATTCAAATCAAGCCGCTACACGCTTGCGTGAGGTGCAGTTCGGACAGGCGATCCTACCACCCATGGACTTGCAGTCTGTCGAGAGGCAGACTTGCTGCAAAACAACCGCACGGGTGAGACAACGATGCTGGGCATCCTCAAGAATCGAACCTACGGTCGCCTGTTCACGGCGCAGGTGATCGCCCTTCTGGGAACGGGGTTGATGACCGTCGCGCTGGGCTTGCTGGCATACGATATCGCGGGTGCGGATGCAGGCGCGGTGCTGGGCACGGCGCTCGCCATCAAGATGATCGCCTATGTGGGCGTCGCGCCCGTGGCGCAGGCTTTGGCCGACAATCTGCCCCGGCGCGCATTTCTCGTATCACTCGACGTGGTCCGCGCCGCCGTGGCGCTCTCCTTGCCGTTCATCACCGAAGTCTGGCAGATTTACTGCCTGATTTTCCTGCTTCAGATCGCCTCGGCGAGTTTTACGCCCACGTTTCAGGCAGTGATTCCGGACATCCTGCCCGACGAGCAGGCGTATACCCGTGCGCTTTCGCTCTCGCGGCTTGCATACGATCTCGAGAATCTGATCTCGCCAATGCTCGCGGCGGCGCTGCTAACCGTTATCAGCTTCCACTTTCTGTTCGCCGGAACGGTTGCAGGCTTTCTGATTTCCGCCGCACTGATCCTCAGCGTCACATTGCCCGCCACAAGCGCCGGTGTGCGCGGCGACTTTCTGAAACGCGCGACGCGTGGGATTCGGATCTATCTCGCCACGCCAAGGCTGCGTGGGCTCCTGGCGATCAACCTCGCCGTTTCGGCGGCAGGTGCCATGGTCATCGTCAACACGGTGGTCATCGTTAAGACCGGCTTCGAGCTGGGCGAAGTCGATGTCGCCTGGGCATTTGCCGCCTTCGGCAGCGGATCCATGCTGGCCGCGCTCGCGCTGCCGCGAATGCTGGACAGGATTGCCGACCGCCCCGTAATGATCGCCGGCGCCGGCGCTCTCATTGTCGGCACGGCGATCGGTGCCACGGTCGACAGCTATGGCGCCCTGCTGGCGCTCTGGCTGGTTCTCGGCATGGGCTACAGCGCAGCCCAGACACCGTCCGGACGCTTGTTGCGCCGCTCGGCACAATCCTCAGACCGACCCGCAATCTTCGCCGCGCAGTTCGCCCTCTCGCATGCCGGCTGGCTCATCTGCTATCCGCTGGCCGGACGCCTTGGCGCAAGCGTTGGCCTTGGCACCACATTTCTCATAATGTCAGCGATAAGCGCCATCGCCTTGCTGCTTGCCATCAGGCTCTGGCCAGCTCGGGAGGTGTCGCAGATTCTCCATGAGCATCCGGATCTGGAACCCGATCATCCGCACTTGCGCGCCCATAAGACGAACGGGCAGCATCGGCATGTCTATGTGATCGACGATCTTCATCCCCATTGGCCGAAAACCGCTTGAGCGGACGCAATTACCGATCCACAACGAAGAAGGGCCGGCGAAAGCCGGCCCGAACGCGTGTCGAAACCCTTCGATGCGAGCCCCGGTCTAGACGCGGCGCTCAACCATCATCTTCTTGATGTTGGCGATGGCTTTGGCCGGGTTCAGGCCCTTGGGGCAGGCCTGCGTGCAGTTCATGATCGTGTGGCAACGATAGAGCCGGAAGGGGTCTTCCAGATTGTCGAGGCGCTCGCCCGTCTTCTCGTCGCGCGAATCGATCAGCCAGCGATAGGCCTGAAGCAACACGGCAGGGCCGAGATAGCGCTCGCCATTCCACCAATAGCTCGGGCAAGAGGTCTGGCAGCAGAAGCACAGAATGCACTCATAGAGCCCGTCGAGCTTGGTGCGGTCCTCATGGCTCTGCTTCCACTCGGTCGCAGGCTCCGGCGTAACCGTCTGCAGCCATGGCTCGATGGAGGAGAGCTGGGCATAGGGAACGGCGAGATCCGGCACCAGGTCCTTGACCACCGGCATGTGCGGCAGCGGATAGATCTTGACCGCATCCTGCGCGACTTCATCCATGCCCTTGGTGCAGGCCAGCGTGTTGGTGCCGTCGATGTTCATGGCGCAGGAGCCGCAGATGCCCTCGCGGCAGGAACGGCGGAAAGTGAGCGTCGGATCGATCTTGTTCTTGATGTAGATCAGCCCGTCGAGAACCATCGGCCCGCAATCGTCCATGTCGACATAATAGGTGTCGACGCGAGGATTGGTCTCGTCGTCCGGCGACCAGCGATAAATCTTGTACTCGCGCAGGTTGGACGCGCCCTCGGGCTTCGGCCAGACCTTGCCCTCCTGGACACGGGAGTTCTTGGGAAGGGTGATTTCAACCATGACTTCCTCGGCTCAGTAAACCCGCGCCTTGGGCGCGATTTTCTTGGGATCGATGCCGCCGTCTTCCAGCTTGAGCATCGGGTCGATGTGGACCGGACGATAGTCCAGCGTCACCTTGCCGCTTTCGTCGACCCAGGACAGCGTGTGCTTGCGCCAGTCCTCGTCGTTGCGGCCGCCCATGGGGCCGTCCTTGTAGTCCTCCCGGGCGTGCGCGCCACGGCTCTCCTTGCGCGCCTCCGCCCCGAAGACGGTGGTGATGGCATTGGCCATCAGATTCTCCAGCTCCAGCGTCTCCATGAGATCGGAGTTCCAGATCATCGAGCGGTCGGAGACCTTGACGTCCGGCAGTTCCTTCCAGACCTCGGTGATGCGCTCGCAGCCTTGTTCCAGAGATTCCTGCGTGCGGAAGACGGCGGCGTCTTCCTGCATGGCGCGCTGCATCTTCTCGCGCAGATCGGCCGTCGGCGTGGAGCCGTCGGCATGACGCAGGCGATCGAAGCGCTCCATGATCTTGTCGCAAGCCGCCTCGTTAAGTGCGGGAACCGGCGCATCGCGATCGACGACCTCGCCGGCGCGGATAGCGGCGGCGCGACCGAAGACCACAAGATCGATCAGCGAATTGGAACCGAGACGATTGGCCCCGTGCACGGAGGCGCAGGCCGCCTCGCCGACGGCCATCAGGCCAGGCGCGACCGCATCGGGATCGTCCTTCGTCGGGTTCAGCACCTCACCCCAGTAATTGGTCGGGATGCCGCCCATATTGTAGTGAACGGTCGGCAGAACCGGGATCGGCTCGCGGGTCACATCGACGCCGGCGAAGATGCGGGCCGATTCGGCGATGCCGGGCAAGCGCTCGTGAATGACCGCCGGGTCCAGATGATCGAGATGCAGGAAGATGTGATCCTTGTTCTTGCCGACGCCCCGGCCCTCGCGGATCTCCATGGTCATGCAGCGCGAAACCACGTCGCGGGAGGCAAGATCCTTGGCCGATGGCGCATAACGCTCCATGAAGCGCTCGCCCTCGGAATTGACCAGATAGCCGCCTTCGCCGCGCACGCCCTCGGTGATGAGACAGCCCGCGCCGTAAATGCCGGTCGGGTGGAACTGCACGAACTCCATATCCTGCAACGGCAGGCCGGCGCGGGCGATCATGCCATTGCCGTCGCCCGTGCAGGTGTGGGCGGAGGTGCAGGAGAAATAGGCGCGGCCATAACCGCCCGTCGCCAGCACCACCATCTTGGCGGAGAAACGATGGATCGTGCCGTCCTCAAGGTTCCACGCCACGACGCCGGTGCACACACCATCGTCGGACATGATGAGATCGAGCGCGAAATACTCGATGAAGAACTGGGCGTGGTTCTTCACGGACTGGCCGTAAAGCGTGTGCAGAATGGCGTGACCGGTACGGTCTGCCGCCGCACAGGTGCGCTGCACGGGCGGACCGTCGCCGAAATTCTGCATGTGGCCGCCGAAGGGGCGCTGATAGATCTTGCCTTCCTCGGTGCGCGAGAAGGGCACGCCGTAATGCTCGAGCTCGTAGACGGCGGCGGGCGCCTCGCGGGCGAGATATTCCATGGCGTCGACATCGCCGAGCCAGTCGGAACCCTTGACCGTGTCGTAGAGATGCCATTGCCAGTGGTCGGGGCCCATATTCCTCAGCGAGGCGGCGATGCCCCCCTGTGCCGCAACCGTGTGCGAGCGGGTCGGGAACACTTTGGTGATGCAGGCCGTCTTCAGCCCCTGCTCGGCCATGCCGAGCGTGGCGCGCAGGCCAGCGCCGCCGGCGCCGACGACGACAACGTCGAACTTGTGGTCGACATAGGTATAGGCGTCTGCCGCCTTCTTATCAGTTGCCTTTGCCATAACCGGGTTCAGCCTCCGAGGGCGATCTTGACGAGGGCGAAGAGGGAGACGACGCCCAGAACGAGAGTGAAGAAGATGTTGCCGATCAAGAGCACGAATTTCGTTCCCTCGCCGTGAATGTAATCCTCGACGATGACCTGCATGCCGAGCTTCATGTGGTAGAGCACCGAAAGGAGAGCAAACGCCAGGAGCGCCGTGACAATCGGGTTGGCAATGGTCGCGCGGATTTCTTCATAGGATGCGCCATTGTTGGCGATGACGAAGCCGATGAAGAAGATGACCAGCGGAACATTGGCGATGGCCGTGAGACGCTGACGCCAGAAATGGTCGGTGCCCTCCTTGGCCGATCCGAGGCCGCGAACGCGGTTAAGCGGGGTGCGCATGTCGCTCATGATCAAAACCCTCCGCGAACAACGTAGCCAACAATCCACACCAGAACGGTCAGCACGATGGATGCCGCGATGTTGGCCTTGGCCATTTTCGTCGCCGTCTCCTTCTCGAGGCCGCGACCCGTGTCCCACACCAGATGGCGCAGCCCGCCGATCAGGTGATGGATCATGGCCCAGGTAAAGCCGAACAGGACCAGAAGACCGAACCAGGATCCGTAAATGCCATTGACCATATCGAAGGTCTCCTTCGAGCCGGCGGCAGCGGCAAGCCAGGCGACGAAAAGCACCATGCCGAAATAGAGCGCGCCGCCGGTGATGCGGTGGACGATCGACATCAGCATGGTCGGAATCAGGCGGTAGACTTGCAGGTGCGGTGAAAGCGGCCTGGCTTGGACAGTTGTGGATTTGCTCATGGCTTCCCCAATTCGATACCGGCGCGGCGGGGTGGCTGTTGCGAGAGCGACATCGGATCCCGAACTCGCGCCCTGCGGCTGTGGCTTTCTAATGCGGTTTTTGCAGTGCGTCAAAGCCGCAAAAACGATCTTCCATGCGATTACATCGCAGGCGGAACACGCGGCGACCGGCATTGCAAGGCTTCAAACGATTGAAGGCAAATTTTTTCCGGTCGCGCGCATTTGCGCTCAGCGGCGGCATGTGATCGGCACCTTGCCGCTGACCATCCAGAGCGCTTCGCTGCCCTCGATAACCACGGCATAGAGCGACTCGCCGAAGCGAACGCTCTGGCCGGGCGGCGATGCCGGCAGATCAAGCTCGAGACCGCGTGGGCTTATCACGGAGATACCGCTCCCCTTGGGCGTTATCGTCATTTTCATTGCATCGTCGCAACTCAGTTCGACCGGCCCGGAGAAAGCAAGCTTCGAAGACTTGCTCCCACCTTGTGGCGACGTCGCGACGCACCCTGTCAGCAACGCCGCGCATCCCAGGGCGCAAACGCCGGCAAGTCCGCGTCGACGCGGCCGCGAAACAAACGATCCTGTGGGTTTCATACTGCCTCTATTGCGTATCCGAATCCGGGGAGCGGTCGCTTCCCTGATCGAAACGAATGACGTGTGTGGTCCAATCGGCGGGCGCGGCCATGATCTCGTAGAGCTTGCGGCCCTCTTCCGGCTGGCGCGGCGCATTGAGCGCCAGGCGGGCCCAGCCGCGCTCCTCCGCCTGATCGGCGATCACGTCGACCAGCGCCTTGCCGATGCCCTTGCGGCGGTGATCGTGATGCACGAAGAGATGATCGACAAGGCCATGGCGCATGCCGGAAACCGGGTCCGGCAGATCGTAAAAGAGTGCGAAGCCCACAAGGGCGCCATCGAGACTGGCACCGACGATCTCGACGGCACGATCCTGAAGCAGGGTCTCGGCGTAATACTCGTCCGGGCGGCGCGGCGCGCCACGCTTCAGCGACTGGGTGTAGGCCGCCAGCAGCGGCGCCAGAACATGCGCATCCTTGAGACGCAGCGGATTGATGTCGATCTGATGATTCTCGCCCATGGAGCACCCTTCCCCGAAATTAACCACATCTGTCAATCGGCATGTTGGCGCAGCATGCTCCACGTGACAAAGGTTAAGAAAAGCTTAATTATAGAGCTCGAGGGGGCCACGAGGACTGAAGGAGCGATGGCGCATGCCTTTACGATCTTTGTTCGTGGCCGCGGCTCTGGCGGCCGCAGCCACGACTTTCCCGGCGATCGCCGGCGGTTTTCATGATGCCGGTCATGGCCGCGTCTATGCGGATGCCTATGGCAATCTGGTGATTCACAGCCGGGCGGGCTTCAAACGCATCATGGTCGGCAAGGGGAGCCTGGCCGACGACTACCGCGCGCTCGGCATCGAAGCGCCGCGCGAGACAGCCTATATGGAACGGCGGCGCGGCAAGCTCTATCTGCGCAGGGCCGCACCCTGCAGCGAGGGTGTTCTGATCAAGGGCCGTGGCTATATGTACGGCCTCTCGGACGGTGAACTGCCCGTGCTCGTCTCACCTTGCGACTGAGGAGCAGTTTTCGTTCGAACTTGCGAGCACGGGAGGCTCCATGAGCCGAGAGGCCGAAACCGCCCGCGCGCTGCGCGGCCACATCGACCAGATGCAGACCATGACCCGCTTCGTGCTGGCGACGCTGGCGCTGGCAAGCGGAGTTTACACCTATCTCGGGGTGCGCAGCCTGCTGGACGGCACGGCAACGCTCGTCTTTCTCGCCGCCGTCATTTATTCGGCGGCCGTTTCCGTCGGCATATACGGGTTCTGGACCTATCTCATCCGTTTCCTGCCGGAAATGCGCGACGCCGGTTCCCGACTGGCCCTGTTCGGTGTGATGGGCGTGGGCTGCCTCATGATCGTGGCCATGTCCTCGTGGCTCAACGCAGCGGCGCTGGCGGGCTCCGCCGCGGTCGAGCAGCATCTTGCCGAGACGCTCGAAGACTATACAAGCGACCTCGACCAGGCGCATTCCAATGCGCTCGGCGCATTGTCGCTTCTGCCCGACATTCAACGTGCTTCCGAGCGCTTTTCGCGGCTGGCGGAGGACGAGCGCAATTCCGGTGCGCTGACAGGCACCTCCGGCTCCGGCAGCGTGGTGCAGCTTTTGACGCAGATGTCGGCGCAGATGCGCGAACTGGAAAACACGATCCAGAATTCGCGCGAAACCGTGAGCGATCAGTTCAAACAGGGGCAAGACCGGCTCGCCGCCATGCGCACGCTGGTCTCGGCCCCAGGCCCCATCCAGCCGCGCTCCGACCGGTTTGCCGAAGAAGCGGTGGCGCTGGCCGGCGTTATTGCGGCGCTTGAACAGACTTCCATCGCACCCTCCGTGGCGCGTGCGGCAGCCGACCTCTCCGCCGGCTTCATCGCGCCGGTTGCCGATGGCCTCTCGGCCGATCTCGCCGGCCGCCAGGATGCGGTGATGGCAACGGTGCGCGAATCGGTGGCCGCCCAGTCAACGGCACTCTCGGATGCGGCGGCCGAAATTCTCGCTCAACCGAAAGTGGCGGAACGGCGCTATGTGCCGCTTTCGTCCGCCGAAGCCGTGCTGCGCTACGCAGGCAGCTTCCTACCGAGCTGGGCCGGCGCAATCTCCATCGACCTGTTGCCGGCCGTACTGGTCGGCGTGCTCGCGGTCGTTTTCGCCTCGATCCGCCGAGGCGAGAGCGAGTTGACAGCGGCCGACCGGATCACCGCCGCCGACATGATGCGCTCGCTCGAACTGCATGACACGATCATGGCGCGCAAGGCCGCCGCGACCGAGACCACGGCGACACTTGAAACTGGGAATGCACCGCAAACCGAACCCGAGACAGCGCAGAACATCACTCCGCTCTCAACACTCTCAGACCGCAAACGGCACGAACCATGAGCGACCATCCGGCCACCCTCGACGAAAAACCGAAGCGCAACCCGCTGGTGCGCTATTTCAGCCGCTTCGACGATGGCGCGCTAATGCGTTGGGCGTTTGTGGGTGTCCTGATCGGCTCGGCGACCGTACTCGGTATGGATCTGCGGGAACTGGTCGACCGAAATGGCGGACTCTGGCCGACAGAAAGCACAAGCCCGATGGAGCGCAGCGTGACGGTGTTGCCACCGGCAGTGGAAACCGGCGACGCGCGCGAACAGTCAGCCGATCCGCGCCAGTTCGTGCGCTCCAGGCGCGAGGCGCTGCGCGATCCGATCCGCTTTACGTTGAAGGCGGGTGGGGTTCTGGCCGCCGACGGAGCGATCGACCAGGGGGCCGCGGGGCGCTTTCAGGCCGAGCTCGATGCGCGCGGCGAATATGTAACCAGCGTGGCACTCAATTCGCCCGGCGGCTCGCTGGAGGACGCCATGGCGATCTCTCGCCTCGTGCGCGAACGCGGGCTAGCGACCAGCGTGGCGGATGGCGCGATCTGCGCCTCCTCATGCCCGCTGATTCTGGCCGGCGGCGTCGAGCGGCAGGCGGGAGACAAGGCGGCCATCGGCGTGCACCAGTTCTACGCGGCGGAACAGATGAACAACCCCGCTCAGGCCATGGCCGATGCGCAGATCATCACCGCACGGATTTCACGCCACCTCGACGAAATGGGTATCGATCCAGCGCTTTGGCTGCACGCGCTCGATACCCCGCCCCGCGCGCTCTACTATCTGACACCGAAGCAAATGAAGGACTATCGGCTTACCACGGGACCGTTGAAACTGGCGCGTTATTAGGCCGCGCGTATACGCAACGCGCATACAACCTGGCCCGCTGCAGCCGCATTTACGACCTTCATCGCGAGCACGCACTGCCGCCCAACCCCGATTCACTTAAGCGCGACAATCCGGATTGGCTCTCACCCGGGACGTTACGGTATGGCATGGCACGATGACCGCCGCAGGACGCCTGTCCCGCGGCGACGCGCCGAATAACCGATCAGCTCTTGGGCCACTCGCGGATATCGACGAAATGACCGGCAATGGCGGCGGCGGCTGCCATGGCCGGCGACACGAGATGCGTGCGGCCCTTGAAGCCCTGGCGTCCCTCGAAGTTGCGGTTCGAGGTGGAAGCGCAGCGCTCGCCGGGCTTCAGGCGGTCGTCGTTCATGGCCAGGCACATGGAGCAGCCCGGCTCGCGCCAGTCGAAGCCGGCGGCCTTGAAGATCTTGTCCAATCCTTCGGCCTCGGCCTGGGCCTTCACGAGACCGGAGCCGGGCACGATCATCGCATCAAGACCGTCCTTGACCTTCTGGCCCTCGGCGATCTTTGCCGCCTCGCGCAGATCCTCGATGCGGCCATTGGTGCAGGAACCGATGAAAACCCGGTCGACGGCAATGTCTGTGATCTTCGTGCCGGGGGTGAGGCCCATATATTCGAGTGCGCGCTTCTTGGAGAGACGCTTGTTTTCCTCGGCAATGTCGTCCGGATTCGGCACCACGCCGGTGACGGAGATGACATCCTCTGGCGAGGAACCCCAGGTGACGATGGGCGGCAGGTTGGCAGCATCGAGCCGGACAATGCGGTCATACTCCGCGCCCTCGTCGGTGCGCAGCGACTCCCAATAGGCGCGCGCCATGTCCCATGCCTTGCCCCTGGGCGCCCGTGGGCGGTCCTTGATATAGGCATAGGTGGTCTCGTCCGGCGCAATGAGGCCGGCCCGGGCGCCACCCTCGATCGACATGTTGCAGACGGTCATGCGGCCTTCCATGGACAGCGCACGGATCGCTTCACCCGCATACTCCATGACGTGACCGGTACCGCCGGCGGTGCCGATTTCACCGATGATGGCGAGGATGATGTCCTTGGCGGTGACACCCTCGGGCAAAGCGCCGTCCACCTGTATGAGCATGTTCTTGGCGCGACGCTGGATGAGCGTCTGCGTGGCCAGAACATGCTCGACCTCGGACGTGCCGATGCCGTGGGCCAGCGCGCCGAAAGCACCATGGGTGGAGGTGTGGCTGTCGCCGCAGACAATGGTCATGCCCGGCAGGGTGAAGCCCTGTTCCGGACCGACGATGTGGACGATGCCCTGACGCTCGTCATTGGCATCGTAATATTCGATGCCGAAATCGGCCGCGTTTTTCGCCAGCGCATCCACCTGGATACGGCTTTCCTCGTTCTTGATGCCGAACTTGCGGTCGGGCGAGGTGGGCACGTTGTGATCGACCACGGCGAGGGTCTTTTCCGGATGGCGCACATTGCGGCTGGCCATGCGCAGGCCCTCGAAAGCCTGTGGGCTCGTCACTTCGTGCACCAGGTGGCGATCGATATAGAGCAGGCAGGTGCCATCATCCTGGCTGTCGACCAGGTGATCGTCGAAAATCTTGTCGTAGAGCGTGCGTGCTTTGGTCATTTTGTTCATCCCTAGCGGAGCGAAATGGAAGGCTGGCCGGCTAATCTTTGTCTCGTTGCATTGCCTTCGCCCACGCGAGGGAATGCCGAGCCGGTTGGCGTGTCCGCCTAAGGCAGTCGGCTCAGAAGCGAGCCGGAAACCCGCGCGAAAAAGCGGCTCC
>ENA-ORCW01000539-ORCW01000539.1-marine-metagenome-genome-assembly--contig:-NODE-539-length-19598-cov-4.787152_pt1 | contig 19598 bp, 20 predicted proteins | sample MGYA00237784_ERZ508517 | MGnify/ENA primary metagenome ERZ508517 (study PRJEB26187, sample SAMN06268979) | marine metagenome | isolation source: Tt ae E1 feedstock associated aerobic enrichment on... | reverse complement strand
GTGTTCCACCTCTCGTCGAACTGTCCCTATCAATCGCTCTTCCGAGCGGCCGCTGCCTCCCTGCTCCTGGACACCAGTTGACGCACCACCTGTCCGTCCACCTCGTACCCCGTCCGCCACACGTCGCCCAACCCATGGGGGGAAGGGGGCCTCACGCGCATCTCAACGCGATGCAACCCAATCACTCGAGACCAAACGAGCCGATGAAATATTTGGGCTATGCCTTCGCCAGTTTTGTATAGGCGAACAGGACGATCAGCGCACCGATGATCGACATGATCCAGCCGGCCGGATTGATCAGGCTCTCGGACGAGCCGAACAGAAGCGACGAAATCGCTCCGCCCGCGAACGATCCAACGACTCCCAGAACAATGGTCAGCAGGATGCTCATGGTCTGGCGACCCGGCATGAAGAGTCGGGCGAGTGCTCCGACGATCAGTCCGAAAAAGCACCAGCTGATGATTCCGGTAATGGTCATGTGTTCTTCTCCGGTTCGGGAATGGTTGATGAAACGCGGCCGAACAGATCGCCCTACACTTCGGCGGCCGCCCGGCGAATACACTGCCGGGCAACCGTCTGGATGCCGGTGTGCTCGTAGTAGTCTGTTGTCATGTCGATCGCGGCGGAGACCCAGTCGAGGCTTCCTTCCCACCGGTCGGAAACGCCCTTGACACTGCCGGCAATCTTCTCGACGGTCACGCCATGCTGGCTGACGAAGGAGGTTGCCCAGCCACTGATCGACTCGAGCCCCTTCTCGATGAACGAGAGCTGCTCTTTGGTGCTTTCGCCCGGAATCAGCCCGCGAACACGCTGAAAACGCTCGCTGCTGGCCAGGTCACTCGCACCCGACTTGTCGAGCATGCCCAGCGCCTTGGAGATGAAGTCGGGGCCGAGAGGAAGAACACCATCCACGCAGACGAGAGCCCCCATTCGCATCAGGGCCTCGTGCCGGTAGTCCGAGAGCGATTCAACAAAGTCGCCGACGCTGTCGCCGGGAATTCCGTTGAGCGAACAGAACGCGACGATCTCTGCGACCAGTTTCAGTCCCAGGTCCACCGCCTGCGTCGTATCGGCCTTGGGAGTCAACCGGTCCAGAAACGACAGGAAACTGATGTTCTCGGCGATCTTGGAGACGAACGACATCGTTCCCGCAAGGGCCTGCGTCGAGTCAATCGTCTGGTAGAGCCACAACGCCCGCTGATAGCCCTGGGAGGGATCGTTGAAGAGGTAGATGGCCCGTTCCCCTACACGCTGAATGTGAGCCTGATCGGCGGACCCGGTGACCGACTGAATCATCTCCTCGAAGTTCGTGATGTTCGTGTATTCGCCCGGTACCACCCAGTCCAGCGACCCCAGCAGGGCAGGGGTGAGTCCGCGTTTCGGGAGATCATCGATGAGCTTGTAGATCGGCTGGGCCATGACGTTGTCCTCTGAGAATGAGGGGAATCGAGTTGCTGACGATGAAATGACGGACGTGAAACCGGAGAAAGAACCTCTCCGGAAGAGCATCTTCGGGCCGTGTGCCGTCCGTTTCAGAACGCGTTGGCGAGCCCGCCGAGGTCGAACTGTTCGAGCCACTTCGCCCGGTCCTGTGCCGTCAGGGCGTCGCCTTCCGACTGCACCTGAACCTGGAACCGTTCCGCAACCAGAATTGAGGTGGTGTTGTCGGTTGCGACGGCGGGATGGCCTGCGATCGTCTCTGCCGAGTCCTGGTACTTGTCGCGGGCTGCAGGGTTATTGCGCGTGTCAGAAATGGACAGCATGGCGATCGGTGTCCCATCGCGATGCAGTGCCGCCTGAGCAAACCCGTCCTTTTCCTGCTTGAAGACGATGTCGATGTCGCCGCCCTGCTCGGGGAAGAACTTGTTAAACGTCGAGCCGGGCAATGCCGACTCGGCGACGGACACCTGCTGCTCCTCGCTCGTCTGCTGGGCCGCGTCCCAACGGGTTTCGGCCTCACCACAGCCAACCAGGCCGATCACAAGAATCCACGGTATCCAACTCTGTCGACGCCTCATGTCATACTCCCGATGGGGCTCTACTGCGAAACGGAGAGGAAAACGCACGTTTGTATAGGCTCGCCGCAACCGGACCAGTCGATTGCTCAACATTTGCGGGATCACATGGCTGGCACCGCGACCTGAAGACGCGAACTCCTGTCGTCGCATCGGCAGGTCGCCGTCGACGGCGGTGCACGCGGACAGGGGCTGGCAGTGGCATAGCAAATGCCGGACCGGAGGATACGGGCCGCGGCGGGGGAAGCATCGAACGCCGGCAGGCGGACGGGAGGGAGCCGCGCGTCGGGACGCGGCAAGCATGAAACGAAGCAAACGTCACAACGGAAGCCGGATCATCCGTGTGAATGCGGCCTGGAGTGAGCAGTGCACTCAACGCCGGAGCGTTGGGAATGCGGAGCGGGCGAGCGGTCCCCATACGCAGACGTCTCCAGCGACGACGAACTCGTGTGGTGGATTGGGGGCCCCGCTCCTTGGCATCCTACCGTCGTTCGGTCGAGTATTCGACGAACATCTTGTGAGTTTTGGGCACCGGGAAGATTGCGGTGTTTTTGAAGTCTCGCGGGAGGCAGTGTTGCCCGGCAATCTGAGACCGGGCGGCGATGGCGGGCAAGACGGCGACTGCTGCCGGACCTGTGGTTGGCCGTGGTTCAGACGAACCAACCGCTCACGCCTCATGCAGTGTGACCGGGATCCGCAGCTTCGGATCTTTGGCCCACGGAACATCAATCTCCACCTGAACGAAGCAGTCGATCGTAAACCGTTCTCCGTTGGTAGTGACGGGGCCCGGCAGCGAGACCGGCAGACGGAACTGTTGCGAGAACCGATCGTCGATCGTTCCCGCCGGAGTGATCGGCACCGGCTCCGTCTGGTGGACGTGTGCAGCCGTGTGTCCTTGCGCGGTGCTTGACTCAACCGAGATCAGCCGGACATTGATCCCCCGGTGTTCGAGCGGTTCGGGAGTCTCGAGCAGGAGAATCCCTTCGATGGTTTCGCCGGCGACAAACGCATCGCGACTCAGGGCGGCTTCCCCCCGAATCTCCGGGCCGAACCACGAGTCGAGCAGCCCCCGCTCCTGATCGTCGGGAAAACGTGTGCGGACAGGTGCAGGGGCGGGGCGGTCTGCGTCGGTGGATGGACCGCGGACCTGGAACGACTCCAGTGCCTTCATGTCCCGTGCGAGCGGAATATCGACGATGACCGACAGTTCGTAGAAGACGCGGCACTTTCCACCTTCAAAGGAGGGCCGGGCGTCGGCCGGCACGGTCAGCTCGATCTCGAAGGTGTACTCGCCCGGATCGAGGACGTCGTGTTCTCCGCCGCCCAGAAGCGTTGCGAAGGCGTCCGCCACGTTGCTGAAGAAGCCCTGCCGCTCCCGCCCCGACAGCAGGTACTCGGTTTTGACGATGTCGACGTGCTCCACAACGGTATGCGTCTGCGTCGACTTCGTAGCCGCGTTGTATGTCGTAACGGTGGCGGTGGTCTCTTCCGCTCCGTGAAATGTGGCGTGCAGTCCGCGGACCTTCAGCGGCTCGTCCAGCACGATACGAATCGGGATTCGCGCGGTTTCACCGGGGACGAGAGTCTGTGACGCCGGCTGAATTCGGACTTCGCTCATCATGATCTCCGCAGGGGCACTCCGGGGCGATCGGTTTCAGACGTTCGAACGGAGGACGGATCGCGGGGGATCAAAGTAAACCGGGGGAATCGTGGCGGAGATGTCGCTGCGCGCCCGGCAACGCGGTCGCTCGCGACACGTCTCAGGGCTATCGCGAGAGCCGTGAACCGGGGGCTGATGGAAGAACGCGTCCGCACCACGGCTTCCGGTGCAGGTGGTGAACGCGATCTTTGGTGGGCCGCGATGCTGGTTCCGGTCTGTTGATGATGCGAACTGGCGAGGGGCCCACAGTGACGCGACGGTGCCGCGTCTGCCCGCCCGTCTTCCGGCCTCCCCTTGACGCGAGTCGCAAGGAGCGTCACTTCCACAAACTCCCCGGAAGTGATTCCGATTTCCGGCCGCCAGTTCCCGCTCGAAGAGGAATGGCCGGGGCAGCATCCCGCTGCGCGTGCTTCCAAGCGGTCGGCGATCGGGCGAAGCCGTCCGGTGAGTGGGGACGCTCACGGTGAGTTGCCGCGAACTTGAGCCCCGGCTCGCGCGATGCTGTAATGAGCGGCGCTTCTCAACGTCTCTGCGAGGTTTTCGCTCTGAGCATTCCAGTTGCCGGCGTCGAACGTCGCGGGGCCGACAGTCCCGTCCTCGACTGGACGGACCGGGCATCAACGTGTTGCGGACCGGTCACCAGGGGCGACAGTCCGGGATCATTGCCGGGATTATTGCCGGGAGAAGCCAGAAACGACGCGGGAACCGGTTCCCGCGTCTTCAGTCAGTCTTCCGCCAGATGGGCTTAACAGATGCTCTTCCGGATCGTCGCTGGACTCACGAAACCAGAGACTCACATCATGCGTTCGCACTGCCTGTGCATCTGCATTGCGGCGTTTGCTTTCGGCGTCTCGAAGGCAGGTGCAGGCGATCCGGACCATGCAGCAGGATCGCCGGTCTACCTGACGGCGAACGATCTGTCGATCGCGACGGGGAATCCCTCGCTCGTGCGGATGTCGAGCGGCTCGACGCACATCCCGGTCTGGTCGTTGTCCGGGGGAACGCCGGGCCAGTCGGTCTCCGGCGTGGTGGGCGGGCTTCCCCGGGACTGTGCCGCGGTGAAGGTCGAGATCGTCGTGACGTCAACCGACAAGCAGACGAGCCCCGAATACGAGGATCTGTACCGGGTTCACCTTTCACAGATGGTGGAGAATGCTCCGTTCACCGCCCGCTATCGTCTGGGCAAGCCCGTGCAGACACGGCTCCCCGCTGCACCACTGCATACGCGGACGATCGTTCTGGAATCCTATTACGAAGTCGTGCCGGACGCGCCGCTGACCGTACGGATTCAGCGGGAGCCGGGGCTTCCCGGCGACACGTTTACCCGTCCGACCGGTCTGGCTCTGGTCAAGGTGACGCCGCTGAGAGCTCCTGCGGAGCCGCACGTGGTTCAGGACGTGAGCGGCTACAACTCGTGGCCGATGATTCAGGCCATCGGAGACAAGCTGGTCTGCACCTACAGTCGGGGATCGGCACACACGATTCATGAAGATGCCCGCGCCGTCTATGCCCGCACGTCGACCGATGGAGGAGAGACGTGGACGGCGGAAACAACAGTCGCCAACACACCCGGCTACGGGGAGGTCACCGTCGGAAAGGGGCTGGATGCCAGCGGTGCGATGCTGCTCTGGGTCCGCCGCATCGGCAAGGAGTGGAACCACGACCTCTACCGGACCACCGATGGAGAAACGTTCGAGCTTGTCGCAACGCCGAAGCTCGACGTGCCCCCCATGCAGATCACCGATGTCTTTGCCGTCCCCAATGTCGGACTGATGGCCCTCTGGTTCGCGGGGAACTACAGCGACCAGCCTGTGCACTCCTGGGGCGTCATGACCAGCGAGGACGACGGAAAAACCTGGACACAGAAAACGGTCGAGTCCGGTCTGGACAAGGCGGACTGGCCGACCGAGCCGGCCGCGGTTTACCTCGGCGATGGCAGGATCCTCGTTGTCGCACGAACGGAAAGCAACGGGCAGACGCAGTTCCAGATGGTCTCCACGGACTACGGTGCCACCTGGACGCGTTCGCGAACCAACATCGGCGATGTCCTGGCCTCGACGCCAAGCCTCATTCTCGATCCGGATACGGGGCTGCTGAGCAACTACTACTATGAGCGTGGTCGAGGGATTCTCCGGCGGCGAGTTGTCGATCCCGAAGCCATCTTCGACGATCCGCTTGGCTGGCCTGCGTCCGGGGCGGTTGGCATTGGCAGCGAGGTCCCCTTCGATTCGGGCAACGCGAATGCCACCGTGATCGGGGACACTCATTACGTGTCCTTTTACTCCGGCAAGGCTCCTGACACGGCGGTTCTGGTCTCGGAGGTACCGGCACCGACAGCCGGGAATTAGCTCGGCAGCGCCCTGCGCCCGGCAGGACGATCCGCACGACCGGGCGCGCGAATCAGGCACAATGTTGCGTTTGATGCTTGGAACTGGTGCCACTCAGTGCTTACACTCTTTCGAATGACTGTGGGTTTTTCTTACGCCCGTGTCCGTCGCAGTCCGCTCAATGTCTCTGTCACCGTCAGTTCGATCCGCTGATTTGGCCCGATCGCAGTCGGCTTTGCTGCGATGGGGGGCTCGCGGTGTCATTGCGGTGATGGTCCTGTGCGGTGCCGGCAGGACAGCCCATGCGACGTGTGGGGATTACCTCCACCCGGTCGGCAAGGCGAGTCAGGGAGCTGCGAGCGACGACCAGGCCCTGCTGCACAGTGTGCCTGAAATCCCCTCGGACATGCCGCAGCATCGCTGTTCCGGCCCGCTCTGCTCCTCGGAGCCGATAGCACCTGTGGGGCCGCGTCCGCTGCCCGAGTGGCGTCCCTACGCCAAGGTGGCCATTGTTGGCGTGGAAACTCACGGGAACGGCTGTCAGACGGGCAGGCGTGCCGTGCCGGAATCGGACCGTCGGCAGCATTGCTGCGGTCGTTCCATCTTTCGTCCTCCCGAGCTTGGTTGAGAGCAGCGTTGGCAAACGCTGCGCCGCGGGAGTGCGCCCGGGCATACCGGTCTCAGTCTGTTCCGGTACGTGCTGCGCCGTCGACGACAAGATCCTGGCGATGTGACATCGAGTCCGTACGCCGGGCGGGTCGTCTGTGCCAGTTGTGACGTCTGGCGTTCTCCTGCTGCGCCCGTTCCGTTCGTCGGCAGTCCCCGGTGGAGCAGGGCCACAGCCTCACGTGGTCCCCGTTCGGCATGGTGGACGGGGCAATCTGCCCGAAGCGTCCGGCGAGCGATGCCAGTGCGCTGCAGCGTCCAGCGAACGTGCCGCCTGTTGCGCGGTGAGTTCCCATCGGATTGAACGTGGGAAGACTCCGTCCGCTTCCGGCTGCAATTCTCAATCAACTCTCCGGACCTGCCCCCATGTGGCGGCGTCCGGGGCTGCTCGTGGAGTGATCGCCATGTTGTCCCGCAGCTCGACCGTGTCCCGACGCGGTTTCACGCTGATTGAACTGCTCGTCGTCATTGCCATTATCGCCATTCTTGTTTCGCTGCTGCTGCCAGCCGTGCAGCAGGCCCGGGCCGCCGCCCGCCGAACCGAGTGCAAGAACAACCTCAAGCAGATCGGTCTGGCTCTGCACAACTATCACGACGTTGCGAGGTGCCTGCCCTTCGGCCTTGGAGGAACGGGACCGAAGTACTCGGCGCTGAGCCAGCTTCTTCCCTATCTGGACCAGGGGCCGCTCTACAACCAGATCGACTTTTCACAGGCTCCGAATGCGGCCGTCAACGACGCAGCCCGGCTGCAGGAACTGCCCCGGTTCCGTTGTCCGTCGGACTTCTCGAATCCGCAACCGGCCGCGGGAGGAGCGGTCAACTACGTCCCGAACAAGGGAACATCGATCGGCTGGCGTGATGCGTCTGCCAACGGTGTGATGTTCTTCATGAGTGCAGTCCGGTTTCGGGACATCGTGGACGGAACCAGCAACACGGCGGCATTCAGTGAGCGAATGGTGACGGACGCTTCGAACGGCATTCTGTCTCCGGACTCGGATGTCTTTCTGAGCGGCGACGACCCTCAGAATCTGGATGAAGCGATCCAGTTCTGCGATGCCGTCAACATTGACGACCTCGCGACGCAGTTCCCGAACTTCATGGGAGCCCCCTGGATCGACGGCAAGAACGCCTACCAGCACGTCAATGTGCCCAACGCCCGCTCGTGTGCGTTTCAGCCGGCGCGAAAGGCTTCAATGGGGGCCAACAGTCGGCATGCAGGCGGCGTTCACGTGCTGCTGGCGGACGGGGCCGTGCGGTTTGCGAGCGAGAACGTCGACCTGGGGCTCTGGCGGTCGCTCGGGACGCGGGCGGACGGCGAAGTGATCGGCGACTTCTGAGGTCGAGGCATGCCTGCCTGCCGGCGCCCCGTTGCGGATGCAACCGCCGCCCCACGCCCAGGCAGGGCTCACCAGCGACCCTGCGAGTGGGACGCTCCGTCCCCTTCTGATTGATGCACGCCCCTTCCGATTGATGCACGCTCGAGAGGCACGATTGATGCGAGACGCAGTCACGTTTCGGCAAACCGGCCAGTCCGCCGGACGACTCCTGATGATCATGGCCGTCACTCTGGCAGGGGGAATCTCGGCGGGGTGCGGCGGCCCGCAGCGTGCCGCCCCTGTCGACGTGGAACTTGCAGAGACCACGCTGATCCGGGTGCTGGAGCACTGGCAGGAGGGGGGGGCGATGGAGGACTTCCGCCAGCAGTCGCCGGAGATCGTTGTTCAGGAAGCGTTGTGGTCCGACGGTCACACGCTCCAGAAATTCGAGCTGACAGGATCGGCCCGCGCGGAGAACGCCAACTGGTTCTGCGAAGTGGAACTGACGGTCGTTCCTCCGGACGGAGCAAAGCCCCGACAGCGGAAAGTCACCTACGCCGTGGGAACCGATCCGGTGCTGACCGTGTTTCACGCGATGCTGTGACGGGCAGATGGAGAGTTCCCGCGCCGTCGAGGCCTCGGGCAAACAGACAGGACCTGACGTACAGACAGGACGATGCCATGCGATTCATAGCGATGTTGACGTTGACCGTTGGTGCGCTTGCCAGCGTGTGCGACCGTCCAGCGGTGGCACAACGGATGCGGGCTCGCGAGCGGGAGTTCCTCACTCTCCAACCCAGAGTCGGTGAGCGGCTGCCCGACGTGGAAGTCTACACCGCCGACGGCAAGCCGTTCCGAACGTCTGACCTCCGCGGTCACTACACGGTGCTGACGTTCGGATGCCTGACATGCCCCCCGTCGATCTGGAACATTGCGGGCCTCGAAGCGGTTCACCGCGACTATGCCCCCAGGGGCGTCCAGTTCTTCTTTATCTACAAGTCGCTGGCCCACCCGGAACTGGCCGGCAACTACGTCCAGCCATTCACCATCGAAGAGCGTCTGGCCCAGGCACGGCAGGCTGCGACACAGTTTGGAACGCGGATTCCCTGGGTGGTGGACGCGATGGACAACCGGCTCAAGCACGCGCTGGGAGACCGTCCGAACTCGCAGTTCCTGATTGATCCCGATGGTGTCGTCGTGAGCAAGCGGCACTGGAGTCATCCGGGACTGGTGCGCAAGGAACTCGAAGAACGCATCGGGCCAGTCGAGCAGATCACACGCGTCGAGGACCTGCAGCTGAATCTGAAACCGGTGCTCGCGGAGTCTGCCCCGCGCGGTGTCGTCGAGCGAATTCCCCGTCTGGACCTCAGGCCGCTGGTCATTGAACCTCAGTCCGGAGGCAGGACGTTCTATGCCAAGCTCCGGGCTGAAGCGGACGACGGGCTGTTGCGAAGCGGGGCCGGGAAACTGTACCTGGGGTTCCATCTCGACCCGTTCCACAACGCACACTGGAACAACCTGACCGAACCGCTCTCCTTCCAGATCGAGGCGGAGGACGGCGTCGAACTGGAGTACCGGAAAGCGTCCGCCGGGAAGGTCGAGGCGGCGACCGATTCCGATCCGCGGGAGTTCCTGCTGAAGGTGGCCGCCTGGCCGGAGGACAAGCCTCTGACGCTGACGGTTACGTACTTCGCCTGCGTCGGCGAGACCAGCTGCCATGTGCTCCGGCAGAAGTACGTGATCCATCGTCGTCGCGACATCGATGGCGGGGGCGCGCGAGGTGCCGGGCCCGGGTACTGGGATGCGAACGAGTTTGCCGAACGACTGCTGGCCGGCGACCGGAACAACGATGGGCGGCTGGAACGTAGCGAGGCGGTGGGGCTGCTCCTCCCTCACTTCGACCAGCTCGATACCGACGATGATGGCCGCCTGGACCGTAACGAACTCGAACAAGTCACCGACTGGCTGAACCACGTCCATCGCCCCGGGCCGGGCATCCTCTCCGGCGGCACGTCATCCGGCAACTGACCGATGCTCTTCGGTTTTTCCACACTCCATCAGCTCGAAAGGCTGCTCCGATGAGACTTGTTTCTGCCAGGTTTTCCGCTTCCGCCGTTCTGGCGTTGCCGCTGTGCGTCACGCTGACGTTGTCTAGCGCAGTGGCCGCCGATCCGGTCCGAAGCACGAGTGATGCGGTCGTCGATGCCCCTGCGGAGTCAGTGGTGGCAGATGCTGCTGAGCGTCATGCCGCGCTGGTCCGGACCGGTGAGTCTCGATATGGCTGGACGTGGCTGGCCGGTCAGTTCGACGGCAACCGGGACGGCATGGTCACCAGAGAGGAACTGGGAGGGGAGGCCGACACCTTCCGCCGGTTGGACTGCACGTGGGACGGAGTACTGACGTCGGACGATTTCGACTGGTCGACAGAGGGGCAGCTGTGCAGCCAGAAGGAGACGGTGTTTGCCCTGTTCAAGTCGGCCGATTCCGACAGTGACGGCCGACTCTCGGACGAGGAGTGGCAGGCGCTGTTCACCAGGATTGCAGGCGAGAAAGGTTACATCCATGAAGAAGATCTGCAGCGACTGATCTACCTGCCCCGGGTGGTGAAGGCCCGCCGGGAGCAGGCCAGATTCGACAGGATCGAAGGCTTTCTGTCCCATGCCCGGGCCAACTTTGCGCCGCAGCTGCCGGCCGTCGGAGAGATGGCCCCCGACTTCGAGCTCAAGACGTTCGACGGCGACTCGACGGTCCGGCTGTCGTCGTACCGGGGCAACAGGCCGGTGGTCCTCATCTTCGGTTGTTTCAGTTGCGGCAACTACCGCACGTATTCGGAGACACTCGAGGAGGTGAGTGAACGCTGGAAGGATGAGGTCGCGTTCGTGCGGGTCTATGTCCGGGAAGCCCATCCCGCCGACGACGGGCGTCTCACTTCGACCAACGCCCGCGCGGGGATTCGGATTCTCCAGCCCACCACCCTCCAGGAACGGTGTGAAGTCGCCGGCCTGTGCGCGAGGGAACTGAACATCGATGGTCCGATGGTCGTGGATGGCACCGACAACCGGGTTGGTAAGGCGTACGGCGGATGGCCGGATCGACTGTATGCGATCGACCGCGACGGCCGCGTTGCGTACCGCGGCGGCCCGGGCCCGTTCGGCTTCAACCCCCGCGAGATGGAGCAGAGCCTGGTGCTGATGCTGATTGATCAGCAGCGTCGGAGCGAAGCCGGACCGTGACACGCCCGCGGGGCCGGTGGCGGGCGATTCCGGTGTCACCGGGCCGTGATCAGGAAAAGTAGTAGAATGTGCTGCTGCGCGCGTTATCCTGAAGGATGCTCTTTGGTAATTCGGACGCAGATCTCACCGGGTGAAGTCCTCTCTCCTCAAACCTGGAGGCTTCATGCCGTTGAATCAGGTCTGTCCCACCGGCGCATCGTTGCGTCGAATGTCGCTCTTCGTGGACTCCATGAACCATGGTGTCCCGTTCAGGATTGACTACCTGAAGCTTTGCGAGTTTGCAGAACGTTGGTTCTCTGCAACGTGTGTTGCGAGACGTTTCTACTCGCCCGTTCCGCGTCGAGCGGACGGACAGCGGCGCTGGGCAGGCGCCGTGCGAGGGGGTTACGAGATCGTGGAGACACCATCGAACTCTGATGGCGACATCGTGTTCGACCTGGTCAACCTCCGCGAATCCTACGATCTCCTGCTTCTTGTCAGCGGGGACAATGGCTTCGCTGACGTGCTTGACCGCCTTGGCCGTTGCGGAAAGATGGTCAATGTGTGGAATCCATCGGCCGGCAAAGGCCGGCGGTTGATTGATGTTTGTGCCGACTTCGGCACGTACGCTTCGCTCGCTGGCCTGCGGTCTCAACTCGAAGACCGGGGCTAGTGTTCACAGCAACCCGGTCGGTCTGCGTCCGATGTCTCTTCACCGCCGCGGGCCCCTGCCGGCCCGTCCAGCACCGCGACTCGCATGGCAGCGATGCACGCCCGCCCGGCTGACGGTTCGTGCTGGTCACCATCCGATCCCGCCTGCGGCATGACCCCGCAAGTGTGCAGGTCAGGCTTCGCCTGACGCCCCTGCACGAGGGAGTTTGCACTGCGAAGCAACGCGGCAGGCAAGCCTCAGATGCCGCTCCGTCATCGGAGCCTGCGATTGCGAGGCGAACTCACGGGAGTTCCTCCTGGAACTCGATCGCACCGAGATCGGGAGCCCGCCCTGTAAAACTGTCGTTGAAGTTGGGCAGCCGAACGCCGGCGTCGATCGTCGGACTCTCTTCTGCCGGCGTGAACGGAAGCGGCAGCTGGAGGTCAGTCCGGTCGTTCCCGTTCGCACGAGCATATGTGGGAACCCCCACGACTCCGTTTCGTTCATGAGCAGGAATCAGCAGTCTTCCATTGAACAGATCGTAGTCATAGTCGCCGAGCGGATCGTGCATGCGGTCATTGAACGGTCCACCTCTCTCGGACGTGTGGAAAATGTTGTTGCGGCTGATGACGTGAGACATGTTCCCCCCATGCCCCATTCCGATCTGACAGCCCAGCGTGTTGCGGAATCCCGCTGGCGACGGCGGCTGCAGCAGCGTGTTGTGGAAGACGTGAATGCGGCCACCCCCCATGCGGTCGCTGGTCTTCAGAAAGGCCCCGCGTTTGATTTCGTCCGGGTTGCCGCTGTCGCTGCGACGGGTCTCTCCGACGACATTTCTCCAGACGTACATCGGGCCGACTGATGTCGTCGCTGTTGCCACTGCGACGTACGCCTTGTCGATGTGATTGCCCCAGACACGGACATTCCGGTTTGCTCCTTCAGATTCGATGGCGTCGTCCCAGCAGTGACTGAGGCGGTTACCGTAGATGTCGGAATCACAATTGGGGAATCCAATCGTACTGTAGTTCTGCGCCGCGCCGAAGATGTCGTTGAACTGGTGCTCATCGTCCGACCAGACGTGGTTGAATCGAATGACATGGTTGCCGCGACTCTGAGCCAGCGTGATTGCCTGCGGCCCGCCTGGATGATAGTTCTCGGGATCCCGGGGGGTTGGACGGTGCTCGGCCCAGCTGTTCGAATCGCCTTTCGGGTGATGGATGCGGTTGTGCTGGATGACGATACGTCTGAGCGTCCTGCTGCGGCTGAAGACTGCCGAATCATAATTGCGGCCCCAGCCGTCCGCTTCCACGCTCCCCCATTGGCTGATGTCGCAGTCTTCGATGATGACGTCGTGGACGTCACCCACGAGCGTGATGGCGTGGCGGGACGCCCCGCGAAGCGTGAGACCCCGAATGATGATGTGCGATGCCTCTTCGATACGAAGGCACGTTTCCTGAGTGTCATTCACATCAATCGTCGCGGTCGATCCTTTCGCCGGCTCGTAGATGCGCCAGCCGTTCTCTGACCCTGATTCGCGAATGACCATCGTGCTGGCAGACTGCTCCGGAAGCGTGTGGGTTGGTCCTCGCGGAAACTCTTCTGACCAGGTTGCGAACTCGGCGACGGCCGTTTCGTCTCCCGCGCGAACTTCGACTTCGTAACGGGTGCCCGGTTTGAGATGCACAAGACTGCCGCGGTACTCGCTGCCCCATTCGCCTTGCCGGCCGTCGAACCAGAGCGGATAGCCTTCCCGCCATTGCGAGTGTCCGTCGACTCTGTAGCGAACTTCGCACGGGACATCGTCGGAGCCGAACCTGGCCTTCCAGTAGAGGCCTGCGCTCTCGAAGGTCGGGATGACGTGCAGTTCTGCAGCGTGTGTCGTCGCGCAGGCAAGCAGTAGCGTCAAGGCAGCGTGAGCATTCATGGATCTTCGTCTCGATCTCAGGAGAATCCGACGATCTGCGTGCAGATGTCGCAGCCCCTTCCGCTGGCACTTGAGGAACGAGGCTCGTGCCGTACTTTAGCGACTGGCTGCCAGCAGAGTGACGGAGTCGACGTCCGGCCGTAGCGGAACAGGATGCGGATGGGGTGACGTGTGACGTAACGCGACCGGCAGCTGTCCTGCCGCTCTGCCGTCGGAGTGCTCGACGCGAGTGCGGCGGTGTGCGAGGTCCCAGGTGTTGGTGGTGAAGTCGCCGGGCGAGACCTCGATCGTCGGCTGGTTGCCGTTGGCGTCGCGCTGGCAGGGCCCGTTTGAAGACATCCCCTGGTTTCTCTGCCTCCGTCATTCCTGCTTCTTCGGACTTCCACAATTCACGATCCCCACCATTCGCATCGTGGACAGAGTTGTTACACCCCGCGCCCCACGATCAATACTCACCAGCCGCACTATCCTGTCATCAATGTGGCCCCTATTACTCGTCTACCTGTCACCAACTGCTGCAGCGACACGGCGGCAGAATGCCGCGACTGCCTTCTCAGTCATGCCGACATCGAGCCCGCGTTGGCGGAGAAACACCCGCTCGACCGAGAATGGGAACTCCCCATTCAAGGCAACGTGAGCTCCGGACAGGGCAATGATTCGTTTGAACTGCCCCAAATCCTTCTCGCGAGAAATAAACGCTGTCTCGGAATCCACTATCTCGTGGTACTCAATCGAATGATCGTCACAGAACGCCTCAGCCTCGCTCCGAAAGGACTTGCACAGATGCTTCCCGATCAGAACTTGACTCGACAGCGCCGATTGGTCAGACATCAGGCGCAGCCCAGCACAATAGAGCAGTGCACTCAGTGCGGTCGCGTCGCCGCGACGTGGCTGCGATGCGCGGAGGACATTGCACATGTCCCGGCACTTCAGGACCTCCTGGAGTCCTCGCCTGAGGACAACACTGTCCTTTCTGATGAACACTTGCCCGTAGCGTCGCTGCCAACGTTCTCCCGTGAGACCAGAGCGCTGTCCGAAATCAGATGAGGGGATCACCATGGATTGCGCAGACACCCCTTCAGGGTGCCTGTTCGGGTGGATCGCCCACAGCTCTTTGCGTATGGACGTGTGCAAAGCTTCGAGAGCGCCTGCTTCGTCGCGCCTCCCGATGCGCACCCACGCGGCCAGAAGTCCATTCACCCCGTTCTCGGGCTCTTCGGAAAGAAGCAAGTCGACCGCGCGTGCACGCAAGGTCCCGCTTGATGACAACGCCAGGCGCTGCAACGGCATCGCGGGCTTTTCAGCGCTGGCGCATGCAAGTGCATAGCAGAGTGAATCGCTCTCCTCACTCCCGCCCTGAAGTGCGAGTCGCACCAGGTCATCGTACGGCTGACCACGCTGGTTCAGAACTGCAAGTAAAACGAATCCCAAGTGATCGGCCAATTCTCCAAGCTCTGACAACGAGGAGGTGGTGGAGGCGTGTTCCTTGTCGGTCGCAGTGAGCAACGCCCGCGAAAGCTTGTTGTCCCATCCCTGGTCAACTGACGCGTGACCAATGAGGGCGCTGTCACCAGCGTATACAAGAAGCCCCGCAACCATTGAAGCATCGTTCGTGACCAGCGCCGCTGTGGTCGCATTGAGGAGGACATGTAGCTGGTGGCTGCTGTTGTCTCCATTCGGGACGAGTGCGCGAACCCACATCCTGTCAAGGATGGACTGCTGTACAGTCGCCCGCCGGATCGCTTCATCTGCGAGTCCATGCTCAATCGCCAGGACGTGGAGGAGCATGGAAGAGAATAGAATGGATCGCGACAATGCCACCTTGCCTTCTCCTGCATGTAGGTGTCGCGCACTCCAACACCGTGAGCTACGCGCCTACACAGTCGGCGATGCACGATTTGTAGTCAAAATCTGGATCGAGAACGGACTGCACCGCATCTTTCCAATCAGCTAAGGAATTGAACGCCTGTACGAAGTCCTGAAACTCGCAGCAGTCGGCGTAATCGCGTCCACGCGGCCATCGGTTGTTCTGCCATCTGAAATCGCAGTACTTATAGGAGTGACCGGGTGGCCTCGGAGACCACGGCCTCCCGCCTCCGCAGCCTTGGGGCAGATCCCGTTCAAAGAAATCCCTGGCGTCTCCGCCTCCGTCATTCCAGCTTCTTCGGCCTTACGGAGATCCCCAATCACAGCATTCAATTCGTGGACAGAGTTGTTACACCCCGCGGTAGCCGCAACACAGCATTGATCGACTTCCCTGTTCTGCGAGTACGCCGCACAACGCGATCCCCAAGGACGTCGGATAACAAGACACTGTACCCGGGGTCGGAACAACCGCATACGACGTTGATACGAACAGTCGCCGCATCGAGTGTCCAGTGGTTCCGCCCGATAAACGGAGCGCTGCGCGATGTTGAGGTGAGCGGTACGGAAAGAACCGCCTTGCCATGAGAACTGGTCACTGCGGATCCGATCACGGCATTCTCGCTCGCAACCGCGTACACTTTGACAGAACAGCCCGGCATCGCGCGTCCGCTGCTATCGATGACACTGAGGCGGATACGCCATTGTCCATGGTTGATCGACACCTGGTCGCATCCATTCAGGTCGAGACCACCAATCACAAGCATCAGGATCGTGATTGCAAGCCCCCGCGAAGCACCCTCACGGGAATCTGGACGAGTCTGGCGATAGCAACGAAGAGGAGGGCAACCAGGTCGAACAAGCATGTCTCATCCTCTCGACTCAGGCACATAAGCCTGGGGTACCGGCCTGGGCGGTTGTTGGCATCGTAGTTGTAGGTGAACCGACCGGCGGGTGAATGGAGCTCCACGCGGCGGGAGAGGGAATCGTACGCGTACGTCAGCACGTGCCCAGCCGGGGTGGAGACCGATCGCCGACGGGACAGTTCGTCGTACGTCGCCGTGTACGAGCCTGTGGTATTGGCCATCATCGTGCGGTCTCCCACCGCATTGTACACGAATGTGGTGCGGGAGCCGTCCGGGTAGTGGCGATTTTTGAGCTGACCGTCGGCATCGTAGAGATAGGTGGTCCGGTTGCCGCGGGCGTCGGTCCGGGTGTGGCGGGAACGGTCGGCGTTGTAGGTGAAGGTCTGCCGCCGCTCCAGGGGGTCGATCTGGACGGTCTTGTTGCCGGCCGCATCATAGGTGAACGAAAACCGGTGGGCCCGCTCATCGATGAGGGAGATCGTCTGACCGACCGCATCGTAAACCGTCGTGGTACGGTCCCCCAACGCATTGATCTGGGCGATGTTCTGCCCGGCGGCATCGAAGAGGCCGCGACCTTGTGGGCGGCTTGGGAGAATCAGATGCCGACGCCCTGGGCCGCGAGATCGAATTCGACATGGTCGACCTGCCAATGATGGCCAGGGGCGAGCAACAGGGCGTAGTGCTGAGCGAGAGGATTCATGCCCGCAAGCTGACATGCGGCAGCGAGAAATTCCAGCGAAACGGGAGGTCAGCCATGAAAATCGGGGAAGAGCCTTTCTTCTTGGCCGGCGGCTTGGCATGCGGGTGCTGAGAACTCGGTGGCAGCGACGAGTTCTGCGGCGACTTGCCGAGCCTCGCTTCCAGTTCCTCGATCCGCGCCAAGAGCAACCGAATAATCAGCTGCGCCTCCGGCGTCTGGCGGGCGATCAGATCCTCCGTGATCTCAAACGACATGCCACAGATGTCGCAGACTTTTCAAATCAGCGAAAGACCTTTTCCAGACCGTGAACGGTTACTGCAGCGTGAGCCACAGGCATGATGAACTGAAAGAACCTATATGCGCATGCAGGAGTCAATGGCGTTTTTCATGGCTTTACCTGATTGCGACGCATTAACTGGTAGCTCTGTTCAAACACAAACATGAGCTGTCGCAAGGAGCCAATGGACTCTTTGTGCATCGACAGCGCCAACGATTCCGCAAGCTCCCGGGCATAATGAGTCCCATCATCCAACAAGTACACCAGGAGATTCTGCAAGACGAGCCATTTTCGGTGAATGTTCGCGAATGTGAGGTGTTCCAGGAATTCAAACAACCCTAAGCATTCATCAGGTGGCCGCTTTCTATGAATTGCTCCCATCAACAACCGCTCGTAGCGGCATCTATCAATCTCAAGCCTGGCTGCAGGATCATCATGCGCCAGCTGAACCAGAGCATCCGCCTCCGTCCCAAGCCGTGTCTGTAATTGGTCGAACGGCAGGTCATGACACTCGACGAATGCGCGATCCATTGTTTGCGATATCACACTGTGACGGTCTTCGACCATTTTGCTGCTATTGTTCAAAGGTTACGGATGGTTCCAATACGCGCAATCGAGGCCGTTCATGGTCTTACTCCAGCCTCCTGCGCCGCCGCAGGCGAGATAGCAGTCCCAACATCGATTGTGAAGTCTTGACAAACCGCTCAGGAGGCAATCGTCATAGTCATCCCAACATGGATCGTCCCCTTCTTTGCAGCTGAACACAAAATCTCCGCACAGAATGCCCTTCTTCGACCAATGGCATGAATCGAGGATCTCCCCCTTGGACTTGCAGCATTCTTGAGCGATCTGCAGCTGCGCACTCGTGCAGCAATTGCCAGCCGACCACGAAAAGAAGCCGCAATGCTTGTCAGCAATCTGCCTACCACGCGATGCGCCGGGAAATACGCCAATGCAACACGATGCTCCAGAACATAAAGTGGACTGAGTTCCGCTGGGGTCGACCCTGCTCGGGACGAAGCGGGGGGCAAAGAGGTTTGTGCCATCGACAAAAGACAACGGGTCGGTGCTCAACCAACGTGCAATAACGGGGTTATAACGCCTCGCTCGGATGTACACCTTCCCGGTGTCTGAGTCGAGGTAGTACCCCAGTTGTCCCACGTAGCGGAACGGGTTGATGGTTGTGCCAGTGGAGGCGAGGAGTTCGCCCCAGGCGTTGTATACATACGTGTCGGTAATGGCTTCGGATGAGGCGGTGAGTTGTTGGGCGCTGCCGAGGGCGTCGAAGTGGTAGTAGCTGGGGAGCCAGACGCCGTTGGTCTTGCGGTATTGGGAGATCAGGTCGCCGTAGACGTTCGGTTCGTTCGTGTAGACCGCTTTGAGAACATCCGACTCATCGGTCTCGATCAGGTAGTTCTGGTCGTTCCACACGAACTGTGTGGTGCCGGTGGAGTCATCGAGTTGCACTCGCAAGCCTTCTGGCTCGTAGAGCATCGTGTTGCGGGTGGCGTCCGGAAGCTCCACCAACGTCGTGCGGTTCTCGAAGTCCCAGGTGGTCGTGGTGCGGTTGCCTGAGGGGGCGACGACCAGTTGCTGATTGCCGTCAACATCAAACGTGTACGTCGTTGTGCCGGATGAATCGAGACTGGTCACCAGTTGATTGGCGGCATCGTAGGCGTAGGTTGTTCGCGCTCCATCTTCGTTCTTGAGGAGTCGGTTGCTGGTGGGGTCGTACGTGTACGTATTGCGGTAGGGGCTGGTACCGGTGCGGTGTTCGGCGGTGAGTCGGTACGTGGCATCGTACGAGTAGGTCACGCGGGAGCCATCCGCCTCCGCGATGTCGGTGCGGTTCCCCGCCTGGTCGTACTTGTAACTGAAGCTGGAGATTGTGGTCCCGTCCGATTTCAGGTTCGCCAAACGGGTGACTTGGTTGGCGGCATCGTACGTGAACGAAGCCCGTGTGCCGTTGGCCAGTGCCTTCACAACCCTGCGGCTGGCGTCATCGTACGAGAACGTGGTCCGGTCCTCCTGCGGATTGCGGACCAGTGTGATGCGGTTGTTGGCATCGTAGCTGTAGGTGAACCGACCGGCGGGTGAATGGAGCTCCACGCGGCGGGAGA
>ENA-ORCW01000538-ORCW01000538.1-marine-metagenome-genome-assembly--contig:-NODE-538-length-19629-cov-4.056363_pt1 | contig 19629 bp, 12 predicted proteins | sample MGYA00237784_ERZ508517 | MGnify/ENA primary metagenome ERZ508517 (study PRJEB26187, sample SAMN06268979) | marine metagenome | isolation source: Tt ae E1 feedstock associated aerobic enrichment on... | reverse complement strand
GTCAGATCATCCTGCTGGGGGACCGGCGGGCGATCGTCATTGACTGCGGATCACGAAGCGACCGGCAGGCCCTGCAGTTCCTCACGCGGATGGGGATCGACTCGATCGAACGGCTGATCGTCTCTCACAGCCACGACGATCACATCGGCGGTGCCGTTGGCGTGCTCGGGGCCTTTCAGGATCAGATCGAGAGAATCTGCTTCGTCCAGGACGACCGATTCCTCAACAGTACGTTCTGGCTGCGGATCAGTGAGCTGTACAGAACCGGGCGGCTCCGCAAGAACCAACTCGTTCGGCTGGAGGTGAGCGACTCACCGCAGCTGGTTTGGAGCGACGATCAGCGTTCGGTCCGGCTGCGGACGTATTCACCCACCGCCGCCGAGAACCTGCTGGCCCAGCAGACGCAGCAGCAGAATCCCACCAGTGCGGTTCTGTTCGTTGAAGCGGGATCGCACCGCATCGTGTTTGCTGCTGATTCCGAAGTCGCGCAGTGGCGCGAGATCTATCATCGGGCGGGGCGCCGACTGTCGTGCGACGTGCTGGTCGTCCCGCATCACGCCGGGCGCTTCCACAGTTCCGCAGACGACCTGGAGTGGATGTACTCCCAGGCCCTTGAACTGGGTGTCGCTGTGATCTCCGTCGGCACCACCAATCAGCACGGCCATCCCCGGGCCGATGTTGTTGCTGCGATTGCCCGCCACGGCGGTCGTGTCATGTGCACACAGATCACTCCCCGCTGCAACGGCAATGACACGAACCTCGAGTTCCTTCGCCCGGCCGTTCTTTCTCCGGTGCTGCATCCGGGGAGCTCATCGCCCGAACCGGACTTCACCGATGCGGGCCGCAGCCGCAACGTGGCATGCGCCGGTACGGTCCGTGTCGAAATGACCGCAAAGAACCTCACCGTCAGTCGTCTGGACGATCACCAGCGGGCGATTGATCGGCTCGTTGCCGACAATCGTCTCTGTCCGCTGTGCCGTCCTGCGGTCGGTTGAAAGGGGCCGGTGTCCCACCACCGGGATCGTCCGCCTCCCGAAACTGTTGCCGTCTCCCCACACTCACCGATTGCCCCCGGCCTCGCATCTCCGTAGAGTGCATTGTCGGGCAGGCCGCTTCGGTTGGCGTCCACCGGCGGCTCTGCCTCGACTCTCCCCCCACTCGGAGCCGGTCATGTCGCGAACGATTCGCTGCCGGGGACAGCTGGCGGCACTCGCCCTGCTGCTCTTCATTCTGGCTCAGCCTGCACTGGCCCAGCCGCGTCGCGGTCGACCTGCACAGGAGAATCGGCGGGCCGATCTCGCCGAACGCTACCTCCTGCCGATCCGCCGCGAGTTCACCGTCGACGGGCAGTCCCGTTCGGCCCTCGTGTTCGCTCCCAGAACGTCCCGCGAACGGCCGACGCCGCTGGTCCTGATGTTCCACGGCTCCGGAGGGACCAGTGAGAAGTCGGCCCGGATGGTGGGACTGCATCGCGAATGGCCCCAGGCCATCGTCGTCTATCCGCAGGGGCGGACGCGCGACCAGGGGCCGATGTCCGGCAAGACCGGCTGGCGATTGAGGGAGGACGGCGATCTGGCGTTTGTCGATCACCTGCTCACGACGCTCAAGGCCGAGCTGAACGTCGACGCCGACCGCATCCATGCCGCCGGCCACAGCAACGGCGGGTTCTTCTGCTACCTGCTGTGGCAGCAGCGGGGGGATGTCTTTGCGTCGTACTCGCCGGTCGCCTGCTTCTCACGGCAGACGCGGGAAGGCTTCTCCCCGGCTCCGGTTTTCCATGTCGCCGGTCGCAAGGATCCGCTGGTGCAGTTGCAGGAGCAGATGGAGACGGTGCGCTGGGTGCAGGAAGTGAACCGGTGCAGCGAAGGAGTCCGCACCCGCGATCCGGGCTGCCGACTGTTCCGGTCAGAGATCCAGAAGCCGCTGCTGGTGATGATCCACCCGGGCGGGCACGAGTTTCCCGAGTCAGCCGTCCCGGTGATGGTCCGGTTCTTCAGGCGGCAGTCACGTGGCCCGGTGGATAACTCGTCAACGGATGCGGCAGTCCAATAGCAGACGCATCAGCGATCCCTCAAGGCTCGCCTTTGAGCCTCCCTGACAGTGCCCTTTGTCTGCTCCGGACGTATCACTCGGTGCCGGCCCAGTGTGTGCCACGGGCACGGTGCAGTCCAGAGTGTGCCACGGGCTTTGCCCGTGCGCTCGCTGGCACTTTGAATATCGCTTCGGGCTGATCTTCGACGTGGCACGCCTTCCCTCAGGCCTCACCGCCCAGGACTCGCCTCTCACCCCGATCACTGCACTCCCGACGCTGCCAGGTGACACGACACGCACGACGAAATGACGACGTGCGGTCGCTGCTGGTCCCGCTCCGGCAGCGCGTCCGGATTCGTCCACAGACAGGCCTGAGCGCTGCCGCTCATGCCTCCGGACGGCATCGGTGACAGGGCATCGCCGGCCAGCCAGATTGCCGCGGCACCCGCCACGGTTGCGGCACAGTAGTGCAGCCAGGTCAGCGGTCGGCGGGGACGATGTCCGGAAGTGGCCGGTCGGCGGGCCTGAAGTGTCTGCGCGGTCGCATCCGCCAGCTGCACCGCTTCCGGCGAGAGGACCGGTACCGCGGAACGCTGTGGCTCGTGTGGCGGCTCCTCGTTAAACAGCTCCAGAGCCGGCGCAAGCGTCTCCTGCATCTGGCGGCAACGGGGACAGCCGGCCAGATGAGCCGCCAGCTCCGGGCTCGTGCGGCGGTGGGCGCTCGTCAGGGCGTCGAAGGCGTCATCGCACGTCATCATGGTCGTCTCCCGAATGCCCCGGCAGGGCCGGTGAGGGCATTGACTCGCGGCGGTCGATCTGACGAAGTCGATCGGCCAGCCGTTCCAGGCCGCGACGCACCCGCTGTTTGGCGCCGCTGACGCTGCTGTTCATTGTTTCCGCAATGGCGTCGAACGGAAGCTCTCCGAAGAACCGCAGCCGCAAGGCGTCCGCTTCGGCTTCCGGAATCTCGTTGAGTAACTGATGCAGTCGCTGACGCTGCTCGTCCTGCAGCAGACGGTCCAGACCGCTCGGTCCGCAATCGTCACCGCGACAGAGTCCGGCACTGCCCGTCGGACCGTGCAGTTGCGAAAGCTTCTCCTGCTCGCGCTGGCGGGCCCGCCACTGGCGGCGGCACAGGTTCAGCACGATCGTCCACAGCCACGTCCGGAACGCGAACTGCGGTTTGTAGCTGGCCCTGGCGGCGTAGACGGCAAGAAACGCTTCCTGGACGACGTCCTCGGCCCGTCCCGCGTCGCCGATCTTGCTCCGGACGAACCTCAGCAACGGACCCCGGTAGCGATGCACCAGTTCCTCGAACGGCGCACGCTCACCGGCCTGCACAAGCTGCATCAGTTCTGCATCAGTTCGCGATGCCACGCGCGGTCTGCCTCAGCTGTAATGGCGGAGCGTTGACCGGCTCGATGCGTCGTGCCGCTCCGGTCTCCGTGCGTCTCCATCCTACCGCGAAGATCTGGCGAAGATCAACAACGTCTGATGGACGCGACACGCGCCACCTGCCGACCGTCTAGTTCGTCGAAGGAGACGGAATGTTTGACGGCGGGGTGGAATCGTCCGGCGCCTCAGGCTCGTCGTTCCGTTTGCCCGCCCATTCTCCGAGGCTGCGGAACAGCACGAAGAACGACGGCACGAACGTCAGCGAGAAGAGGGTTGCAGCCAGCATGCCGCCGACGACCGCATTGCCGACCGCCTGACGACTCGCTGCACCAGCGCCCGTCGCGACGAGCAGCGGCAGAAACCCGAGCACCGACGAGAATGCCGTCATGAGAATGGCGCGGAAGCGAAGGCTGGCAGCCTTCACGGCGGCATCCCGAATCGACAGGCCGTCCCGTCGCTGTTCACTGGCGAACTCGACGATCAGAATGGCGTTCTTGCTCGCCAGGGCAACCAGCAGCACGATTCCCAGTTGCGTATACGTGTTATTGTCGGCTCCCCGCAGCATCAGGGCGATGACCACGCCCAGTGCCGCCAGCGGAACCACGGCGATCACCGCTGCAGGGCTCGTCCAGCTCTCGTACTGGGCGGCCAGCACCAGGAACACGAACAGGACCGCCAGTCCCAGGGTCAGTGCCTGACCGCCGGCGGCCAGTTTCTCCTGATACGACATTCCCGTCCACTCGTAGCCGAAGGACGCCGGCAGTCGGGCCGCGGCCATCTGCTCCATGATGTTCAGTGCCTGACCGGAACTGTAACCCGGTGCCGCGGAGCCATTGATCGACGCAGCCGGATACAGGTTGTATCGCCGCACGACCGACGGACCGAAGTCTTCACGAACGTCGACAATCGCGCCGATCGGAACCATCTCGCCCCGGGTATTGCGGACATCCAGAGCCCGGATGTCTTCGGCCCGGTTGCGGAACTGCGAGTCGGCCTGCACACGCACCTGGTACGAACGGTTGTCGTAGGTGAAGTCGTTGACATAGGCCGAACCCAGATACGCCTGCAGCGTATTGAACACACTGCTGAGCGGGACGTTCATCGTCTTGGCTTTGGTGCGGTCCACGTCGGCGAACAGCTGAGGCACGTTCGCGCGGAACGTGGTGTTGAGAGCGGCCAGGCCAGGCTGCTGCTGTCCGGCGTCGACCATGTCGAGGGCGACATTCTGCAGTTCGGCGAATCCGGCCCCTCCCTTGTCCTGGATCTCCATCTGGAAGCCGCCGGCATTCCCCAGCCCGTCGATCGGAGGAGGGATAAAGCCGAACACAATCGCTTCCTCAACGCCGGCGAACTGCCGCTGCAGATTCCCCAGGATTGCCTGCTGACTCAGCTCGGGCGATTTCCGGTCTTCCCACGGCTCGAAGATGATCACCGAGAACGCCTGGTTCGACCCCGCACTGCCGCTCAGCAGCGAATAGCCGGAGATCGACAGCCAGTCATGGATCCCGGGAGTCTCGGCATAGATGTCGTCCAGCTTCCGCATGACCTCTTCGGTCCGCTGCTTGCTGGCCGCGTCGGGAAGCTGGACATTCACGAACGCATAACCCTGGTCTTCGGTCGGCACGAAGCCGGTCGGAAGCAGTCCCAGGGACCAGCCGGTTGTCGCAACGAGTCCCAGGTACACTACCATGACCACCGAGACAACGCGGACGAACTGGCGGATGGTGAATGTGTATCCGCTGGTCACCGTGTCGAAGGCGTTGTTGAACCAGCGGAAGAAGATGAACTGTTTCTCGCGGGGCTGTGGTTTACGCAGCACGATTCCGCACAGGGCCGGGCTGAGCGTCAGGGCGTTGATCGTGCTGATGATCACTGCCGCCGAGATCGTCAGGGCGAACTGGCGATACAGCTGGCCGGTAATCCCCGCCATGAACGCGGTCGGGACAAATACGGCCAGCAGCACCAGTGTGGTGGCGATGACCGGGCCGGTGATCTCTTCCATCGCCTTGACGGCGGCCTCTTTGGGTTTCAGACCTGCTTCGAGGTGTCGGGTCGTGTTCTCGACGACGACGATCGCGTCATCCACCACGATGCCGATCGCCAGCACGATGCCGAACAGCGAGAGCATGTTGATCGAAAAGCCGATGCCCGCCATGATCGCGAACGTGCCGATCAGCGAGACCGGAATCGCCGCCACCGGAATGATCGTCGCCCGCCAGTCCTGCAGGAAGATGTAGATCACCAGGATCACGAGGATGGCTGCGACCATCAGTGTGCTGTAGACCTCGTTGATCGACGCTTCCACGAAGCGGGTCGTATCGAACGGGATCGCGTACTCCAGCCCCTCGGGCCAGCTGCTGGCCGCGCTCAACTGCTGCATCGTGTCGCGAACATACCGCGCGGTGTCCATCGCGTTGGCACCGGGGAGCTGGTAAATCGCGATCGACGTCGACGGATTGCGGTTGAACGTCGAGCTGAGTGTGTAGTCCTTCGCTCCCAGTTCGACTTCCGCCACGTCCTTGACCCGCAGCGTCCGGCCGTCCGCACCGGTCGTGATGATGATGTTCTCGAACTCTTCCGGCTCGACCAGCCGGCCGCGGGTGTTGATCGTCAGCTGGAAGGGCGTCCCGTCCGGCGCGGGGGGGGCACCAATCTGGCCGGCGGCCACCTGGACGTTCTGCTCGGCGATCGCCTGCACGACATCTTCGGTCGTCAGGTTCCGCTGTTTGAGCAGCTGCGGATCGAGCCAGACCCGCATGCTGTAATCGCCGGCTCCAAAGACCTGGACCTCGCCCACGCCGTCCAGGCGGCTCAGCTCGTCCTTGACCTTCAGCGCGTAGTTGCTGAGGAACAGGTCGCTGTAAGTGCCGTCCGGTGACGAGAGCGAAATGAACTGCAGGATCTGTGTCGACTGCTTTTTGGTCGTGATGCCCTGACGGCGGACTTCCTCCGGAAGCTTCGGTTCGGCGATCGCCACGCGGTTCTGCGTGAGCACGTTCGCCATGTCCATGTCGGTCCCGAGGGCAAACGTGACCGTCAGCGTGTACGAGCCGTCGCTGGCACTCGTCGACGACATGTACAGCATCCCCTCGACGCCGTTCACCTCCTGTTCGATCGGCGTGGCGACGGTTTCGGCGATGGTCTGGGCGTCGGCACCGGGATAGACCGCCTTCACCTGGACGGTGGGGGGAGAGACTTCCGGAAACTTGGCGACCGGCAGCGCGGTGAACGAAACGACACCTGCAACCACGATGACGATCGAGATCACCGTGGCGAAGATCGGACGATGGATGAAGAATCGTGACATCAGTCGAAGGCGTTCGTCTCAGGAGGCGTCGGAATTGCTTGCGGCGGCCGCTGAGGCATCCGCACCACCGGACGGGGCACCGGAATCGTCAGATGCCGCGTCGCTGGCCGGTTCCGTTTCGGCTGAGGGCATGTCCACCGGCGAGAGAGTGATCTCCGTCGGGGTCACCGGACTGCCGGGGCGGGCCCGTTGCAGCCCTTCCAGGATCACCCGGTCGGACGGGTCGACCCCTTCCTCGACGACAACCATCTCGCCGTACTGCGGACCGGTCTGAATCAGCGAACGTTCGACGTTGTCCTCGCCGTCCACAATCAGGACGTACTTGCCGGTCTGGTCGCGGATGATCGCCTTCTCGGGAATGAGGATGGCGTCGGTGATCTTTCCAACCGGCAGGCGGACCCGGACGAACAGGCCGGGGAGAAGAAGGTGTTTCGCGTTCCCGAAGATCGCCCGCAGGCCGAGTGTTCCGGTCGCCTGATCGACACCTTCCTGATCGAAGTAGTCGAGGTTGCCCGTAAAGCGAAACTCGGAATCGGACTCGCGGCGCAGGTAGACCGGGATGTCCGTCAGCTCCACCTCATCGTCGCGGAGTTCGCCGTCTTCATTCAGCCGGGACGATTGAATCTGCAGGGCATCGCGATCGCTGATGCTGAAGTTCGCATAGATCGGATCGGGGGCAACGATCGTCGCCAGATGCGTTCCGCTTTCGACGAGATTCCCCTTCTTCACCAGCGTCCGCGTAATCTGTCCGCTGATCGGCGCGACGACCTCGGTGTAGGACAGATCCAGTTTGGCCTGGTCAAGCTGGGCCTGTGCCTTGTCGCGATCGGCACGGGCCGCGGTGAGATTCGCTTCTGATGCGTTCTTCGCGGCCAGGGCCGCGTCCCGGTTCGCTGTCGCCCGCTCGAAATCACTTCGCGTCGTGGCGTCTTTCTCGAACAGGGCTTTCTGGCGTTCGAACTCCAGCTCCGACCGCTTCACTTCGACGGCAGCGTTGCGGTCGGCGGCCTCGGCAACGGCGATGGCGGCATCGGCCGCTCCCAGGGCGGCATCGGCCGCGGCGACGGCGGCCTCGTATTCCGCCCGCTCGATGCGATAAAGAACGTCCCCTTCCTGCACCGTCTGGGCCGGCGTGAACTCGATCTTCTCGAGAAAACCCCGAACGCGGGCACGAACTTCGGCACGCTCGACCGCTTCCGTCTCGCCATTTTCCTCGATAAACCGTGTCACCGTCTGCACGACCGGGCGGGCGACGGTCACCTTCGGTGGAGGCGGCGGCTTGTACTCGTCGTCGGTCTGTTGGCAGCCGGCCGCGGCCACGATCAGCATCGTCGATACGGCCCAGCTCGCCAGTGGTGCGAAATCACGAGATTTCATTCTGTCCCCGCTGTCAGTCAATCCGCCAGTCTCGAGGAACCGGTTGGCTCCGCCGAGGTGTCCTGTCCACGTGGGTGACCCGATCCGTCCGGCTTCCGTTTGTAGCCGGTCCCCCCGGTTTTTTCGAGCAGGATTATTGCGAGACAGGGTGTGTGCGGCGACCGGGCGCGGACCGTCAGCGGAGCACGCCCATGTCCTGACCGGCATCCGCCTGCGGCAGCGGTGCCGTCGGATCGGGGGTCTTCGGGCGGATCAGCCCGGCATCTGAGAGCATCGCGTAGGTCAGCGTCAGCAGGATGGCGTACGTGATGACATTGGGCGCCATCCGCTCGCCGACCAGCTTGATCGCCGTCCCCCACGACTTCTTGAACCGCACCCGGACGCCGTTCAGCTGGACACTGTACATCTCGTCGAGCAACAGGTGCGAGAAGAATCCGACCGCCACGCCGCCTGCCATCAGCAGCTTGACGGTCGTCAGTTCACTCGGATAGCCGAGATAGGTGATCTCCGCGGCAATGAGCATCGCGGGAATACTGTGAAACATACCCCGGTGGACGGAAAACGTGCTCACCAGCCACGCCAGTCCGTAGCGGATCCCCAGGTACATGACGACCAGCAGAATCATCACCGTCTCGGTGTCGTTCCGCATTCCGGTCCAGGCGAGGACCCGGCCAACGATCAGCAGGGGGGCAACGGCGGCCAGAATGCCGAACAGCTCGCGAACCGGCCGGCCCTTGTTGGAGTCGAGATCGGGCAGCATGCCGGCCACGGCCGTCAGCCAGCCGGCCAGTGCGCCCTGGACAGGCGTGAATCCCAGCAGCAGCGACGTACCCAGACCGTAGCCCAGCCCGAGCAGCCCGCTGACACTCACATGTTCCCGAAACGCCGCCATGCCGTCCTCCGTGACGGAAATACCCGATCTCCTGATCGGCGGCGGACTTTATCAGAAGCCCGGCAGACGGGGCAATGCGGGTCGGAGCACCCCCGGTTGTCCACGGTCCGGGCCACTCCTATGATTGCTGCTGCCCGGCGTCGCACGATGGGGCATCAAATCGACGCATACGATCATGAGTGGTGACAAGCTGCGGCGGGAGATCGCACATGCGGCTGCCCGTCTGATGTATACCCGTCGGGAAACCGACTTCTCCCGGGCCCGCATTCGTGCCGCCCGGCAGATCTCCCGCACATGGATCCGCAACGCCGATCTCCCTTCCGATGCGGAGATCCGCGACGAACTGCAGCGGCTCGCCGGGATCTACGAGGGGGACCGCCGCTTCGAGTCGCTTCGTGACATGCGGCTCGACGCGCTGCGGATGATGCGGCTGCTGCATCACTTCCAGCCACTCCTCGCGGGTCCACTCGTCGATCGTCAGAGCGAGTCCTGCGATCGGATCGAGATCCACCTGGTCACCCCCGGTGCACGGGCCGTCGCTTCCACCCTCGAACACGAAGGGTTCGTCTGCGACGTGCAGGACCGCCGCGTCTGGGGACATGGCGACGAAGAGCGGCACGCCCACGTCTTCGTTCAGGATCGGTTCGACTTCTCCATCACCTGCTTTCCCGATCGGCACGCACTCAACGGTGTCGCCCCCGGGCAGGAAACCCTCACACGGGCCGGAGTTGGCGAGCTCGAAGCCCTGCTCGACGCCGAATACCCCGGGCTCGACCTGACCGAAACTCCCCACGCCGAGTCCCGCGACGATGACCTCTTCCGGTTCTATCGCTCGCTGCTGGCTCCACTCGAGCACGTCGATCAGAACCGTCAGCGGCATCCGGAAGGGGACGCGCTGTACCACAGCCTGCAGGTCTTCGAACTGGCCCGCGAAGAAGAACCGTACGACGAGGAACTGCTGCTCGCGGCATTGCTGCACGATGTCGGGAAGGCGATCGATCCGTACGATCACGTGACGGCCGGTCTCGACGTGCTCCAGCCGCACATCACGGATCGGTCCGCCTGGTTCATCGCCAATCACATGGACGCGATGAAGCTGCTGGATGGGACACTGGGCGCACGCGCCCGCCGCAGGCTCCAGCATCACGACGACTACGAACGACTGCTGCTGCTGGCCCGGTGCGACCGCAACGGCCGCGTCCCCGGAGCACAGGTTCCCGATCTGGACGAGGCTCTCGAATACCTTCGCGAGATTGACCGGCTCTGCGGGTGAGCAGGCGAGAGCCGGGGGGGAGACGAGTGGGGCAAAGGAATCAGGCGAGCCCCGGGCGTAAACCAGTGTGTGGAACCAGGCGAGCCGACCCGTGTGGCATGCTCGCCCGCAATGGCGAGCATGCACAACGTCTGAGATTCGCCCCACGCGGCCGGTCGCCGGTGGCCTTTGCAGCACCATCCCATGTCCGCGGCTTCGCTCGCGTTGCTCGCTCCAGCCACGGCCACTCACCAGCGATGCCGGGCTCGCCGGCGACATTGCGAGAGCGTCTCTCACCACTCAAGACGCCCTCACCGCTCGCGACTACCGCCCCGGAACGGTCCGGTTGAGCGGGCGGGGTGTCATCCGACCGGGATAGCCGGCGTTCGGCGCAACCGGCAGCGTCACCGTCTCAATCGCCTGCAGCAGCCCCCGCAGCATCTCGATCGGCAGCGGACGGGTGTCTGCGACCGGATTCGACAGCGTCCCCGTGACCTGCACGTGGACCCAGTTGTCGAACAGCGAACCGACGACCGGCAGGCGTCCCACGCCGAGCGGCAACTGGTCGCCACTCTGCGTGAACAGGTCCACCCGCACCTCCTCATTCAGGCCCACCGCGTAGGCCACATAGCCGCGGCCCACCAGCCGGATCGCCTCACCCACCAGATCGATCAGAGAGAAGTCGAACACACCATCATGCACGGTGAATTCGCCGTACGCATACCGGAATGCCGTCTTGTCGGGCTGCCGGAACTGCAGGATCGAGAGTGTCTGTGCAATGACCGGGAGTTCATACAGTGCCGCCGGGACAATCTGCACCCAGCCCGATCCCTGGACGTCGCGGTCGGAGTATCCCTGCCCGCTGACAGTCATCTCGGCGTTGACGGTCCCCTTGACCTGGCGCAACTGCTGGTCCTGGGCCCAACTCGTCAGACTGGCATTCTGCAGCTTCATGTCGACCCGGTACTGCGTATCCTCGCCATCAAGTCGCGAAACCGCGTCCAGCCCCAGCCGGCCGCCGTAGGTGGTGCCGATGAGCTGCTGATTCGCGTACGGCGTCGTTCGCGAGTATTCAACCGGCGAATTGACCCACTGGGGCGAGCCGACGTAGACGTCGGTTCCTTCGATGCGGAACGGCCCGTGAACGTCGGTGAAGGGAAACCCGAGCGCGGTCATCTCCTTCACATTGACGAACCCTTCGATCGAGACCCGGTCGCCGTACCACACCCCGTTGACCACCTCGATCTGTCCGGTCACGTTCTCGTAGCGCAGGCCGGCTGAGAGATCGTTGCCACGCAGCGTCGTCGTGGAACGCCAGTGCGCGGTGAACCAGCCGGGCGGGTCCGACAGTCCCTTCATGTCGAGAGCAAGCTGCAGATCGACTTCGCCGCTCGGGGTTGCGGCGTCAAGAATGTCCCGCTGCACTTCCGGCAGAGCCTGTCGGAGTTGCTCGTCGGCGACCAGTCGGGCCACATGCATGTCGTCGAAGTGTGCCCGCCAGGGATTCGTCGGTGAGTGGGGGATCTCGACGTAGGCGGCATCCCGCGCCCCGGTCCCGTTAATGGTCAGTTTCGTGTTCCCGTGCCAGCCCTCAGCCGACTGGAGTGTCAGACGGTTGCCGGCCCAGCTCACTTTCGCCTTGACGTTCTCCCAGGGGTAGGGGAGGACCGCGAGTGTGATCCGGCCGTTGTTCAAGGTGATGTCGGGGGCGGTAATCTGCAGCGGCTTTCCGGGAATCCAGATCAGCCGCACTCCTTTGAGGTCAAGCTGTCCCGACGGGTACAGCTGTGTCCAGATCATGTCGAGATCCGGGTTGGCGGTAATGCAGGCCAGACGCAACTGCTGATCGATCGGAATCCCGCTGGCACTGAGCTCCATGTCGAGTGCCGAGGCCCCCTGCTGCGTGGCGAACCGTGCCTGCCCCATCACGGGGGATGTGCCGTGCTTTCCCTTCAGATCGCGAAAGTGCCACAGGCGATCGCCGAAGGGGTCGTATTCGACCCGCCCGGAGAAGTCGGTCAGCTCGTACGGAAAGTGGACGAAGTTGACCGTGCCGTCTCGGAGCGACAGGTCGTTGATCTTCAGCCGGAACTTCTCGCCCGGCTTCGGGTGGCGGATGAACTCCGCGTCGATGTTGACCAGGCCGGTGACGTTCAGATTGCGAACGACCTCGCGAACTTTCTGCAGGGGCTCCGTCTGCAGGGCGTTAAGGAATGTTTCGTTGATCGGGATGTCCGAGGCGCGAATCGACAGCCGGCTCTCCATTGCAGGACCGGGGTTCTCGATGTGGCCGGCGATCGAAACCGGGCGACCACTGGCCGTCCCGGTCATGTCGACCACAAAGCGGTTTCCATCCTGCTGTCGAACCGTTCCCGTGATGCCGTTGATCGGATACTGAAACGCCTGGTGCAGCAGCGAACAGTCGATCGCCGTGAACTCCTCCAGCGTGATCTGCGGAGCGTTGTGGCCGTCGTGTGCGATTCGCACGTTGAGGTTGAACTGCCCGGCGGGACTGAGCAGCTGGTACAACCGTTCCCAGTCAGGAGGCAGGTGCGGCCGAAGCTGTCGGTCCAGCTCCAGCCGGGTCGCCTCGATCGTGAAGTCCTTCTTGAGCAGTGCGCCATTGCGCTCCAGTCGCCCCTTGACGAACAGCTCACTCTCGCCGTTCGCCGCCCGCAGATGCTCGATGACGAGCTGGTTGGCATCTGCGAAGATCTTGGCGTTCAACCCGTACAGTGGAACGACCAGGGCGGTGATCTGCCCGTCACGGATCTGGGCGGCCACGCGGAAGTCCGGAGGGCTTCCCTTCTGCTTCTGCCCAATCTCGAACGCGACGTCGACCGCCGCACGTATTCCGAAGTCCGGAATGTGCAGCTGCGACCCGGCAGGGTCATCGATCGGGGCCGTGGGCACACCATCCACCGACGCCGTGTGCCTTCGCTCCTGGCCGGTGAACGTGACGTTCGTCTGCCCGGCAGGACTGCCCGGATCGGACCGGTCCGGCAGGCGCGTCGACTGGGCCAGCCCGGCGATCTGCCGGTTCAGTCCGGGAACCAGGGCGTTGGCCAGTTCGAGGGATTCGCGGTCGGCACGCGCGTCCCGGGCGCCGCCTCGAATCTGCCATTCGCCCGTGTTCAGATCGAACTCGCCTACCAGCTCCAGGGCTCCGGCGTGCTGAATGTCCGTGCGACCCTCGAGGTCAAACCGACGGAAGCCCGATGCGGTCATTCGCGCGTCGATATTGCGGCACTGAATCTCCGTCGCAGGCATCTCGGCGGTCGGCGTGAACCCGACGACAACCGTCCCCCGATGAATCTCGATGTCCGGCAGCGGCTTCTCCTGATGGACGGGCGGAGGAAGATGTTGCCAGTTCCACGTGCCGTCCGGAAGACGCAACGCCCGGAGCGTCGGCTGCTCGATCGTGACCTTGTGAATCACGATGCACTGCTCTTCGAGCAGCATCTCCCGGTCGACGCTCACCAGCAGCTCGGGGACTTCGATCAGCGGACGGCTTCGTTCGTCCAGCCGGACCGACACGTTCGACAGACGCACATCCCCACGGTGATCCAGGTACACGCGTCCGATGTGGACGTTCCAGTCCGGGACGATCTCCGCGAACTTGGCTTCGACCGCAGCTCGCAGAAATTCGTCCGTCCGCGTCGACAGCCAGTAGATTCCCCCCGCGGCACAGACAGCTGTGCCGAGCACCATGAACAGAGCCCATTGAAATGTCTTGCGAACAGTCATGGGGACGGCGATGGAGTGAACCGAACCTCAGTCGGTAGGGGAACGATGGCTGTGAACGGCTTCAGGCGGACGATTCCGGGACGGCACTGCGGCTGGCGAACATCTGCCGCAGACCACACGCACACAGCACCATCAGCGGATACTCCGCCGGCAGCCGGTAACGCAGCGAACTGACAAACACCATGTGCAGGGCGCTGAAGTAGAGAATCGCCACACCGCTCAGGTAGAGCACCCACGGCTGGTGACGGAGGTGCCACGCGCCGGTGAGCGAGAATACGATCATCGGTACGAAAAACGCCGTGAGTAACAGCTGCAGACGCCAGTCGCGGAACTGGTCCGCATTCGGCCAGGGCTTCCAGTACCGCCCCAGTTTGGCGAAGGCGAGCTGCACGACGTGGCCGGGATTCTCGAGGGCGTACGCGCGGGCAAGCCGCCGGTAGTGTTGATCCATTTCGTACTCGGACATTCCCTTGCCGAGCACCTGGTCCCGATCGAAGAACCGCATGTCACTGGCACCGGTTGCCTCGGGATTGATCCCGTCGTACAGGCTCGGCCCCATCCAGAGCGTTGTCAGAAAGAAGTGTCCCGTGACGGCGTGATTACGGAATCCCCAGGGAAGGAGTGTCAGCAGCATTCCGACGACCAGCAGACCGCCGCGAACGGCTCCCGCCAGATTCCGCGAACGGAGCAGAACGTAGAGGACGGCCGTCGCCGGTGCGACCAGCAGCCAGCTCGGCCGGACGTACACGGCCAGTCCGAACAGTCCTCCGCAAAGCAGAGCCAGCAGCGTGTCTCCGGCTCCGAGTTGACGGGAGGTCCAGCGCCCCAGGTACGCGCACCCGACCAGGCTCGCCAGCAGCGTTGCCGCAAATGAAGTTTCTGTGAGGATCAGCGGGGTGAAGCCGATCAGCTGCGGCGAGATGGCGCACAGGGCGGCTGCGATCAGGCCGGTTGCGTGATCGACGGTGATCCGTCCCAGCCAGTAGACGAGTCCGCAGGCGACGGTGCCGATGATGGCCAGCCAGATCCGGGCCGCCAGAAAGCTCTCACCAAACAGCGAGATCGGTACGGCGAGCAGGGCGGGGAAGCCGGGCATCCGCAGGGCACGTCGCGGAGGCGTGTAGACGGCATAGTCGCGGCCCGTTGCCAGATCCCCCGCCAGGTCCCAGTAGCCTTCGGCATCCCCTTCAATCAGGTACGTGCGGTGCAGGCGATGGTCGAGCGCCCACTGCAGCGTCCCCGCCGTGGCGACCCGCAGAACCAGCGCCACCGTCAGGACGACGAGCAGGGAGTATCGATTCTCGAGCAGGGAACGCATTGCCAGGCGGCCACCGTGAAGGGGGCAGCGTCGCCTCCGGTGCGACGATGCCAGGAACGCGCGGCACGCGCGCAGCCGCGAAATCGGCCGGTTGTCCGGCGGGCGCGGATGTTATGACGGGTCCGCTGAATGGGTCAATACGTTCTCGTCGGGCCCCGCATCCGCCCCGCGATGCCGAGACGCATGGCAGTCTGCCCCTGGATCAGGCAAGCGGATTCCGATCCGGGGCTGTCGGCCCGATTGCGAGCCAATCTCTAACCTGCACCTGTCATGCTGCTTACGAAGAACTGTCTGAGGTTCGCGCACGTTTGGCATCGTGCGTGCATTCAGGGTTGAGTGTCCACCGGCAGTGGGGAATGCGTTCACCCAACCATGCGGTCCCACCTGCCGGGGCACGCGAAACCTTCCAGAGCGTCCTACCAGCCGAACCCCACCCGGCAGACGAGAGCAGTGTTTTCGGTTTCTTGACCGACTCTTCGTCATCCAGAAATTTCCGTCACTACAGTGCGCTCCGAATTCGCGTTCCGACGAGAAACGGGAGTATTGAACGATGTCCTACGTCACCACCCGCCCTGTCCGTTTTCGGTTCGAAGCCGTGACCGAAGCGATCGCAGCGGCGACGCAGAAATCGGAAGTCCGCTTCTGGATGCTGTGGTGGTTCATTGCACTGGTCTCGACCATCGATCTCTGGCTGGTGGTTGCCTACCAGGATGTCATTCTCGATATCGAAGAGAGTGCCATCTGCCACTTTCTGATTTCACTCGACCCCCAACGCCTCAGCTTCTTCCTGCCTGCAAAGGTCATGGGGACGACCCTCGTCCTCGGCATCCTGTACGGCATCTGGCTGAGGCTCAAGCAGCACGGACTGGCGATTGCCGGCGGCGTCGCCTCGTTCCAGGCATGGCTGCTGTTCTATCTGACCATTACCTGATCTGCCGACGAGACACCCTGCCTGTATGGTCCCGCACAGCCGGCCGCCACCTGATGTGGCGGTCGGCTGCTGTTTTTTGCTGGCACATGTCTCCGCATCCGAACCGATGGCCCCAAGACCGGTGAGAACCGCGGCGGACCAGCCGCAAGGATCATCCCTCGTGGACCTGCAATTCACCGATGTCCCGCATCGGCCTACAATCCGGCATGCGACGTCTGATTCTTCTTGGGGCCAGCAATGTCACGATCGCCTTCCCGCTGATCGTCGAAAGCCTGCGCGCCAGCTTCGGCGAACCGATCGAACTGGTTGCCGCTCACGGCCACGGCCGCTCCTTCGGCAAGCGCAGCCGCGTCCTCTTTCGGGATCTGCCCGGCATCTCCGTCTGCCGGATGTGGGACGAACTCGACCGACGGCCTCCCTCTCCCCATCCTCCGCTGGCCCTGATGACGGACATCGGCAACGATCTGCTCTACGGCGTCAGGCCCCCGCAGCTGCTCGGATGGGTCGAGACCTGCATGCAGCGCCGGCAGGCCGCCGGTGCCGAACTCGCCGTCGCCCTCCCGCCGCGGGACTCGGTCCTCAGGATCAGTGCCGCCCGCTACTACGCCACCCGGGCGATTTTCTTTCCCGGCGGCGGACCGGGCTGGTCCGACATGCAGCAGATGTTCCATGAGGTTGACGCAGGATTGCTCGAACTGACGGGGCGATACGGGGCGGCAACGATCCGGCCCGAGCCGAAGTGGTACGGAATCGATCCGATTCATATCCGCAAAAGCGCCCGCCGCACCGCCTGGGAGACGATTTTGTCTGCCTGGCCGTCGGCTCCCGTGATCCGCGGCGTTGGTGCTCCGTTTCGACAGGGACTGGGCTACTGGCGGCTGGGACCGGCCGAGCGATGGCTGTTCGGAAGACCCCAGGAACGTCCGCAGCCGGCAGCGACGCTCGACTGCGGGACGACAATTTCGCTGTTCTGACGAAATTCTCCCGCAGGTGACCCGAGTCGGGGCATTCACTTTGCTGAAGAGCCGGTTGCGAGTTGCAGCCGCTCCCCTCATTGGAGACACTGTAATTCCTGGTCGCGGGTTCTGCCGGCAGATGACGCAACATGGGTTCTGAAACAGAGAAACGCCGCATCGGCCCCTTCGAGCTGCAGGAGAAGCTCGGTGTGGGCGGAATGGGAATCGTCTATCGCGCCACCTACCTCAAAACGGGGCAGGATGTCGCGGTCAAGGTTCTTGCGCCCGATCTGACCGCCGACCCCAAGCTCGCGCGTCGCTTCCAGCGCGAGATGGACATCCTCAAAAAACTCCGTCACCCCCACATCGTCCGCTACTACGGAGGCAGTTCCTCCGGAGCACAGCGGTTCTACGCGATGGAGATGATCACCGGCGGCTCCCTCGACAACCTCCTTCGCAAACGGGGCAAGCTCTCCTGGGAGGAAGCGGTCGAGTACGGCATCCACATCGCCAAAGCCCTCGAACACGCCCACAACGAAGGCGTCATCCACCGCGACCTGAAGCCCGGCAACCTCCTGCTGACGAAGAAGGGACGCATCAAGCTCAGCGACTTCGGCATCGCCCGCGACACGCAGGCGACCGCACTCACACAGGCCGGTAAGACCGTCGGCACCATGGCCTACATGGCTCCCGAGCAGATCACCGGCAAGAAACCGGTCTCCCGCCGCACCGATCTGTACGCCCTTGGCTGTGTGATGTTCCAGATGCTCACCGGGCGTACGCCGTTCGAGTCCGAGACCCAGCCGGAGATGCTCTTCAAGCACATCCAGGACGATCCCCCGTCCGTCCGTGAATACAACATGGATGTGCCGATCTGGCTCGACCGCCTCATCGACGAGATGCTCGCCAAAGAGCCGGAAGACCGCCCCTACGACGCGCTCGCCGTGCAGGTCCAGCTCGAAGAGGTCCGCACGAAGGTCGCCGAGCAGGAAAGCATCATCCGGGAGACCGCCGAGGGAGGCCAGTCCGCCCTGACGATCAAGGATGGCGACCGCCAGCTGGCCACGAAGCTGGTCAGCAAAAAGAAGAAGAAACGCAAAAAGAAGAAAGAGCTCGAGGTCCCGGTCTACGAGAGAACCTGGTTCCTGGGGACCGCGCTGGCAGCCGTGATCGCACTCATCACCTGGTCGGTCTGGCCGGAGAGCGAGGCGGCCGTCTACGATCGGATTCAGCAGGTGATGACCAGCGAGGATCCCGGCGAGTGGGGAGCCGCCGAGTCCGATATCAAGGACTACCTCGAGCGGTTCCCTGAGGGCGTGCAGGTCACGCAGGTCCGCGGCTGGCACGACCAGATCGAGATGTACCGTGCCGAGCGCCGCGCCGAGACGAATATCCGCTTCGGCCGCGACCCTCAGAGCGAAGCCGAGCAGCTCTTTGTCGAGGCGAAGCAGTACGAGAAGTTCGGTGACCGGTTGACGGCACTCTCGAAGTACGAGGCGATGGTGACGCTGCTGCAGGAACAGCGGGACGATGCGAACGTCCGGCCGTTCATCAACCTCGCCCGCCGCCAGGCCGAGCGGATCAAGTCCAGCGTCGGCAGCTCCACCGACCGGACCGCCTTCCTGAAGGAACAACTCTCCGACGCCGACACGCTCTATCTGTCCGGCGAAGCGGTCCGGGCTCGCGAGAAGTGGCAGAGCATTGTGCGTCTGTACGGCGACAATGCGGAATTCGAGGTGTACGTGCAGCAGGCCCGTTCGCGTCTGATCGATCCGAAGGCCTCGATGCAGACGGAGGACGCGACCAGCCTGCTCAACGAGGCGGTGGAAACGCTCGACCGCGCCACCCGCGAAGCGACGTCGGACTTTTGAAGGCGTGAGGCGTGAGGCGGCCCGGCTGTTGGGGGCTGCCCCCTTGCAAGCGGGGCTCCCGCAGCACCGCTGTGCCCCGGAGGGTGCTGTCGCCGGAGGCGACGCACCATTCACGCATTGTCTTGTGTGATGTGGTTGGTGCGTCACGCGGGCTTGGGGTCGCTGGACGTCGTCCCGAATGAATTTTCACCTGGTCATTCGCGCATGACGCACCCTGCGGCTGTTTGAGGTTGCAGGGGTGACGCCGGTCTTCAGACCGGCGCGGCGCAGCCGCAGAAAGTCACAGTCATCGGTCGCGTTCTCCTGCCGCCTCGTGTCGCTGTCCACTGTATGGGTGGCGCCGCCACAGGAGGACGTGTGCAGGCGTTGCAGTTGTTCGACGTGCGTCAGGGAATGCGACGCCCCCCCAGCCTCCGCCTGTCGCTGGGCCAACAAGTTGTCCGGGCCACCCGGGGGGGGGCTCGCTCGACCTGTTGCCTCCTCCGTGTCTCCGTGACTCCTACGAAAATCGACATGGCATGGTCCGAAAGGTCTGAAACGCGATGAGTCGGG
>ENA-ORCW01000537-ORCW01000537.1-marine-metagenome-genome-assembly--contig:-NODE-537-length-19698-cov-3.463687_pt1 | contig 19698 bp, 13 predicted proteins | sample MGYA00237784_ERZ508517 | MGnify/ENA primary metagenome ERZ508517 (study PRJEB26187, sample SAMN06268979) | marine metagenome | isolation source: Tt ae E1 feedstock associated aerobic enrichment on... | reverse complement strand
GGTCTCTGCCTCCGCAGGCTGCGCATCGGCGGCCTCCCCGACCTTCTGCGCCGTCTCTTCTTTCTCGGAAACCGCCGCGTCGAGCGCCTTCAGATGCGCGGCCACCTCTTCGGCCGGTTTGGGCTCTCCACGATAGCCGAGCCCCTTGAGAATCGCCTCCATATCGTCGGCCGTCGCACCAAGAATGGACATCATCGCCGGCGTGACCACGAAGGCCCCGCCGTCATAGCCGCCGTCCGGACGCGTCCCGGTTCCCGGCTTCCAGGAAAGTGCCGGCCGGATCAAATCGGCAAGTCGCTCCAGAATATCGACACGCACGGCACGACGTCCCAAATTGCGATAGCCGGCAAGGCCGTAAAAGGCTTTTTCGAAAGCCGGATCGGACACGATCGACGTGCGTCCGGCAGCAAGCGCATTGACCACCTCGCCATAGCCCGGCTTGTCCTTGGCATCGTTCCTGAGTGCCCAGAGCAGGGTAAGAAGGCCCGCCGGCGCAGGCTTGATGAGCGCCGGCACAAAAAGGTGATAGGCCCCGAAGCGCACGCCGAGGCGGCGCAGAGAGGCACGGGCATCCTGATCGAGCGCGCGCACATCCTCGGCCACGGTGCGGCGGTTCAGAACGCCGAAATTCTCCGCGATCTGAAACGCTATGCCCCGCGCCATGCCTGAAAGGCTTTCCGTATCGCGCAGGTCGACGAGCGGCTTGAGAAGCGATTCGATCTGGAAGTTCACGAAGCGTTCGGCACGGGCGGCAACCTTGTCGCGTGCCGGTCCGGTGAGCTGTTCGTCGGCCAACAGCACCACGCGTGGCTTCAACGCATCCTCGCCGGCAACAAGCGTCGCTATCGGCTGGCCGAGCCAGCGCAGAAAACCGTCGGAATCCAGCGCCAGATCGCCATTTCCGGAAGCCGCAAAACGCTCCGCACGCGTTTCGAACTCAGCGGCAAGCGCTTTCTGGGCCGCCGCCTTGACGGCGCGCGCATCCTCACCTTCCGCAGAGCGGTCGGCGGTGAAACGGAATCCTAGCATCTCACCAACGTGATGCCCCTCGACAAGGACTTCGCCAACTGGGCTGATTTCTGCTTCCGGCATTGCATTCTCTCTCAGGCGCTTCATGAGCACGGAAGTCCTGCGGTCCACAAAGCGTTTCGTCAATCGCTCATGCAACGCATCGGACAAACTGTCCTCAATCTCTCGTGTTTTTTCTTGCCAGTGTGTCGCATCGGCCAGCCAACCGGGCCGGTGCGACACAAATGTCCATGTGCGAATCTGCGCAATCCGTTGCGACAGCGTGTCGATGTCCCCCTCGGTGGACGAGGCGCGCTCAACCTGCTCGCCCATATAATCCTCATCGACATGGCCCATCCGCGCCAGATCGGAAAAGACTGCACCAACAATTTCCGCGTGCTGGGCCGGTGCGATGCGCCGGTAGTCCGGCAGCACGCAGGCGTCCCACAAGAGCGCAACGCGCTCCCGGCCTCCGGCCAGCGCCCGAACATCCTCGTCGCGCGACAGGAATTCGAGCACCCTGGCGTCGGCGGCCGGCAGGGCGCGGGTCAGCCCCTCGACGGGCGGTGTCGCATCGAGCGATGCCTTAAGCGCATCGACGCTGGAGAAATCGAACGAGGCGGAGCGCCATTGCAGCACCTTCACCGGATCGAACTCATGCGCCTCAATGCGATGCACCAGCTCATCGGCCAGGGGATCGACCTGGCCGGTAACGCCAAACGTGCCATCGCGCACGTGACGGCCGGCACGGCCGGCAATCTGCCCCAGTTCCGCCGGGTTGAGATCGCGATACTGGAAACCGTCGAATTTGCGGTTCTGGGCGAAGGCGACATGATCGACATCCAGGTTCAGACCCATGCCGATGGCATCGGTCGCCACCAGATAGTCCACGTCGCCGGACTGGTAGAGCGCCACTTGCGCATTGCGGGTGCGCGGGCTCAGCGCACCGAGCACCACCGCAACGCCGCCGCGCTGGCGCCGGATCAGCTCGCCAATGGCATAGACCTCGTCGGAGGAAAACGCCACGATGGCCGAGCGACGCGGCAGACGTGTGATCTTGCGCGACCCCGCATAGGTGAGCACCGACATGCGCGGTCGGGTGATCACCGACAGGCCTGGCAGAAGTTTCTCCAGAATGCCGCGCATGGTGCCCGCGCCCAGCAGCAGCGTTTCCTCGCGGCCGCGCAGGTGCAAAATTCGATCCGTGAAGATGTGGCCGCGTTCCAGATCTGCGGCGAGCTGCACTTCGTCGATGGCCACAAAGGCGGCATCGGTCTCGCGCGGCATCGCCTCGACCGTGCACACCGAATAGCGCGCGCCTGGCGGGGAGATCTTCTCCTCGCCGGTGACCAGCGCCACGTTCTGCTCGCCCACCCTGGAAACGACCCGCGAATAAACCTCGCGCGCCAGAAGGCGCAGGGGCAGACCGATCACACCGCTCGAATGCGCGACCATGCGCTCGATGGCCAGATGCGTCTTGCCCGTATTGGTGGGCCCGAGGATGGCCGTCACATCGCGACCAGACAGCACTCGCGGCTTGGCGTTCTGATTTTGGAAATTCATTGGGCCCGGAAAGCCGTCTACCTCAGCGTCAAAAGGCGAGCACACGGGTTAGCACGCTTTGCATCCCCATTCCAAGGCAAGACTGTCATTCCGCCGACAAAGACTGCCAATATCGCTCCCGTTTCCACGCGCTCGTTAAGGTTTGGAACGAGTCTGGAACGAATCGGCGACGAATCGCTGACTCGAGAACTTTCTTGGTTTGTTCACCCCAACATATCGTATGACGCTGCGTAAGCGGTCCCATATGCTGAATCGCCCTCTTTCCAGAAAGCCCGGAATGGGAACTGCGCGTTAAGATTTAGCCGAGCGTGAAACACCGGCTGACCGCGCATTCAAACAAGTGCAGGATTTTATTAATGTTTTTTGAAAAACCGTTAACACCGGCACGGGATCTCCACCGGTGCTGCATTAACACTTCGACCAAACCCGGAACGAATCGGCGACGAATCAGCGATACCGGAACGTTCCCGGTACGTTCACCGCTACATCTGGTGTTTTCCACCGGATATCGACAGACGGTCCACCGCTTATCCACATCCCGCGACGACGGGCATGAAAGCAGCGTTAACGAAGTTGCTTCAAATTGATACAGATTTTAACGGTCCGGGACACTGCGATCGATCCACAGCGCACCGGAAACACCCCGCGGCAGGGCGTCGTTTTTTATCAGACGAAGTATTGCCCGCCATTGACGGTAAGGGTCGAGCCTGTCACGAAGCCCGCATCGTCGGACGCCAGGAACAGCACCGAACGCGCGATTTCCGAGGCCTCTCCCAGACGCCCGACCGGAATCTGAGCGATGATTTTCTCACGCACCGCTTCCGGCACGGCCATCACCATATCTGTGGCGATATAGCCCGGACAGACCGCGTTCACCGTCACATTGAAGCGCGCGCCCTCCTGGGCCAGCGCCTTGGTAAAGCCGATCTCTCCTGCCTTGGCGGCCGAGTAATTGGTCTGCCCCATCTGACCCTTCTGACCGTTGATCGAGGAGATGCTCACGATGCGGCCGAACCTGCGCGAACGCATGCCGGAAAAAACCTGATGGGTCATGTTGAAGACACCGTTCAGGTTCACGTCCACCACGGCGCGCCAGTCTTCAGGCGTCATCTTGTGAAACATCACGTCCAGCGTGATGCCGGCATTGTTGATCAGAATGTCGACCGGGCCGAGATCGGCCTCCACCTTCGCCACCCCTTCCGCGCAGGCGTCGTAATCGGCAATCGACCATTTGTAGGTGGCGATGCCGGTTTCCTGCGTAAATCGCGCCGCCGCCTCGTCATTGCCTGCATAATTGGCTGCGACACGATAACCCGCCTCGTTCAAAGCTGTCGCTATCGCCGCGCCGATGCCGCGGGTTCCGCCGGTAACAAGTGCCGTTTTCATGCAGATCGCCTCTCCAAGATGAAGGTTCCCCGCCGCCTTCGCCCTATTTTGCCTGAGCGATAATGCGGCCGACGGGCGGCTGGAAACCGCGCGCCGGCAATCAGACTACAATGCTTCCACGCACATGGCGACGCCCATTCCGCCGCCGATGCAAAGCGTTGCCAGCCCCTTCCTGGCGTCACGGCGGCGCATCTCGAAGACCAGCGTGTTGAAGATGCGGGTGCCCGAGGCGCCAATCGGATGGCCGATGGCGATCGCCCCGCCATTGACGTTCACGACATCCGGATTCCAGCCCATATCCTTGTTGACCGCGCAGGCCTGGGCGGCGAAGGCCTCGTTGGCTTCGACGAGATCGAGGTCCTCGGCCTTCCAGCCGGCCTTTTTCAGCGCGCGGCGTGACGCCGGAATCGGCCCCGTTCCCATGACTGCCGGGTCGACGCCGGCCGTGGCCCAGGACGCGATGCGCGCAAGCGGCGTCAGGCCGCGACGCTCCGCCTCGCTCTCGCGCATGAGCACAACCGCGGCCGCGCCGTCATTGATGCCGGACGCGTTGGCCGCCGTGACCGTGCCTTCCTTGTCGAAGGCCGGGCGCAATTTCTGCATTCCCTCGAGCGTCGCGCCATGACGGATATACTCGTCATCGGAGACGACCGTCTCGCTCTTGCGGCTCTTCACCGTCACAGGAACGATCTCGTCCTTGAAACGTCCGGCCGTCTGCGCGGCTTCGGCCTTGTTCTGCGAGGCGAGCGCAAAGGCGTCCTGCTCGTCACGCGTGATCTGAAACTGGCGCGCCACATTCTCCGCCGTGATACCCATGTGATAGCCGTTGAAAGCATCCCACAGACCGTCGCGGATCATCGTGTCGATCATGGAATAGTCGCCCATCTTCACACCGGCGCGGAGATAGGCGCAGTGAGGCGAGAGCGTCATGGATTCCTGCCCGCCGGCGACGATGATATCGGCATCGCCGGTGGCGATCTGCTGCATGCCGATGGCAATGGTGCGCAGGCCCGAACCGCAAACCTGGTTGAGCACCCAGGCGGTCGTTTCCTTCGGCAGCCCGGCCGCGATCGATGCCTGGCGCGCAGGATTCTGGCCCTGGCCGGCAGTCAGCACCTGGCCGAGAATCACCTCGTCCACCTCTTCCGGTGCCACCGCGGACCGCGAAAGCGCCTCACGAATGGCGGTGGCGCCCAGTTCATGCGCTGGCACCGTGGCGAACGATCCGTTGAAAGAGCCGACCGGAGTGCGGGCGGCACTGGCGACGACAATGGCTTCGGCTGATGACATGGAAGTCTCTCCCTTGAGAAATGGCATACACGTGCAAATGTGCAGCCCTTATGACGGGCTGAGCTTGTTCTCATTTGTCGCGGCTAATCAGGGGCAAGTCAAACGGATGTGTGCAGCGCAGCAAGCCTTGCGCGCCGCCGAACGGAGCGCCCGTGTCTTCGCCACTGCGAAAACCGCTTTCATTCCATGGGATTTTGCGCATATCCTGCCCAAGGCAGATGCGGGGGCACGCGACGACGGCCCCGGCAAGCAGGGTGGCGGAAGGGCGCGACAGCGCCTTGCAAAGCCCTTAGTCCTTGAATCCAGGGCACCGCTTTCCAGGTCGACGCAAGAGACGGCCGGGCGCGAGGCCACAGACAACCGTGCTACGGGGAGGTCAGTAATGCCAGCCAAGGACGACCCGATCGTCATCAAGAAATATGCCAATCGCCGCCTCTACAACACGGGCACCAGCACCTATGTGACGCTGGAAGACCTCGCTGAAATGGTGAAGCGCGACGAGAACTTCATCGTTCAGGACGCCAAGTCGGGAGAAGAGATCACGCATACGGTTCTAACCCAGATCATTTTCGAGCTGGAGAACGACCGCAATGGCCAGAATATGCTGCCTGTATCATTCCTGCGCCAGCTCATCGCCTTTTACGGCGACCAGATGCAGATGGTCGTGCCAAGCTTTCTCGAGCAGTCGATGATGGCCTTCTCCAAGGAGCAGGAGCGCATGCGCGAGCAGATGAACAAGGCGTTCGGCACATCTTCCATGGACATGATGGGCATGTCGGCACCGATGAAGATGGTCGAGGAACAGACGCGCCGCAACATCGAGATGTTTCAGAACGCCATGCGCATGTTCGCACCGACGCCTCCCGGCGCCGGCCAGAATGCCGCCGCCGAAGACGGCGCGGGCGAAGATGCGCCGCGCTCCGATGATCTCAAGGAATTACGTGAGCAGATCGCCGCCATGCAGCGCAAGATCGATTCGATGGGCGGGACCTGAGCCGTTTAAGTCACACACGAAGACAGCCCATCCTTAACGCAAGTCGAGACATGCCCTCTCCCGTTCGTGAAACGCAAGCCATGCTGGCCGGCATGAAGCCGGTTCTGAGCGAAGGCGCCTACGTCTTCTGCAACGTGGAGCCGAGACTTGCGAAAGCGCTTTTCGAGGGAGCCACGGGCTTCTTCGCGGAGGCGGAAGGCACGACGCTTGTGCTTCACCTGGCACGCGCCGAAGCGTTGGGTTTCGACACGCGGATGCCGATGCGCCGGATCGTTCTGGAGATCTATTCCGCGCTCGACGGCGTGGGGCTTACCGCTGCGGTGGCCACGGCGCTGGCGAACGAAGACATTCCCTGCAACGTCATCGCGGCATTCCACCACGACCATATCTTCGTGCCCGAGAACATGGCCGAAGAAGCGCTTGCGGTCCTTCGCGCGGTACAGAAACTGGCGCAGGCAAAAACCGATAGCGCAAAATAAAAGACCGGCCATTGGCCGGTCTTTCCAGAAATCCGTGCCAGAAAGGCGCTTATGCGTCCTTCGGCTCCAGAACCTGACGGCCACGGTACATGCCGGTCTTCAGGTCGATGTGGTGCGGACGACGCAGCTCGCCCGAGTTCTTGTCTTCGACATAGGTCGGCGCCTTGATGGCGTCGGCCGAACGGCGCATGCCGCGCTTCGAAGGCGTCGTTTTCCTTTTTGGTACAGCCATTGTCCTGCTCCGCTAATCGGTCAAAGGCCGTTGCGGCCCCTTGATCCAGGGCCCAGCATCTCGGCCGGGAATTGGAAGTCGGCGTGCCTATACACCTCTAAACTGGTTTTGGCCAGTGGGGCGTGGCGCATTTTTTGGAGAATTCCGGCGATCAAGGTCCCAGACACCCAACGTAACCGCCCGCTCGGCGGGCTCGCTGCTCGATGTTTGCGGCCAGCCTGTTCAGCCCGCGCGACGGTTTGGCGGGATTGCGTTCGAGAGGGTTGGGGAGCGCGACCGTCAGAAGCGCGGCCTGGCGGCGTGTGAGCTCGGCGGCCGATCGGCCGAAATAATGCTGTGCGGCAGCCTCTGCGCCATAAATGTTCGGCCCCCACTCGGCGATGTTGAGATAGATCTCCAGGATCCGCCGTTTTGAAAGAAGCAGGTCGAGATAGACAGCAAGCGGCAGTTCCAGTCCCTTGCGCACGAAGGAGCGCCCCTGCCACAGATAGAGGTTCTTCACCGTCTGCATGGGAATGGTGGAGGCGCCACGCGCCCTTTCGCCGGACAACGCGTCGCTGATGACGAGGTTCAGCGCCGCCCAGTCGATCCCTTCATGGGCGCAGAACTGGCCATCCTCCGACATCACCACGGAATACTGGATCAGGGCGCCCATCTCATCGAGCGATCTCCATCTGCGATCATAACCCGTGAATGTCGCCAGATCCCGCAGCATCAGGGTCGAAACCGGATGCACCACCGGCGCGCGATAAAGAAGCGTCAGCGCGACCGGAATCAGCGCCAGCACAACCAAAGCGAAGACGAGGCGGCGAAAAATCCACCCCAGCCAGCCCCGGCCGCTGCGAGCCCTTGTGCCGCCCCTGCGGCCGCGACGCCGGCCGCCTCTGGCCGACATCCTTTTCTCGGGATCGACTGTCGGGCCGCTCAATCCTGTCCCCCTGACGGTTCGTTTTCGATATTCGCATTCGACTTGTATCGGCCACGAAAGCAAATGCCGACCACCAGAGAACCACTGCCGGGCGCATGCCACCAGCAGAATTTTCGAGTTCGACATTCGATCTCGAGGCCGACATCACGCAGGTATCGAATGTTAAATTCATTCCCCAAATGTGACGTTGCACCTCAAACGCCAGCCTTTCGCATAGCGGTCGGCGGCTTCCGGTGCAATGGCGTCAATAATCGGACTTGACCCCGGCGCCCTTTGACGGCATCGCTCCCGCCATGGACGAAACGACGACACTTCCGTTTGACGTAAAACTTGCCGCCAGCGCGGAGCTCGTGGAGAACACGCTGCGGAAACTGCTCGACGGGCGGCCGCTGGAGGGCGAGCTTTATCGACCGGAGCGCCTGCTCAAGGCCATGCGCCACGGTGTGCTGAACGGTGGCAAACGACTGCGCCCCTTTCTCGTGCTCGAAACGGCGGCGCTCTTCGACGCAAGCGACGACACGGCGGCACTGCGCGTGGCCGCCGCCTTGGAATGCGTGCATTGTTACTCCCTCGTCCATGACGACCTTCCGGCGATGGACGATGACGATTTGCGCCGCGGAAAGCCAACCGTACACCGGGCGTTTGACGAAGCGGCGGCGATTCTCGCCGGCGACGGCCTGCTTACCTATGCATTCGACATTGTGAGTGCGGTGGAAACGGCGTTGCCCGCCGAGGCAAAGCTCGCGCTCGTCAACAAGCTCGCACGCGCTGCCGGCATCGGAGGCATGGCAGGCGGACAGGCACTGGACCTCGCCGCCGAGGGTGGCAACCTCGACGAAGAAGACATTCTGCGTCTGCAAGCCATGAAGACGGGTGCCCTCATCCGCTTTGCCTGCGAGGCCGGAGCCGTGATCGGTAACGCCCAGCCGGCGGACATCGAGCGGCTCGGCGAGTTCGGAGCCGCCATCGGCCTCGCCTTCCAGCTCGCAGACGATTTGCTCGATCTGACGGCCAGCAGCGAAGCGATGGGCAAGGCGACCGGGAAAGACGCGGCTGCCGGCAAGGCGACGCTCGCAAGTCTGAACGGCATCGACTGGACACGCCGTCAGCTCGACGGACTTGTCGCACAGGCCGGAGACATTCTCGAGCCGTTCGGCGAGCGTGCCGAAACGCTGCGTCAGGCCGCCCGTTTCGTGGCCGACCGGCAGAAATAAGACCAACCCGATTCGCCGAAATTCTTCTTGCCGGGCAGCACGTCCGCCCGTCATGTTTCGCTGCGGCGGTTTTTACTGAAGCGGCCCCGACTTTCCCGATTCCAGACCTGTAGAAACGCATTCTTTTAGCGTTAATCGGGCATTAATCCAGATGCTCAATTCTTACGAAAACGGGGATGTCTTGGGAAGAGTAATGCCTACTGTAGGTACACAGCAGTATATGCGCGCGCGCTTGGTCGTGCTTCTGATCGGGTTCGTCGTCGCTGTCGCAACGGGAACCGGCTTTCTGCTTTGGCAGACGCAAACCACCAAGAATCACGTGCGTTTTGGCGCCTTCATCAGCCATATGGCAGATGCCACCAACGACGTGATTCATAACGCGCTGCGGCTGGAGCAGGCCGAACTGCTTTCCCGGGGCGATGCATCCCAGGCGAAACCGAGTCACGACGAGCTTGAACTGGCGCTGACACAACTCAACGATGCTTATCAGTCGCTGGAATTCGCCACCAGCGGAGAAGTCACCACGCTGGAAAGCCAGCGCCTCAGCCAGCAACAGGCAGGTGCCACCCAGACCCGGCAAACCGCATCGGTCGCCACGGACATAACGGGTTATCCCGTCCCCGCCTCGGTGCGGCGCATCTGGCTTGGTGAAAACGGAGCGACAGCGCTACGCACGCAAATTCGCGACATCATTTCGCTGGCGAACAGGCTTGAAGTGTTCACCGATTACCAGAACGCGACGGCACGCCGCCTCTTCAAACAATTGCAGACGCTCGCCAACACGCAGGTGCGCCCTGAGCTCAAGCAAATTTCCGATTCTCTCAGCGCGGAGATGCTCGACAGCCACGGAACGTTGCAATGGGGTCTCTTTGGCGTGGCGGTGGCGATGGTCGCGGCAAGCCTGATGCTCGCATTGCGCATCTTCGTGCCAATGATCAAGCGCATCTCCAATGCGCATCAGGACTTGCACAGCGCCAATATTTCACTGGCCGCCGAGAAGATTAAGGCTCAGTCCGCCGACCGGACCAAATCGGAGTTTCTGGCCAATATGAGCCATGAAATCCGTACACCCATGAACGGGGTGATGGGCATGGCGGAATTGCTCGCCCGGACGAATCTCGATCAGCGTCAGGCGATGTTCGTTGACGTGATCGTCAAATCAGGCACCGCGCTTCTCACCATCATCAATGATATTCTCGACTTTTCGAAGATCGACGCAGGCCAGCTCAAGCTCGACGAAGCGCCGTTCCGGCTTGGCGAAGCCATCGAGGACGTGGCGGCACTCGTGTCGTCGCGCGTTGCGGAAAAGGATCTCGAACTCATCGTCCGTGTCGATCCGGAATTGCCGCCCTCGTTCATCGGCGACGTCGGTCGTTTTCGCCAGGTCGTCACCAATCTTGTGGGCAATGCGGTCAAGTTCACCGAGCGCGGTCATGTGTTGATCGACGTTTCGGGTCAGATCGACGGCGATGCCGCCCGGGTGGCGATCCGCATCGAGGACACCGGCATCGGCATTCCCCAGGACAAGCTCGATGCCGTTTTCGACAAGTTTGCGCAGGTCGATTCGTCATCCACCCGTCGCCACGAAGGCACCGGCCTCGGGCTCGCCATCGCGGCACGGCTTGTCGAGCTGATGGGTGGCACGATCGAGGCCACCAGCGAAGTGGCCAAGGGTTCCACCTTCGCCTTCACGGTTCCGTTCGCCGTCGACAAGGCCAATGCGCGACCGGCGACTGCTCCCGTCGACGTTTCCGGCGCGCGTGTCTTCGTGATCGACGACAATCCGATCAATCGCGAAATCCTGCAGGAACAGTTGAAAAGCTGGGGTTTCGAATGCGCGGCCGCCGAAAGCGGAGCCGTGGGCCTGGCCTTCCTGAAGCGTTCCGCGCAACTCGACGCGCGGGTGGATTGCGTGATCCTCGACTATCAGATGCCCGACATGAACGGGGCCGACGTTGCCAAGATGATCAAGGCCGATGCGGCGCTCGCCGACATACCGCTGCTGTTGCTGACCTCGGTCGATCAGACGGAGACGAGCCGCTTGATGAACGAATGCGGAATTGCGGCGCATCTCAACAAACCCACCCGTTCGTCCATGCTTTTGGAGACACTCGTCTCGCTCATGCAGGTCAGCCGCGCGATGCCGGACGGCGCCCGGGCTGAAACGCCGCGTCTGGTAAAGCCCATCCAGATTCACGCATCGACCCCCATAGAGCGCGGCCTTTCGAGTGCACGCAACGCAAAAGGCACATTGGACGTGCTCGTGGCGGAAGACAACGAAGTGAACCAGCTCGTCTTCAGTCAGGTGCTGGATGAGCTCGGCCTCAAATACCGTATTGCCGGTAACGGCAAGACCGCTGCAGAAATGCATCGGGCGCTGAAACCGAAACTGATCCTGATGGACATTTCGATGCCGGAGATGAACGGCTACGAGGCGACGGCGGCGATCCGCGAGCTGGAAGCCATTACCGGCGAGCACACGCCGATCATCGGCATCACCGCGCATGCGCTCAAGGGCGATCGCGAGAAATGCCTTGATGCCGGTATGGACGATTATCTGCCCAAACCGATCTCGCCGCAGAAACTGGCCGACAAGATCGCCCATTGGCGAAACGATGGGGAACAGTTCTCCGCGACGGCCTGAGACGAACAGGGTAGGACAATGCCCACCCTAGTCCCGAATTTGAGGCAGGTCTTCAGGTGGGACCTGTAAGCTCGGGATCTAGAGATCGTCCTGCATGATCCGCCCCGACGCGTGAATGCAGACCATGTCGAGACGCTCGGCGCCCACATTGGCGAAGCGATGCGGGGTTTGCGCCGGGACAACGATAATGTCGCCCGCATGCGCCCGCGTGGTCTCCCCGTTCACCGTGAATTCGGCTTCGCCCGAGCGTAGAACCCAGGTTTCCGAATAGGGATGCTTGTGCAGACCCGTCGCGTGTCCGGGCGGGCTGTCCATGATGAACATCGACACCTCGCCGCCATAGGGCTCGCCTTCGAAAGTGACGGTGCCTTTCGGGCTCGGCGTCTGCTCGGAACGGCGAATAAGCTGATACATGACAATCTCTCCCTTCAGACTTTTCAAAGTCGGCACGAAAGCACCCGGTCGGTGCCTTCGGAAAGTATCTTGCCATAAAGATATCTCTTTTTTATCTTGATGTAAAGATACATTTGGCACCCGAAGTCGAGCGAGAAAGGGTAGCGCAGGAAATGCGCGTTATCGCATACGCCGCGCAACGACACGCACCGCACGCGGCCTTCCACGTTCGACCGCGATCCGGTGAACGCAAAACCTGCTGTCAGAAGGAGCGGGAAAACTACTCGGCGGCCTGTCGGGAGCCGAAACGCTTCTCGATATAGTCGCCAACCATCTTTTCGAACTCGGCAGCGATGTCCCCGCCACGCAGTGTGGCGGCTTTCTTGCCGTCGATGAAGACGGGCGCGGCCGGGGTTTCCCCCGTGCCGGGCAGCGAGATGCCGATATCGGCATGCTTGGATTCGCCCGGCCCATTGACGATGCAGCCCATCACGGCGACCTTCAGGCTTTCGACACCGGGATACTTCTTGCGCCACACCGGCATGTTCTTGCGCAGGTCGCCCTCGATCTTCTGGGCGAGCTCCTGGAACACGGTCGAGGTGGTGCGCCCACAGCCCGGACATGCCGCGACCACCGGCAGAAACTGGCGGAAACCCATGGTCTGCAGCAGCTCCTGCGCCACCTGCACCTCGCGCGTACGGTCGCCGCCGGGCTCCGGCGTGAGCGAAATGCGGATCGTGTCGCCAATGCCCTGCTGAAGCAGAATACCCATTGCCGCCGACGAGGCGACGATGCCCTTGGTGCCCATGCCCGCTTCGGTCAGGCCCAGGTGCAGCGAATGGTTGGAGCGCCGCGCAAGCTCGGTATAGACCGCGACAAGGTCCTGCACCTGGCTGACCTTTGCCGAGAGGATGATGCGATCCCGGCCAAGACCGATTTCCTCGGCAAGTTCGGCCGAAAGAAGCGCCGACTGCACGATGGCTTCGCGCGTCACTTCCTGCGCCGTCATGGGCGAACCCTTGTTCTGGTTCTCGTCCATCAGGCGGGTCAGAAGCTCCTGATCGAGCGACCCCCAGTTAACGCCGATGCGCACGGGCTTGTCATGCTTGATTGCCGTCTCGATGATCGCGGCGAACTGCTTGTCCTTCTTGTCCTTGAAGCCGACATTGCCAGGATTGATACGGTATTTCGCCAACGCTTCCGCACAGGCCGGATGGTCGGCGAGAAGCTTGTGGCCGATATAATGGAAGTCGCCGACGATCGGCACGAAAATGCCGATGCGCTCCAGCCGCTCACGGATGCGCGGAACAGCGGCGGCGGCCTCGTCGCGATCGACGGTGATGCGCACAAGTTCGGAGCCCGCAAGATGAAGAGCGGCCACCTGTGCGACCGTGCGGTCCACATCGGCCGTGTCCGTGTTCGTCATCGACTGGACGACGACAGGGGCATCCCCGCCGACAATCACATTGCCGACCGCAACGCCCACCGCATCACGCCGCGGGAATGGCGAGGAGAAATAGCCGCTCACAGATTTGCTGGCCGTGAATGTTCCGGTCATGGGGGAACTGTCCCGTTTTCAGCCGTATCGGGTTTGAGGTGGCCGAGACCGGCCGGAATGTCAATGGCGCTGAAGCGCATTTGAAGCGACAGGCTCGCTTGACAGGCGCCGCATCCGCCGCTTTGCTGCAACGCAGCATTACGCCAAATGGGACAAGAGGCCAAGCCATGCGGGACGGACCGAGCGACAAAAGCCGGACGGCGGTAATAACCGGCTCGACCTCCGGCATCGGCCTTGGCGTGGCCGAGGCGCTGGCCGGCATCGGCTGCAATATCGCATTGAACTCGTTTACCGACAACGCCGAAGACCGCGCCCTTGCCGAGCGCATCGCGGAGGAGCATGGCGTTGCGGCAATCTATATCAGCGCCGACATGTCGGACCCGTCGGCCTGCCGCAATCTCGTCGAACAGGCGGCATCGCATTTCGACGGGATCGACATTCTCGTGAACAATGCCGGCATTCAGCATGTCGCGCCGGTCGAGGATTTTCCGGTCGAGAAGTGGAATGCGATCCTGGCGATCAATCTTTCGTCATCCTTCCACACCATCGCCGCTGCCATACCGCATATGAAAAGAGCCGAGGGTGGGCGCATCGTCAACATCGCCTCCGCACACGGGCTGCGCGCCTCGCCCTTCAAATCCGCCTATGTGGCAGCCAAGCACGGCGTCGTCGGGCTTACCAAGACCGTGGCGCTGGAACTCGCGGAAACCGGCATAACCTGCAACGCCATCTGTCCCGGCTATGTGCTCACACCGCTCATCGAAGCGCAAATTCCCGATCAGATGAAGGTGCACGACATGGACCGCGATACGGTTGTGCGGGAGGTGATGCTGGCCAAACAGCCGACGCGCGAATTCGTTACCATCGAGGAACTGGGTGGCCTGGTCGTCTTCCTGTGTTCCGATCATGCCGCCCAGGTCACGGGCACGGCGTTGCCCATGGACGGCGGCTGGACGGCTCAGTAAGGTCGCCCAAACGTCTATCGGCGGCTCGGCTGCGCGGCGGCCATCGAGATCTCGAGAACACGCACGAGCCGGCGCGCGCCTTCGATTGCAGGCTTGCCGCAAAGACCGCGCATGCGCATGCCTTCCAGGCCATCCAGCAAAATCTCCGCAAGCCCGCGCGCGGAAAGTCCCTGCGCTTCCAGCTCTGCCCCTGTTCGCGCGGCCTCCTCAGCCACCGCCGCCTCCACGACGGCCGTCAGTTCGTCGCGCCAACCGGCTATAATATCGGCGGCAAGCTTGTTCTCCATATCGAGGATTTCCTGCCCATGCGCGGACTGGTCGATGGTCTCGATCAAGCCGAACAATGCGCGGTCGAGTGCCGTCATCATGCGTTCGCCGAAGGTGCCCTCGACCTGCAATCCCCGCCGCGCCCCATCGACCGATTGCGCGAGAACACACGCTCCGATAGCCCGGAAAATATCGGCCTTGTTGCGAAACTGAAGGTAAAGCGCCGGTCGCGAGACATCCGCGGACCGGGCTATGTCGTCCATCGTCGTCCGCGCAAAACCGTAGGCCAGAAAAACCTTCATGGCGCCATCGAGGATACGCTCTCGCTTCGGATCATCGGTACATCGGGCGATCAGATTCATTGCGTGCACTTTCTTTTCTTTTACGATTGACAAAATAACGAATTTTGTCAATATGTCGCAACTTTCGCGCGACCCGCGTGCAAAGGCCGTTTCTGTGCGTTTGCGGTTTGGCTCCGAGCCAACGTTCGTTGATGTCAGGAGCGATAGCCGTCTGGCTTTTGTAAAGCCTGCGCTTGCGATATAGGAGCGTGCTTTTGTCGCGAGGTACGGGCTTTCAGCTTTTGCGCCTGTGTGAATTGAATTCTGCGCGAACAGTACCCATATCGCGCCAGTCCTTTATCGACGGGCGGGCTCTATCGCATCGGAAAATGACATGCCGAAGATAAGGTTGCATAAACTTGCCGCGATCGCCGTTCTCGTCGCGACAACCGCCTGGATCGCCACCGGAGAGTTTTCTTCGGTCGGCAGTGCCAGCGAAGAGGCGCAGACCGTTGCGCAACGGCCCGAGAACAAGCAGGCCGAAGCGCAAACGGTTACCGTTGCCACACCTCCGCGCATCGATCATTCACGCACCATCCATGTTTCCGGAAAAACCGCAGCGGACAAGCGTTCGGCCCTGGCCCTGCGGGCCGGCGGCGTGGTCGCGGAACTGCCCGTTTCCAAGGGTGACCGTGTCGAGGCCGGCGATCTGGTCCTGAGACTTGAGACCGAGGGCAAGGAAGCCGCCGTGGAGACCGCACGGCAGGTGCTGGCCCAGAGGCAAGCCGAGTCCGAGGCGGCCGACCGCCTTGCCAAATCCGGCAACCTGGCGCGGCTGCAACTCGACAGCGCGCGTTCGGCGCTCGCCACCGCGCGATCGCAGCTCGAGGCGGCCGAAGCCGACCTCGCCCGCGTCACCGTACGCGCGCCATTCAAGGGAATCATCGACAAGGTCGACGTTGAACTCGGCTCGTCGGCCATGCAGGCTCAGGAAGTCGCCACACTGATCAAGCTCGACCCGGTCGTCGCGGTTGGCGAGGTCAGCGAACACGACCTCGGCGCCGTCGACACGGGGGACGAAGCGGAAGTGCGGCTTGTCAACGGCTCCACCGTGAAGGGCAAGGTCCGCTTCGTCAGCCGCGAGGCGTCCGAACAGACCCGCACCTTCCGCGTGGAAGTGGCGATCCCCAATCCGGAGGGCAACATACCCGCCGGCATGACCGCGGAAATCAGCATCCATGCCGAACCGGTGGAAGCTGTGGCACTGCCCCGCTCGGTGGTGACGCTGAACGAGGATGGCGAACTCGGCGTGCGCGCCGTCAATGGCGACAGCGAGGTCGTCTTCTTTCCCATCGATCTGGTCGACGACACCCCGCGCGCGCTCTTTCTCGCCGGCATCCCCGCCGATGCCCGCGTGATCGTTTCCGGCCAGGATCTGGTGACCGAAGGCGATGCGGTGAAGGCCGAGATGGCGGACCAGAAGCTTATTCAGGAACTGGCCGGCGTTCTCGCCTCCGAGATGACCAGCCGCTGAGGCAGCTTGAAAAGGCGAAGATCTTTCGCCCAGGAGGCTGCAAGACAACGAAACTGAGCGCCTCCATTCTCAGGAGAACGATGGCGGTGCGCTGACGGGACAAGACAGGACCTGCCCGATGGACATCGTCCGTATCGCAATTCACAACGCCAGACTGACCTTATCCATCCTGCTCTTCTTCGTGATTGCCGGTGCGCTGGCTTATGTCAGCATTCCGAAGGAGGCCGAGCCGGACGTTCCGATCCCGATCATCTATGTCAGCCTCACCTATCAGGGCATTTCGCCCGAGGATTCGGAACGGCTCCTGCTGCGCCCAATCGAGACGCGGCTGAAGAGCCTCGAAGGCGTCAAGGAGATGCGATCCTCGGCCTATCAGGGCGGCGGTTTCGTGCTCGTCGAATTCCAGGCGGGTTACGATTTCTCCAACGCCATCGAGGATGTGCGCGCCAAGGTTGCCGATGCACGGCGCGAACTGCCGCAAGGCGCCGAGGAACCCTCCGTGCACGAGGTGAACATCTCGGAATTCCCGATCCTGGTCGTGACGCTCGCCGGCAATGTGCCGGAGCGCGTTCTGTCCACCGCTGCGCGCGAGCTCAGGGACCGGGTCGAAGAGATCCCCGGTGTTCTCGAAGGCACGCTCCAGGGCTCCAGAGATGAGCTGGTCGAGGTTCTCATCGATCCGATGAAGCTGTCGTCCTATGGCCTGCAACTCGATCAGATGATCGAGGGCGTCGGCGCATCCAACAGCCTGGTTGCCGCCGGCTCGCTGGAAGGCCAGGCCGGACGTTATGCCGTCAAGGTGCCCTCGCTGATCGAAACGGTCGAAGACGTGGCCAATCTGCCGATTGTCTCCAGTCCGGATGCTGTGGTGCGAGCCCGCGATCTCGCGTCGATCCGTTCAACCTTCAAGGACGCCGAGACGATTACCCGCCTGAATGGCCGAAACGCGATCGCGATCGAGGTGAAGAAGCGCGTCGGTGCCAATCTGGTGGAGACGGTGGATGCGGTGAAGGCGGCCGCCACCGCGTTCGAGCAAGCCACCGACGGCGACATCACAGTGTCCTACAGCCAGGACAAGTCGGTGATGATCCGCGACATGCTGAGCGATCTTCAGAATCACGTGCTGATTGCCGTGATCCTCGTCTTCATCGTCGTTCTCTACACCCTGTCGGGTCGCGCATCGCTGCTGATCGGCCTTGCCGTCCCGGCTTCATTCCTGATGGGCATCTATGCCCTCTCGCTCGGCGGCTTCACCGTCAACATGGTGGTGCTGTTCAGCCTCATCCTGGCGGTCGGCATGCTGGTCGACGATGCCATCATCGTGACGGAATTTGCCGAACGTCGCATGACCGAGGGTATGGAGAAGGCGCAGGCCTTCGAACTGGCCGCAAAGCGCATGGCCGGTCCGGTGATCGCGGCAACCATGACCCGTATCGCCGCCTTCTCGCCGCTTCTCTTCTGGCCCGGTATCGTCGGCGAGTTCATGAAGTACCTGCCGATCACGCTGATCGTGACCCTGAGCGCCTCGATGATCTACGCGCTCATCTTCACACCCACGCTCGGCGCCATCTTCGCCAAGGCGCATGTGGAGGAAGAGCAGAAACCGGACGGCTGGTATATGGGACTGGTGAAGCACGCCATTCGCTTCCCCAAAACCGTTCTGCTCCTGACCGTTGGGCTTCTTGGCGGGATCATCTACGCCTATTCCCAGTATGGTGCGGGCGTCGAGTTTTTCCCCGAGGTCGAACCCGAATACGGTTTGATGTATGTCCATGCGCGCGGCAATCTCTCGCTGGAAGAAATGGACCGGCTCACAAAACCTGCCGAGGAAACGCTTCTCAACTGGCCCGGCATCGAGTCCGTTTACACACGCGTTGGCAAGACCCGCGGTGGCGGCCAGGATATCGACGAGGACGTGATCGGCGTCATCCAGTACGAATTCATCGATTGGCGCGAACGCGAACCGGCCAGCAAGATCCTCGACGATCTGCGGCGGAAACTTGCCGGCACGCCGGGCGTCGAGATCGAGGTTCGGGTTCCCGAAGGCGGCCCGCCGACTGGCCAACCGATCCAGATCCGCCTGTCGGCCGCCGACCCGACCGACCTGAACGGCCAGGCTGCGAATGTCGCGCGGGCCATCGGCAACGTGCCCGGGGTCATCGACATTGCCGATGGCTTGCCACCGCCCGGCATCGACTGGGCGATCAAGGTCAACCGGGCGAAAGCGGCGCAATACGGGATCAGTCCCATCTCCGTCGGTACCGTGGTCCAGCTCGTGACCAACGGTCTCAAACTTTCGGAATATCGGCCCGCCGGCGTCGACGACGCAGTGGATATCCGCCTGCGGCTGCCGGAAGACCGGCGCACATTGTCGACACTCGATCAATTGCGCGTCCAGACGGCCCAGGGACCGGTGCCGATCTCCAATTTCGTGTCCCGCGAACCGGAACGTTCGACGGGCATCCTGAACCGCATCGACGGCCAGCGCACCATCGTCGTGAGCGCCAATGTGGCAAGCGGCTACCAGGTGTCGGCTGTGCAGGCCGAGGTTACCCAGACGCTTGCCGATATGGACCTCGGCGCCACACGCTGGAAACTGGCTGGCTCGAACGAGGAAAGCGAGGAGGCCAGCGCCTTCCTCTCGAAAGCGTTCGGCGCCGCAATCTTCCTGATCTTCGTCGTGCTGCTCGCCCAGTTCAACAAATTCACCAGCGTGCTTCTCGTGTTGATGACCGTGGTGATGGCGACCATCGGCGTGTTCCTCGGTTTGCTCATCACGGGACAGCCTTTCGGCATCGTCATGTCCGGTATCGGCGTCATTGCGCTGGCGGGCGTTGTGGTGAACAACAACATCGTTCTTATCGATACCTACGACCGACTGCGACGCGAGGGTTGGAAAAAGCAGGAGGCCATTCTGCAGACCTGCCGCGAACGTGCACGTCCGGTGATGCTGACGGCGATA
>ENA-ORCW01000536-ORCW01000536.1-marine-metagenome-genome-assembly--contig:-NODE-536-length-19737-cov-3.327518_pt1 | contig 19737 bp, 20 predicted proteins | sample MGYA00237784_ERZ508517 | MGnify/ENA primary metagenome ERZ508517 (study PRJEB26187, sample SAMN06268979) | marine metagenome | isolation source: Tt ae E1 feedstock associated aerobic enrichment on... | reverse complement strand
GGCGATGAAGGCGAGCCTCGCCGAAAGCGGCGAGGGAATGCCCTTTGCGGCCCTTGCCGACGGCCCGTTGCGCAATTTCTTCTTCCCGGCGCAACAGACCACCCTGATCCCGTCGCTGCAATGGGACGGCGCCGACCTGTCGGGCCTGTTCGACTATCTCGAACAGGGCGAGACGCCGCCGCTGGAGGCGACCGGCCTGATCTCGGTCGGGCGGGCCGAGGCCACCGACATGCAGACCCTCGTCAATGGCAAGCGGGCGAGCTTTACGGAATATTCCGTGCTCGAGCCGGTCGAGTTCGAGTGGCTGGTGCCGACGAAAATCAGGGCCACCTCGCGCGGCATGCTCACGGACATGACCGCCTATGTGCCGGCGGACGAGCCGGAATTGCTGGCAATCGTCAAGGACCACGGTCTCGACAAGCTGTCCTCCGAAGGCTCGCTGTCCTGGGCCTATGATGCCGGGGAGGGGGCGGCCGACCTGACCTATGACATCACGATGCAGGATTTCGGCGATGTCGACATGAATTTCGGCCTGTCCGGCGCGCCGTTGCCGCAGCTCTACCAGGCGGTGACGACCGAGAACCCGATGATGCTGATGGGCATGGCCGTCGACGGCCTGTCGATCCGGATCAGGGACCGCGAAATGGTCGACACTGCGGTCGAGATCGCGGCGCTGCAGACCGGCCAGGACGCCGGCGAGCTGCGCGACAGCCTGCCGGCGATGCTGGAGCTGGGCTCGGCCCAGGCCGCTGCCGTGATCCCCGAGATCAATGACTATGTCGCGGCGCTGTCGGCCTTTGTCAGCGACGGCGGCACGCTCGAGATCGCGATGACGCCGGACGAGCCGGTGCCGCTGATGACGCTGATGCTGCTGTCGCAAACCTCGCCGCAAATGATCCCGTCAACGCTGGCGCTGCGTGTCACCCACGACGAGTAGGCACTCTGTTCCGGCGCGTTTCCGGACGGTGAACCGGTGTCCACTTCCCCTGGAAACGCGGTTACAGGCTTTCCTCGACGACGCGAGGCTGGCGCCCCGCCTGCCATGCATCGATGCAGAAGACGATCACGGCGAGCCAGATAAAGCCGAAGCAGATCGCATGGGCGAGGGAGAAATGCTCGCCATAATAGAGGCCGACGAGGAATTGCAGGGTCGGCCCGAGAAACTGCATGAAACCGATGGTCGACAGCCGCAGCCGCCGCGCCGAAATCGCAAAGCACAGCAGCGGCACCACCGTCACCGGCCCGGCCAGCAACAGCATGCCGATCATGCCCGGTTGTTCCGGCACGAAGGCGGAGGTGCCCTGCATCTGCAGCCAGACGAGCCAGCCCAGCGCCGGCAGCACCAGCCACAGGGTCTCGAGGAACAGGCCCGGCATGGCGCCGACATTGACGGTCTTGCGCATATAGCCATAGACCGTGAACGAGCCGGCAAGGACGAACGAGATCCACGGGAAGACGCCGCCATAGAGGGTCAGCACCGCAACCCCGAGAGCGGCCAGGGCCACCGCCGCGACCTGGCCCCGGCGCAGCACTTCCTTGTTCACCACGACACCAACCAGCACGAAGACCAGCGGGTTGATGTAATAGCCCAGCGCCGCCTCGACCGTGCGTCCCGCGGCCACCGCCCAGACGTAAACACCCCAGTTGATCGAGATGAGCCCGGCGGTCAGCGCGGCCAGCGCCAGCGTGCGCGGCGAGCGGAACGCCGCCTTCAGATCCGAAGTTCTGCCGAGCAGGAGCAGGATGACACCGGCGACCGGAACCGACCAGATGACGCGGTGGGCGACAACCTCATAGGCCGGGATGTGGGCCACCGCCTTCATGTAGAAGGGCAGCCCGCCCCAAAGCAGATAGGCGCCAAGCGCGAAGGCGAAGCCGGATAACGGCTCGCGCGGTTGCGCGGACAGGGCCGTGTTCTTGTTTGCCGCGGTCTCGGACATCGCGGTCCAGTACACCCTGCACAAATTTGCGGCAATCGGAGGATTGTCACCGCGACAATCAGAGGCCTGCGGCCGGCTATTCGGCGGCGGCGAGACCGGCGTGGCCTCGGTTCTTCATCAGCTTGAAGGTGATGGAATCCATCAGCGCCTCGAAGGAAGCGTCGATGATGTTCTCCGACACTCCGACGGTCCACCAGCGCATGCCGGACGCATCGGCGGATTCGATCAGGACGCGTGTGATAGCCTCGGTGCCGCCATTGAGGATACGCACCTTGTAATCCGCCAGCGCGAGGTCGGCGATCTCGCTCTGATACTTTCCAAGGTCCTTGCGCAGGGCGATATCGAGCGCGTTGACCGGGCCATGACCTTCGGCGACCGACATCAGCGTCTCGCCGTCCACCGTCACCCGAACCACGGCTTCAGACACTGTTTTCAGTTCGCCATTGGCGTCGAAGCGGCGCTCCACCATGCAGCGGAATCCGTCGACCTGGAAAAATTCCGGCACCCTGCCGAGGGTACGCCGCGCCAGAAGCTCGAAGCTCGCATCCGCGCCCTCGTAGGCGTAGCCTTCAGCCTCACGCTCCTTGACGAGCGAAATCAGCGTATCGAGGCGCGGATCGGCCTTGTCGACAGCGATGCCACGGCGCTTCAGTTCGGCAATGAAGTTCGACTTGCCGCCCTGGTCGGAGACCATGACACGACGTGTATTGCCAACGCTTTCCGGTGGCACGTGTTCATAGGTCTCGGGCTCTTTGAGCACGGCAGAGGCGTGAATGCCGGCCTTGGTGGCGAATGCGGACGCTCCCACATAGGGTGCTTGCTGCTCTGGCGCGCGATTCAAAAGCTCGTCGAACGCATGGGCCAAGCGAGAAAGATCGGCAAGTTTGTCCTCGTTAATGCCGGTTATGAAGCGTTCCGCGTAGGTGGGCTTGAGGGCCAGCGTCGGCAGGATGGTTACCAGATTGGCGTTGCCGCAGCGCTCGCCGATGCCGTTCAGCGTGCCCTGCACCTGCCGCACCCCCGCCTCCAGCGCGGCCAGCGAATTCGCCACTGCCTGGCCCGTATCGTCATGCGCATGGATGCCCAGATACGCGCCGGGAATGCCCGTTGCGATCACCGCGCGCACAATTTCCTGGATTTCCGCTGGCTGTGTGCCGCCATTGGTGTCACACAACACCACCCAACGGCTGCCAGCGTCATAAGCCGCCTTCGCACAAGCAAGCGCATAATCCGGATTGGCTTTGTAACCATCAAAGAAATGTTCGCAATCGACCATCGTCTCCTTGCCGGAAGCAACCGAAGCCCGGACCGATGCGGTGATCGATTCCAGATTTTCCTCATTCGTGCAGCCGAGCGCAACGCGGACATGATAGTCCCAGCTCTTGGCAACGAAGCAGATCGCATCGCTGGCCGATTGCAGTAGAGCGGAAAGGCCCGGATCGTTGGATGCGGAAACGCCCGCACGCTTGGTCATACCGAATGCGACGAACGCAGCCTTTGACGTACGCTTGCTTGAAAAGAACGCCGTGTCGGTGGGGTTGGCTCCCGGATAGCCGCCCTCGACATAGTCGAATCCGAAATCGTCGAGCAGTTTTGCTACGGCGATTTTATCCTCGACGGAAAAATCAACGCCCGGTGTCTGCTGGCCGTCGCGCAGTGTCGTATCGAAAAGATAGATGCGTTCCTTGTCTGCCATCGTCATCTGCCCGCGAATTGGTCGGTTGCCCGGATCAGGCGGTCGAGAATGCCGGGCTCGGAAAAGGCGTGTCCCGCCCCCTCGATCAGATGGAACTCGGCATCCGGCCATGCCTTGTGCAATTGCCACGCATAATGGGCAGGACATGGCATGTCGTAGCGGCCATGAACGATGACACCGGGTATGCCGGATAGCCTAGATGCATCGCGCAGGAGCTGGCCCTCCTCGAACCATCCGCCATGAACGAAAAAATGATTCTCGATGCGCGCAAAGGCGATGGCGAAATCGTCACCGCCGTGCTGCTCTGTAAGGCTGGGGTCGGGCAATAGGGTAATCGTCTCGCCTTCCCACAAGCTCCATGCCTTTGCCGCCTCGAGTTGAACGGCGCGGTTTTCCGATACCAGGCGCTTGCGATAGGCGGCCATGAGATCGCCGCGTTCGGCTTCCGGGATCGGGGCGATGAAACGTTCCCACTTTTCCGGAAACATCTGGGACACCCCGAACTGGTAGTACCATTCGAGTTCGGCACGGGTGAGCGTGTAGACCCCCCGCAGAATAAGTTCCGACACATGTTCGGGATGTGTCTCGGCATAGGCGAGCGCCAGCGTAGACCCCCAGGAACCGCCGAAGACTTGCCATTTATCGACGCCCATCATCGCACGCAGCCGTTCGATGTCGGCCACCAAATGCCACGTGGTGTTGGCTTCGAGCTCCGCATGAGGTTTCGAACGACCGCAACCGCGCTGATCGAACAGCATCACGTCGTATTGACTCGGATCGAAGGCACGGCGATGGGTGGGCGAGCAGCCGCCGCCAGGTCCGCCGTGCAAGAAGACCGCGGGCTTGGCGCCACGCGTTCCCGCACGCTCCCAATAGATCGTGTGACCATCGCCCACATCCAGCATGCCGCTGTCGAAGGGCTCGATTTCGGGATAAAGCGTGCGCAATTCAGCCATTCTTACTGTCTTTCCGTCCATTTGCGGGCAACGGCCATTCGTCCGTTTCATGATCGGGGTGCTGATACGAGACCAGATCGCGCAGAAATTCCACCGCGTCCGCGTCTTCCTCGGATGTGTAACCAGGCAACGCCGACAGGTTGTCGGTATAGGGCAGTTTGCCTTCCATGCCCCACTGAACGACGGGTGCGATTTCCTCCGGCTGGTCGAAGGTGGCTATCGTTATCGCCAGGCCGTCGGGAACCTCGTAGGTGAGCGGCGTGCCGCATTGCGGGCAAAAGCCGCGCAGCACATGGCTGGACGATCGGAAGCGTTTCGGTTCGGCGCGTGTCCAGGTAAGTTTCGCATCGCGTATGGAAACCAGCGGCAAAATGATATTGCCGCTTGCCTTCTGGCACATGCGGCAATGGCACACGGACGCCTCGCCGAGCGCCCCTTCGATATGGAAACGAACCGCCCCGCACTGGCAACCGCCGGAATAGACGGGCTTGTTGTCGAGACTCATCCCGCATCCTTTCTAGGCTGGCTTATGACAGACGGCTTCCACATTGTTGCCGTCGGGATCGAAGACGAACGCACCGTAATAGTTGGCGTGATATTGCGGCCGAGGGCCGGGAGCGCCATTGTCGCGGCCACCGGCTTCAAGGGCTGCCTTATAGAAGGCATCCACCTCTTCGCGTGTGTTGGCGGTGAAGGCGATGTGCTTGGATTCGCTCGCCGGCGCGCCTTCCGTCAGCCAGTAGACCGGCCAATCGCGACCATAGCCGCCCACCTTGACACCATCCGTGTACTCCGGTGGCACCATTTTGAGCAGCGAGGCGCCGAGTGGAGCCATGGCCTTGTCGTAAAACGCTTTTGCACGCTCGAAATCCGCCGTCCGAATACCGATGTGATCGATCATCGTTTTGTCTCCCATTTGGTGCGGCGTTCGCCACTTTCAGAATCCTTGTAATCCATCAACTGGATGCCCTGTGCCGCCAGCTCGTCGCGAATGCGGTCGGCTTCGGCGAAGTTCTTTTCGCGCAACTGCTTGAGCCTCTCTTTGACCGCCCGTTCTACGGAGCCTGCATCGATGGATGCCTCCGATGCCTTGGCCGCAAACCATTCGCTCTCGGTCCGGCCAAGCAGCCCGAGAAGGCCCGCGCTCGTCTTGAGAGCCTGCCTCGCCTCACCGCTGCCTCTGGCCGCCTCGCCACGCAGTTCGTGCAGGCCAGCGATGGCGCCCGTCGTTCCAAGATCGTCGCTGAGCGCAGCCACCGTATCCGCACACCCGATAGCGCCCGTCTCGACATCGCCGACGGCGCGATACCAGCCGTCGAGCACGGCTTGGGCCTCTTCGAGCTTGCGCACCGAAAAATCGATGGGTTCGCGATAATGGGTCATCAGCATTGCAAGCCGCAGCACCTCGCCCGGCCATTTCCGGTCACCGAATTTCTGCGTTTCCAGCAAGTCGTGAATGGTGACGAAATTGCCCTCGGACTTGGACATTTTGCGCCCCTCCACCTGGAGGAAACCGTTGTGCATCCAGTAATGGGCCATGACATCGCGGCCATGGGCGCAGCAGGACTGCGCAATCTCGTTTTCGTGGTGTGGGAAAATCAGGTCGAGGCCGCCGCCGTGGATATCGAATTCCTCGCCAAGATAGGCCGCCGACATGGCTGAGCACTCGATGTGCCAGCCGGGCCGGCCGCGGATCGCCACCGCGGCACCGTCCACAGTGAATTGCGCATCCCAACCAGGCTCCTCGGCCGACGACTGCTTCCAGAGGACAAAGTCAGCCGGATTCTTCTTGTGCGCCTCGACGGCGATGCGCGCGCCTGCCTGCTGGTCTTCCAACTTGCGCTTGGACAACCCACCATAGGCCGGCATCGAAGCGGTATCGAAAAGAATTTCTCCTTTTGCCTCATAGGCATGGCCGCGATTGATAAGGGATTGAATCAGGCTGGCCATATCCGTCAACCCATCGGCACGAGGCAAGACGAATTCAGTGGCGCGCGGCTCGATCGTAGGCTCCAGGCAACCGAGTGCTGCGACATCGGCGTGATACTGATCGGCCGTCTTGCGCGTGACTTCGCGGATCGCTTCATTGAGCGGCAGGCGGGGGTAATCGCGCCGGGCGCGTGCATTGATCTTGTCGTCGACGTCGGTGATGTTGCGCACATAGATGACGTGATCCTCGCCATAAAGATGGCGCAGCAGGCGGAACAAGACATCGAAGACGATGGCCGGGCGTGCATTGCCGATATGGGCATAGTCATAGACCGTCGGCCCGCACACATACATGCGGACATTCTTCTCATCGATGGGGACGAAGTCCTCTTTGGCCCGCGTCAGCGTGTTGTAGACCCTGAGGCCCTTGAAACCGTTCGTCATCCTCGCCTTCCGTTTTCAACCCGTCGCCATACTCAAGCGACACGCATATTGCGGGCATGGTTCACTCCGGCCGTCTGGCCTGGGCGTTTTTCTCGTCGGAAAGGGAGGGCGAAAACGTCCGGACCAGCGGTTTGGCGCTAGCCGATAATGCAAATACCGATAATGGCACACAGCGTTTTCATAGGCGTCCTTATCGCCGCCGGTGGCTGATGCGTCAAGACTAAAAGCTGAAAGCCAAAAGGTTGGGGATCATGGCGAAACCCGGCTTTGCGGCCCGAAAGAGGTATTGCAAGCAAAATGGCAATGTGAAGGAAATGTTAAGGCTGATGCGGCAATTTTAAGGATGCGTCTTCCGACGGGGCTGTCTGTCAAGATTTTGTCGGATTTGGTCCCCATCTGCGCGGAAGGGACGACAACGCGGAACCAAGGATTAGTTATGCCCCGCGACATGAACAAGCCAGCAGAGTACCAAACCGAACGGGAAAAGCTCCTGCTTAGCCAGTATCACGCGGTTGGACCGGCAGCGATCAATGCCGCTCTGCAGTGCAAGGCCGAGAAGCCTGCACCGGCGCCGAAACACACCCCCTACGACACGCAGACCGACTAAGGTTTCGCTCCGGCGTGTCCGGAGCGGGTGGCAAGGGGCAAGACGGTTTCCTGACATCGCGGGCGCGGTGAAATGGACGCTGTGCACCTCATTTCACGCTTCAATGCGACGACGGCATCAAGTGATGCGGATATTTCGCTTGGATCTCCGGCAGACCGCGTGTGATGTGTCGGACCTTGCCGAGCGTTAATGAGTCCGTCAAATGAGGAACGATCCGTTTTCCCATGGCCTTTGGGAGAAGACCGCCCACCCGGCTCCACCGACCCATGCCCTGACCGAAGCGGTTATGGCCGAGGTGGCCATCATCGGTGGCGGCTATACCGGACTTTCCGCTGCGCTTTGCCTTGCGGAAGCGGGTACCGATACCGTGCTTCTCGAGGCCGACGAGATCGGCTTCGGCGGCTCGGGACGCAATGTGGGCCTCGTCAATGCGGGTATGTGGGTCATGCCCGACGATCTGCCAGGCATTCTCGGAGAGTGCCATGGCGAACGTCTGCTCGCGCTTCTGGGCGATGCACCGCGGGTTGTGTTCGACTTGGCCGAACGGCACGGCATGGAATGCGAAGCGATGCCAGTAGGCACATTGCATTGTGCGGTAGGCGAAAGCGGCCTCAAACAAATCGGAGAACGGGCCCGGCAATGGAAGGTTCGTAGCGCTCCGGTGAGGTTACTGGACCGACAGCAGACCGAGAGAATGGTTGGCAGCGCCGCTTTTGCCGGCGCGCTTCTCGATGAACGTGCGGGCACCATTCAGCCGCTTGCCTATGCACGCGGTCTCGCTCATGCGGCCACCAAAGCCGGCGCAAAGCTGCACACCGGCTCCCGCGTGACGAAAGCGCAGCGGAGCAGAGATGGCTGGCTGCTAGAAACACCGCAAGGCGCGGTGACTGCGCGGCACGTAATCGTCGCGACCAACGCTTATACCACCACGCCCTGGCCACAGATTCGCGAAGAGATCGTTCACCTCCCCTATTTCAATTTCGCCACCCCGCCCCTGCCCCAAACGGTGAGAGACAGGATATTGCCCCAGCGTCAGGGTGCGTGGGATACGAAGCAGGTTCTCACTTCTTTCCGCTGGGATCACGATGGGCGGCTGGTCTTCGGAAGTGTTGGAGCGCTGAAAGGCACCGGCCAAGCCGTTCATCGCGCCTGGGCCGAACGTGCCATCGCCCGCCTGTTTCCGGAGTTGAGGGGAATTCGGTTTGAAAGCGGCTGGTACGGCCATATCGGGATGACGGCGGATCATCTGCCGAAATTTCATCGCCTCGACGATAATGTCATCGGTTTTTCCGGTTATAATGGGCGCGGAATCGGCCCCGGCACGGTGTTCGGCAAAGCGCTTGCGGAATTGATTCTGGGCCGCATTTCAGAAGAAGAACTCCCCCTGCCCGTCAGCGATGTGACGCGCCAGTCCTTCAGAGGAGTGCGCGAGGGCGTCTACCGGTTCGGCGCAGAGGCCGTTCATCTCATGCGGACCATCGCTTAAAAGAGATCAAGCTGGCCACCATCGTTTTCAGGCTTCGGATCGGAGCTTGCACCTTCATGGCGGTCAACGCGGTCCTGCAACTCCGGACCGGCATTGGCCACCTTGTTGACCCTGTCCGAAACAGGCACAGCCTCGAAGAAGCCCGGCTCCGCAGGCTTCATCAGATCGCCCACATGGCGCGGTTCCCGGTTGAGACAATCGAGCCAGCGGTCGAAATCCTCGGGCTTGATCACCACGGGCATGCGATGATGGATACCGCGCAAATCCTCATTGGCTTCAGTCGTAAGGATGGCGCCCGTGTCCATTTCCGCACCTCCGGGCTCGGACCAGCTTTCCATCAATCCGGCGAAAGCGATCAGCCCCCCATCGCGTGGCCTGATCCAGTAGGGCTCGGCCCGTTTCGATCCCACCCGGCGCCATTCATAGAATCCATTTGCAGGAACCAGCGCGCGGCGGTGTCGCATCGCGGTGCGAAACGACGCCTTCTCAGCCGCCGTTTCGGATCTGGCGTTGAAAAGCAGCGACAGATCGGCCGGATTCTTCGCCCAAGACGGTATGAGTCCCCAGCGCACCAGCACACTCTGCCGTGCCGGTAAATTGGAACCGGCCGCTCGTGTCGGCCCCGACAAGGCCATAAGGATAGGTTGCGTCGGGGCGATATTGTAACGTGGGGGGAACGGCTCGAAATCCGTGACGGCCAGCAAAGACTGCACGGCATCCGGTGTGTCGTTCAGGGCGAAGCGACCGCACATGAGTCACGACCGCCCCGCCGCTTCGTCATAGAGGTAGCGATCATAAAGACGCTCTGCATCGCGGACGCGGCCTTCGGCAAGGAACAGGTCCGATTCCTTCAGGGAAATCCGGTTGCGCACTTTACGGCGTTCCTCGCCCTTGGCCGCATCGTCCAGATCGTCATAAAGCCGCTCGAGTTCACGCTTTAGCCGGTCGTAGTCTGACCGGGCGTCATGAACGCGCTTGCCGACGCGATAGGCGCTCTCGAAGCCCGCGGCGACATCCGACGGACAGGAATTGGCGTAGCTGCGCCCGTCTCGTCCCTTGCTCAATCCGTTCTGCGGTGTGCAATAGCGGCGGATGCCTTCCTCCCAACCCGTTCGCCAAGCATTCTCATCCACCGGCAAATCGAATTTCGCGCATGCTTTCCGGTGTTGCTGCACATGCGAGATATTGCGCCCCGCAGCACCATCGTTGCGTCCCAGTTCGCTCCAATTCACCGATTCGCATTCGGACTCGTTCAACGTCGCGCATGCCGACAGTGACAACATGAACGCCAGACCGGCAATCAGCCCTGTGCTCCGCATCCCCCGCAAGGTTGCCTCCCTAAGCTTATCAATACATAAAAGCGTCAGGTCGGACTGTTGGCGATCGACGGCGAGGATGCAAGGTTTGTGCCTATGAAATCGGAGGAAATCCTGGCTGTTTCTGCAGCGGTCTTGCAAGAGGAAAGGTTTCTTCTTGTACGCCGTGGCCGCGCGCCGGCGAAGGGTCTCTACGCGTTTCCCGGCGGTCGCGTGGCGGTTGGGGAAACGCTCGAACAGGCCGTCGCCCGTGAATTGCTCGAAGAGACCGGGCTGCGGCTGCATACAGCTCGCCCCTACCGCGAAGTCCTCCTGAATGGAGACGACGAGCGGCAGGTTTTTCGGCTGACCGTATTCCGCGCCACCGTTGCAACCGGCACGATCATAGCCGGAGACGATGCCGGCGAAGCAGGATGGTTTTCGCCCCACGAGATTATCGCCATGCCGCTGACCGACAGCACGCGCGAAATCATTGAAGAACTGCAACAGCTCTCCGATAGCTGACTATTTCCCGCGTCACGCCCTCAATCTCGCCACTTTCTTGCAGGTCTTGTGATTGCCTTCTGGCGATCATGGGCGTTTGACAGTCGTAGCCCGCTGGGAGACAACACGGCATGCATAGTGGTTCTGCACGTTACGGCCTTCTGGCCGCACTTCTTATGGTTGCGCCCATGGCGCATGCAAACGATGCAAACTATGAAACGCCGCTTCTGAGGCTCGCCGAAGTGCTTGGCTCGATCCATTATCTGCGCAATCTGTGCGGTGAGGAGACGGGAACATGGCGCGCGAAGATGGAAGAACTTCTCGACACGGAAGATCCGACAGCGGCACGCCGGGAGAAGCTGATCGCCAGCTTCAACCGCGGCTACAGGGCATTCGCGGGTACGTATGAAAACTGCACGGATCAGGCGATGACCGCCATCGATCACTATATGAACGAGGGCTCGCGCCTTTCCACCGAGATCGTACAGCGCTACGGAAACTGAGACGTGACAATGACGCAGTATCTTCTACTGAACGTCCAAACGGCATCGAACAGGCGCGATCGTCTGCGGTGGCGCGGACGTCTGCTGAGCGGTCTTACAGCACTCGGACTGTTGGGAGGGGCGGCCTCCCCGGCCGTCGCTCTCAGCGAGTTGCATCAGGTGGAGCCGGTCGAAGAAGAAGCAGACACCGACAGTGTGGAGCGCATACCGCTGCCTCCGCCCATTCGCTCGCCGGATGCAAGCAGCGCTCCCGGCGGTGCCGAACCTGCCGATGAAACGGTGCCGCTGGAAGACACCCCGCTGCGCGACGTTGTCCGCCCTAACACTGAGATCGGAAAGGAACTGCCGCAGGTTATTTATGACCTAGAGCAACTTCCCGAGCCTGTGCAGAGGATGCACGGACTGATCGTCGAAGCGGCTAAAAGCGGTGATATCGAACGCCTGCGCCCGCTGATCGGCAGTGACGATGGCGGAACACGCCTTTCGCTCGGCGGCCTGGATGGCGATCCGCTGGACTTTCTCCTCGAACTGTCGGGAGATGAGGAAGGGCAGGAAATCCTGGCTATCCTGCTGGAAGTCTTGCAGGCAGGCTATGTGCATCTCGACACAGGCACGCCCCAAGAAATGTATGTTTGGCCTTACTTCTTCGCCATACCGCTCGAATCGCTTGACAAGAAGCAACGCGTCGAACTGTTCACGCTGGTCACCGCAGGCGACTACGAGGATATGAAGAGTTTCGGCGCCTATATCTTCTACCGGGTCGGAATCACGCCGGAGGGGCGCTGGGCGTTTTTCGTCGCCGGCGATTGATCGATTCTTGCAATCTCCTGCAATCCCCCCATATCCGAAGAAGAATCAGGGAGGTGTGCCGATGGAGGGGATAGCGCAATCGCGTGGCGATGTGACCGCATCGCCGCAAGTTCCGGGCAGACGCGGGCGTCTCGTCCGGCGCATCGTTTTGTTTCAGGTCAAGCTCATGGCCGACGGTCTGCGGGATGTCGTAATGAGTCCGCTGTCGCTTGCAGCGGGTTTGTTCGGCCTGTTGTCGCGCAATGGGAACTGCGAACTCTATCTTGATCGGCTGATGCGCTTCGGTCGCGAGACGGATCACTGGATAAACCTGTTTGACCATCGAAGCGCCCCGAACCACACCTCTTCACCCTCTCTCGACAATATCGCAGAACAGATTGAAGACGCGATCCGTCGCGATTATGACAACGGCGGCTTGAGCGCCAGGAGTGCGCGCGCCCTCGCCGAGGCGGCAATGCGCCTGCGGGAAAAGGCAGGGCGGTGAGCCAGGAAACATCGCTCGCGGCACTCATGACAAGTACCGGGTTGTCGCCGACCTCAAAGCATCCTAGCTAAGAGGTTCAAGCCCGTTGTCGAATCCATTCCGGATCAGCCATGCCGACCTGCCGCCTAGAAAATCGCGCCCTCTTTCAATTGCGGGGACCCGAGGCCGAGCACTTCCTTCAGAATGTGATCACCACCGATCTCTCGGCACTTGAAGACGGAGAATGTCTGCCAGGCGCGTTGCTTACACCGCAGGGCAAGATTCTGTTCGATTTTTTGATTTCGCGCGCTGGCGACAATGCCCTGCAAATTGAGTGTCGCACGGACATTGCCGCCGACCTGGTAAAGCGTCTCCGGCTTTACAAACTGCGGGCAAAAGCCGACTTTTCCGAAATAGAACAACGCGCTATCGCAATTTCATGGGAAATTGATTCCGCTCCTTCGGACCTCCATACAACGCCGCTTGACCGGCGTTTTCCCAAGTCTGTGAGCGTTCGCCGCCATTATGCCGACGCTCCGGTGGCCGACAGCGGCGAGGAAAGCTGGAACGGACTGCGAATTGCAAACGCAGTTGCCGAAAGCGGCAGCGATTTCGAACTGGGCGAAGCATTTCCTCACGACGTGCTGTACGATCAGAATGGTGGTGTCGGGCTCAGGAAGGGCTGTTTCGTCGGTCAGGAAGTGGTGTCGCGAATGCAACATCGCGGTACGGCTCGCCGACGGCTCCTGATCGCAAGCGGCGCAGACGCCCTGCCACCCGCTGGAACCGAGTTGAGAGCTGCCGGGAAGCCGCTCGGATCCCTCGGCACGGTCTCAGGCAGAAACGCTCTGGCGATTGTACGGATCGACAGGGTCAAGGATGCCATGGATGCAGATACCCCGATTACCGCCAAAGACATTGCGGTAACGCTCGCCATCCCGAACTGGGCGAGTTTCACCTTCCCCGAAACCGCCGAAGACGTGGGTTGATGCCGGCGACTTCCAAAACCGCGGGCCCGCGCGCCTGGCAGCGAATGCTGTCCGGTCGCCGTCTCGACCTTCTCGATCCCTCCCCGCTCGACGTGGAAATCATCGATATCGCACATGGTCTTGCGCGCGTCGCGCGTTGGAACGGGCAGACGAAGGGCGATCACGCCTATTCCGTCGCACAGCATTCTTTGCTGGTTGAGCAAATTTTCTGCAAGATCACACGCGACGTCACACCAGAATGCTCGATGGCAGCTCTCCTGCACGATGCGCCGGAATATGTGATCGGTGACATGATCTCTCCCTTTAAGGCAACACTGGGCGACGATTACAAATCCGTGGAGAAGCGCCTGCAACGTGCAATCCACCAGCGCTTCACCCTGGCGCCGAATCTTCCTGAAAAGTTGAAGAAAGCGATCAAACGCGCCGACCAGATTGCGGCCTTCTATGAAGCAACGCAATTGGCCGGCTTCGATGTAACGGAAGCCGCCAAATTTTTCGGGCGCCCCCGCGGCCTGCCTCCCGAAGGCCTGACACTTGAGCCGCAACCGCCAAAACTGGCGCAGGAGGCTTTTCTCGACCGCTTCGCGACAATCGAGCAAGAGCGACAGGTTACAGCTTTGTGAGCGCGCACCCGAGCAAGCAGGTCCGGTAAAGATGGCTGCCTTCGCAAACCCGGCGGCACCGCCTCTCTCGCCGGGGATGCGTCTCACCGTTCCAGCCGGGCGATGAACCACTGTGTGAGGGCAGTCCAGACGGCGTCCTTCTCGCCGGCATCCTCGCAGCCGTGATCGAGATTGGGATTGTCGTTGACTTCGATAACGTGGATGCCCTCAGGCGTTTCCTTGAGATCGACGCCATAGAGCCCGCTACCGATGCAGCGTGCTGCGCGCACAGCAATATCGAGCACATCTGCGGGTGTATCGGCCAATCGGAACGAGCGGAAGCCGCCCTCGTCGGGGCGTCCTTGCCGTTCATGATTCACGATCTGCCAATGCTTCTTGGCCATCAGATACTGCACTGAGAAAAGCGGTTTTCCGTCGAGAACGCCAATGCGCCAATCGAATGCGGTGGGCAGGAATTGCTGCGCGATGAGCAGGTCCGAGTCTTCCAGCCATTTGGTCGCCAACGTTTTCAGTTCCGCCATGTCCCCAGCCTTCTTCACGCCACGCGAGAACGAACTGTCGGGTGTCTTGAGCACCAGAGGAAAACCGAGCATATCGGCCGCGCGCTCCAGATCGGCAGAACCGGCGATCATCATCGTCGGTGGAACGGGCACGCGGTGCGCCGCCATCAATTCGTTGAGGTAAACCTTGTTCGTGCAGCGGATCATCGACAAGGGGTCGTCGATGACCGGCATCCCCTCCTGTTGGGCGCGGCGAGCGAACCGGTAGGTGTGGTTCGAGATTGACGTCGTTTCGCGAATGAACAGAGCATCGAAATTGGCAAGGCGCGGCAGGTCTTTTTTGGTGATCGGCTCCACCTCTACCCCCATACGGGCGGCTATTCGCGACCAATGCTTGAGCGATGCGATGCTCGAAGGTGGCAATTCTTCCCGGGGATCGATGAGGGTCGCGAAACCGTAACGTGCCGGGACACGGGTACGACTGTCACGCCATTGCCGGCTCGTGTAAGTGTGGAGGGAAGCGGTGAATCTGTCTTTTTCTTCGACACTCATGCGTGACAGGGAGCGAAACCCGATGCGCGTGATCGTCGCCCATTCGCCGTCTTTTATAAGCACTTCGAGCGCGGGTGCGCGAAACCAGTCGAACAGCAGCTTTGCGAAACGTTCCCAAGCCTTTTCCGGCCCGATGCCGAAAAACACCGTAACGCTGGCCGGAAAACCGCTCCCGAGCTCCGCGCGGCATCGATTGAGTGCCTGTTCCAGTTCCGGGAGCGCGTTTTCGTAAAGTTTCCGCGCCGACAGGTCGATCATGGTCTCGACCGAAGGGATCACGCGATGCCCGCGGGAGCTGGCGAGCAGCGAGGCATAATAGCCGCGGCTCTGATAGGCGTAGCTCGATGAGAGATTGATGACCTTGGGACGCTGTCCGCGGAACAAGGCCGGGTGAGCCAGATAATCGCGATTTGTGATGATCTTGTATGGGGTGGCGGTCTCGTCGAGATCGCCTTTTTTGCCAGTCAGGATGACCCAACTCATCTGCGGCCGTTCTCCGTGTTCAACGCGCACAATGCTTTCTGGTAGCGGAGCGCACGCATACCGTCGTGATAATAATTCTCATATTGGGCGAACCTTCGATATCCTGTCTTTTCATAAAGCCGTATCGCCGCCTGATTGTCTGCGCGCACCTCGAGTCGCATAGCTCGGAGCCCGCGCTCTCGAACTGCTTCTTCGATACGGCACATCAACAACCCGGCCACACCCTTGCCGGTTTCGCCCGGTGTAACGGCTATGGAGTATAGACGCGCGATGCCGCTCGTCCGGCGTGTCAGCGCCAGCGCATAACCAAGAATTTTTCCGTTCTCTTCTGCAACGCAGGCGATGGCCGCCACCGAGCGTATCAATCGTTGGAGAGAGCGGCGTGACAGCCTGTCGCCCGAAAAGGCCGCATTTTCGATTGCGACCAGCGCATCCAGATCGGCCTGAGCGATGGGACGAACGTCAATCGACATGCAATGCTCCGGTTGAAGACCTCGGGCCCGGTCCGGGACCAATCTCATGCCGCACGGCATATTTGCAGCCCATAACGAGGCTTGCTAGACACACGGAGCTAACCAGGCAGACGGGACACGTCGCCTGCATCGCCACGCCCTGGCGCTTCAAGCGCAGAAAAAGGGTCAAAGCCGTCCCTTGAAGGCCGGAAACGACAAACATGGCACGGAGACATTCCCCAATATGGAAATGCAAACTGAGAACCTCATGACGGCTGCCCAGGCAGCCCTGGCCCAGGTCAGCGAATTCGCTGTATCTTACGCTTTCTCGATTCTCGGCGCCATCATTCTCATCATCGCCGGGTTCATCGTTGCAGGAATGGTGGAAAAATGGGTGCGTCGCACGCTCGATCATTTCCCCTCTTTCGACGTTACGCTTACCACTTTTCTCTCCAAGATCGCCCGATACGCAATTCTGATTCTGGTCGGCGTCACCGTTCTGGCCCAGTTCGGCGTTCAAACGGCAAGCATCATCGCGGCTCTGGGTGCGGCAGGCCTGGCAATCGGACTTGCCCTTCAGGGCACACTGCAGAATGTTGCCGCCGGCATCATGCTTCTCGTCCTAAAACCCTTCCGCGTCGGCGAGTATGTAGAAGCAAGTGGTATTTCTGGCACCATCCAGACGATCGGCCTGTTCGCCACGGAGATGAAAACCATCGACGGTCTCTACATTCTCGCGCCGAACAGCTCGCTGTGGAACACATCCGTCACCAACTATTCGCGCAATCCGCGTCGTCGCAACGATCTGGTCATCGGCATCGGCTACAATGACGATATCGACCTGGCCCAAAAGACCATGCTCGACCTCGCCGCCACCGACGAACGCGTGCTGACCGATCAAGAACCGGCAACCTTCGTTTCCGAACTGGGCGACAGTGCCGTCAACGTAACGATGCGCTACTGGACCACGACTGCGGATTGGTGGCAGACCCGCCTAGACTTGACGAAGGCCGCCAAGAAGGCATTCGACGAGAAGGGCATATCGATCCCCTTCCCACAGCGCGATGTCCACTATCTGCCCGTCGACAGCAAGGCCAAAGCCTCCACCACGTCGAAGAAAAGCGCAGCCAAAAGCTGAATTTTCACGGATATGATTTGTGTACCCTACCTACCGGCAAGCAATTGCCGGTAGGATAGGTTTGCCAATCCGAGCAGACGCTCCTCAGGAATCGAGCCCGCCACCGTGTAGGCGAATCCTTCTTCCTGCCAGTAGAATGCGCGGCCGCTTTCGTCCTCGAACAGCCGAAAGCCCGTATTCTCTCCCTTCACGCAATGCGCGACGTAGAGCGAAATGCGCTCGCCAACCGGATCTTCATACATGAACTGGGCGGCCGCCTTGCCGCCTGAAGGCAGCAATCGTCCCCCCATGAGATCGAAGCCTTCGGCACGCAGATCGGGAGCAACGAGCTTGGTGCCAACGCGGTTGGAAAGCCATCCAACCAAATGATTGCGGTCGCTGGCGCCGACCTCGACGACATGCAGTTTCTCCGCGGCATAAACCTGATGGGCAGCGACGGCTTCGCCGACCACATCCAGCGCAGCAGGCGTTTCGCCACCGTTGAGAGCCTGCCGGCCTGCCCAGAAGCCTCCCGCCACCCCCACCGCGACAAGCAGGGCAGCGGCGGCGGCCAAGCGGCGAAGCGTCGTGCGCCGTGTGCCGACCGGGTCCCGGCCGGCGGAAATGGCCTCTTCCCGCACGCGTTGCGGGAGTTCCTCGTCAATCAGTCCGGCCAGGGTTTCACGAAGCAGCGCCCGATCCGAGGCATAGCGAGCGCTCAGCGCACGCATGTCGGCGCGGGTTTCCAGCCATGCCTGATAAGCGGCCATATCTTCCGGCGAAAGCTCGCCATCGAGCGCGAGATGAATATCCCTTTCGTCAAAGCTGCGTTGCGTCATCATTCCACCGCCTTGAGAATGCGCCGTCGCCGCGCCACATCGAGAATTTCGCGCAGATCCTGCCGCCCACGCGCCACGCGCGACATCAGCGTTCCCGTTGGAATACCCAGAATCTCGGCGGCCTCGGCGTAACTCATCCCTTCGACACCCACCAAAAGGATCGCAGCACGCCGGTCCGAGCCAACCTCCTGCAGTGCATCGAGCACGTCTTGGAGATCGAGAACGCCGTTTTGCTCCGGTGCCCTTGTGACTTCTTGCGTATCGAGCTTTGCGCCTGCGACCAGTTCGCTGCGCCGCTTTCGCGCCCGCACCCCATCGACGAAGAGGTTGTGCATCAACGTGAACAACCATCGCCGTGGCGAGGTGCCCGTTTGCCAATTGTCGAGCCGCGAGAACGCGCGTTCCAGGCAATCCTGCACAAGGTCGTCAGCCGCATCCGCATCGCGAAGCAGTGCGCGGGCATAGCGCCGCAACCCGGGAATCTCGCCGACAATCGCCTTCCTTTTGCCGTCCATACCCCTGCCCGCCTCCGCAGGTCCGTTGCGCTTCTTCTCCAACAACGGCTCCGCGGACAAGTTTATTCCCCCGGGCGTCGTTCAGTCATGAGAAAATCTGATCGAACGTGCACAATTTGTCGATTATGTTGATGTGCTATTTGCGCTATCTTCCTCGCCCCATCAACATGCCACGTTGCAGAAAGCTATCGAAGGCCCTCATGACACAACCAAACCCCGATCGCGCAGCCGCACCGGTTTCGTTCCCCTGGCTGGTTGTTATATGCGGCTGCCTGATTGCGGCCCTGAATTTCGGTCCACGCTCGGCGATGGGTTTCTTCCAACTTCCGATGCTTGCGGAAACCGGCTGGGATCGCACGACATTCGGTCTGGCAATGGCGATCCAGAACCTTCTTTGGGGCATCGGCCAGCCGATCTTCGGCGCTGTGGCCGACCGTTTCGGGACCTGGCGCGTTCTGGCACTATCCGCAGTGCTCTATGCTGCGGGTCTCCTTATGATGTCGATGCCAACGCATGAGGCCATGCTCCATGTCGGCGGCGGCGTGCTCGTCGGTCTCGGCGTGGCAGGTGGATCCTTCGGCATCATTCTGGCGGCCTTCGCGCGCAGTGTGCCCGCGGAAAAACGCAGCCTGATCTTCGGCCTCGCAACAGCCGCAGGTTCCGCCGGCATGTTTATTTTCGCGCCCATAAGCCAGGGCCTCATCGACGCTTTCGGTTGGTCGGACACGCTGGTCTATATGAGCATCGCCATGCTGATCGTTCCGCTCTTGGCCATTCCGCTCGTGGGCAATGCCGCCACGGCGCGGAACAGCGCCGAGATATTCAAGCAGACCGTGGGCGAAGCCCTAAGGGAGGCCTTCGCCCATCGCAGCTTCATCCTGCTGGTTTCGGGCTTCTTCGTCTGCGGTTTCCAGGTCGCCTTCATTACCGCGCATTTCCCCGCCTATATCGGCGATATCGGCATCGATGCACGCTATGCGGTAATCGCGCTGGCGCTAATCGGCTTTTTCAACATTATCGGCTCGCTGGCTTCC